>Ga0302251_1001792_pt1 | contig 11894 bp, 7 predicted proteins | sample AAG_RA_Gln_MG_FD_193534 | JGI IMG/M metagenome (GOLD analysis project Ga0302251, IMG submission 193534) | Enriched activated sludge microbial communities from anaerobic digester in WTTP, New Holstein, Wisconsin, United States - AAG_RA_Gln | ecosystem: Engineered > Bioreactor > Anaerobic >...
GCCACCATCGCCTCCACTATCATCAATAGTTTGAAAATCATGATATTCTGCTGCTAATAGTGATTTTACAAGTGTCACAAAGGTATCAGGTGAAGTTATTTGGCTTATCTTGTTCATAACTCTAAAGCTTTTCCATAGTACTTTTTCTCATTTCGAATTCTTATATTTCCGTTAGTTGGTCATTGATGTCGTATAGAGATAAAAGTTTTGTGAGTTTTTCTTTATGGTTCTTTTTTAAATCATCAAGTTTCCAGCTATCATACTCGGTTAACACTTTGACTGAGTTGCTAAACAGCTCAATATTTTTTTTGAAATAATTCGCTTTTTTCTTTTCATAGTCTAGGTTTCCTTGAGCTGTGTTTTTTCTTCTTGAAATGAGAATTAAGTTTCCAAGCTTGTTTGTCCATTCCTCTCTTTCTTCTGCAGTAAAATGACTAATCCAATCAGATTTATCACTCGGATTTTGAGGCAAAATATGTTCAATACTAATCGTTGGTGGTGGTAAAAATTGTGAAGTATCACCATGATATGCAAGGTCAATTTTTAGTAAGATATATTTTGCATATTTTCGGCCATAAATATTTCCTGATAGTATTCTCTTCAGATCTTCTTTTTGAATATCAAAAACATTAGAATCAAAAAGAGTAGATGTACTGTATGAAGATTCAATTCTTTTTATTATTTCATTAAGATTGTCAATTCTTCTCGTTGTAGTGAAACCAACAATCCAATCTGATGAAAACTTTTTATCAAGTAGTTTTATGAATTGTAAAAGACCATCTATCTTAAATTTTTCATAAAAACAAAGTAGCGCAGCTTTCCAGTAATCAGCTTCATAACCAGTTTTTAAAAGCTCAAGATGGTTATTGAACTCAATCTCATTGCTTTCCTCAAAAAGATATAAATAGTTTTTGTAGTATTTATCAATAAAATCTAACGTAGATTTCCCTTTTATCAGTAATGGAGGTTTATTAATATAAATTTTTGTAGTTCTATCAAATTCTTTTCGATCATAGATATTTTCTTCAAATTCTTTCAATAAGTTATAACCAGTTCTTTGTTTAACCAGTATTGTCCTCAAATGTGAAAGAAAATTATCAAAATCTTCTCCAAAGTACTCTTCAGTTTCTTCCCATTTCTTTGCATATTTTTTTCTTTCAAAATCTATTTCAATTTTAGCTAAGTTTTCAGCCTTAAGAATATCACTATTTCTGAGTTTTATGCCTCTATTATTCATAACAGTAAATAAATGGAAAGCATCTTCTAATAGGTCAGCAGCTACATAAATCATCAGTACGTTTGATCGAAAATAAGGAAAAAAAGCATCAAGAGAATGTAGGTTGTTCTCAAAAAATTCAAGAATTGAGAGAATAGCTTGAGAAATATTTTGAATAGATATATCTTTATCATTTTTGATTTTATCGGTCAGTTCATATTTTTTTAGAGTTCCTTTATCAGTCATAAGGAATTCATTAATAAAATCTGCAACTTCCTCTCGAATATCAAAAACAATCCTGCACCTTTCTGGAACGTTATCATCAGGATTAGCTTTTTGGAATATAGCATTTCTACAAGAAATCATTCGATCTGTATTTGATGTTAGATCACGAACTACTGCATGAATCAATAATAACGTTATTAAGCGTTGTTGACCATCAAGAAGATCGTATTCTTCGTATTTTGTATTTGTTCCTGTTTCCTGTTTAATATTTTTTTTAAGAACAATAGATCCAAGGAAATATTGTGATTCGGGATTAGATTGACTAGCATTATATATATCCTCAAGTAATTCAACAATTTGATCAGTACCCCAAACATATGGTCTTTGATATTCTGGAATCCGGTACCATTTTTGGAATAAATCTTTAATAAACAACTTCCCACTATCTATTTCTTGCGCCATCTAATCCTCCCATGCTTTACTTATTGTTTCCATAACTCATTCAGATCAATAGTTTCGCTATGTGGTTGCTTGATTTTATCAAGAAGTTTAACTTTTACAGATAATGGAAATTGTGTCATTTGCCCAGCTATAAAGCAGCAACCTATTGAAAGGTTTGAAATAGAATCAAATGATAGTTTATCTAAATAACTCACAGCTTTGTTGATTGCACGTAAATCATTTTCATTCATTAATCTATGAATGAAATAATTATGGATCTGAGAAATAATTGTCGGGGAAATGTCAGATGGTCTTTGACTCGCGATTGTTAGAAAAACACCGAATTTCCTTCCTTCTTTTATGATTTCTTCAAATGTTTCTAAACGATAGTCTTTCCAAGTTTCTGATTCTCGAGCTGAAATCTCTGAAAGTATTGTATGGGCTTCATCTATAATAATATGCAATGAATTATCATTTTCTTTGTTTCTTTTAGCCTTTTGTAAATCATAGTTTGATTTACATATCAATAGTGGAATGATTTTTTTTATCTCTAAATCTACATTTTTAAGGTTTATAACTTGGATGTTTTTGATTTTTTGCTCTGAAGTAGTATCTTGGATATCAAAAACATTATTCAACATATCAAACCGTTTTTTTAGCCTTCCAATAAGTGGTGAAATATGCTCTTGGTTTGAATAACCATTCAATATTTCATAATAGTATTGATCAAGAATTTTAAATTGAAGTTTTTGAAAGTTTGATAATCCACTACTTTGTTTTAGAGATACATTAAAAAATCCATCTTCACCTATAAATTCTGATTCGTATCTATCGGCATAGTGATCATTGCCTCCTTTTACATGGTAAAAAGTACAATTTTCATTACCATGATATTTTATATCGTTAATATCTTTGTTACTATTAACAATTTTAAAACCCAATTCTTCGAAATCTTGAATAAATTTGTTAAGAAAATGAACATTAAATGTTTTATCTTTTTTAAATAAAATTTCCTTTAGTTTTTGATTGATATTCTTTATTTCTTTTGAATAATCATCGTTTTCTTTGTCAAACCAGTCTCTATCAATCGCCCTAAACAAAAATGGTTGTTGTGTTTTTTCTGTAGCGTTAAGCAAAATTGATAGAACTTCCAATTTTTCAATCTCACTTTTTGATATCGGATACTTAATGCCTGTATCACCCTTCGAACTTAATGAATAGATAGTCTTCTGTTTAGTTAAAATTTCATTATTGTTATCTTTTGAGTATTCTCCATTAAAATCGATAAAAACAAATTTCGAACTTATTTTAAAATTTACATCACAAATAATATGTTTAAATAATTCAGTAAATATTTTTGCAAGGGTATTTGATTTTCCAGAACCAGTATTGCCAAATATACCAATATGCCCAGAAAATAGTTTATTTGCAGACAAAGAAATCTCTTGCGTTTCTTCGTCAATAAGTGAACCAAGATGAATTTTAAGCTCATTACCTTCTGAAAGATGATGAAGTTTCTCAAACTCCTCTCTAGATAACAATTTACACACACTGCCAATAAGTGGTAATTCTTTTATACCATGCTGGAACCTTTTTTCGTTATCATAAAAACCAAAGACGGATAATATAAGATAACGACTAATTTTTTGTTTTTCATTTGTATAACTATTTTTTGTATGATATTTATCTTCCTCGAGATACTCTCCTTCTACTTTGCAGATGATCTCTGTGAAACCTTTTACAATTTTTACATAATTTGAAAGACCAACGGATGCATTTTTGATAGTTCTACCTTGAAAAAATAGATGAGGAAGGTTTTTATCTTTGTTTACTTTGACTACGATTTCTTTGCCCTTAACGCTGGAAACATAACCTATTATTAAAATAGAATCATAAACAGATCGATCTTGTAAGTTTATTCTATTCTCTTTTTGCATCAGCAATACAATCTTCCGAACATATGAAAATTTTTTTTAGATACTCAATAATCTCATTAAAAGGCATTAATCTAAGCTGTACTAATTTATCTTTTTCTGGACTTTCTATTTTTTCTTCTATATCATCGATTAACTCCAGTGGAGTATCTTTTAGATCTTTTACGTATTCTTTCCAAGTATCTTCAGTGCCAAAGATTCTGTCAAGTTTCTCTTTGCACACAATTGAGGAAATGACATATAAATTAGGATTTGCCTGTTCTTGTAAATCATCTTTCGATTTGTTATAGGTTTCATAAGAAAAATATACCACAACCAATGTGGGGTTGGATTTCATAGCACCATATAAAAGATCTTTAATATGTTTGTCATTCAATGAAAAACCCATAATAAAAAGAACGCTGTTTTCTTTTTCCAATTCTAAGGCAAACTTCCTTAACATTGAGGCAAAGTTTGTATCAAGGACCGTTTCAAAGTGCTTTTCTGCATTAGGATTTATAACAGCAATTTTTTTATAACCTTCTTGAAACTCCTCTTCAGTTTTGCTTTCAAGATCATCTGGTATATGTGATCCATTTGAATACATAATTTTGTCATCTTTAGCTAACCAAGAAATTGATCCATGTAATTTGACAATGTTAAATAAAGGAATATCCGATGTATTATCGAATTGCATGCTCTTGTATTTTAGAATTTTATTAAAATTTTTGACACTAAAAAAAGGATTTATTTGACCAGTAAATCCATCGTTATATGGAATATTCAGCCTTTCACATGAATCCTCAACAAACATATCGAAATTTGTTGTAAAAATATTCACTTGCTTATTTACGATATGTAATGAACGACTTGATATTATACTTGCCCAGAAATCTAGGAAGGAATCATAGTTTTCTTTTGTCTTAGCTAACTCTGTTCGCTCGGTGGAGTTGATCTCGTGTTTAACACATAGAATAGCTTTAGATTTTTTAATTAAAGTATAGTATTCTTTCAGTGCATTAAACTTTGTTTGGTCATTATTCATCCGTTCTTCTATATCACCTAATGTTGTTATGAAGTCACATGAACAACCAGAACCAATCAGTAAATTAATATGACCACTCTGAATAATCTCTTTAAGTTCTTTATTATTAATTGTTTTCATTGTATCAATAATCAGCATAAATCGTTATGCTGGGATTTTTTATTGACTCTTTGTAGAATTTACTTCTTTTCTCTATCATTATTTGCTCTCCTTTTCTTTGAAAAAACCTCATAATAAATATTACTAAAAAAATTGGTTGAGTTAGACTATAATTGAATTTTATCAATTTTCTTTCCTTGATGAAATACCAAGCAGGAATTTTTTTTAACAATAAGCATATCAAATTCTTTATTTTGGGCTGAGATAGTAAGTTCTTTTTCAACAACCAATTTAAATTGAATTTTAATCAAAGACTCCTTGTCGATGAAACTCATGATTTCCAAAGAATTTTCTCTAATACTATCTTGAAAGGATATGACTTCATTGTAAAAATTATCACATATAAAAATGATATCTGCATCATATTTTGCAGTAGTTGTACCATTTAAAGCAATATAAACATTATTATCCATATAAACTGGTACTATAATCCTGTTTTCAATATAGTCAATCGTATCTTGATCTGAAAGTTGTTTAAAATTCGGATTATATATTTGTTTAAAAAGAAAAGGCCAATTTTTAAAGCATAAACGTATTACATCAAGGTTTATCCATTTAAAATTTAAGTGGGGGTAGATTTGAGCTATATAGACAGCTTTTTCATCAAATTTTGCAATAACTAAATAATCAGATCTTTTGACAAATCCATCATTATCGAGTTGATTACTTAAATGAAGATGATGAAGACCAAAATAGTTTAAAAAGAAATCTATTTTTTGAAGCTTTTTTATACCTTTACTTAAATAACATTTTAATGGTAAACCACTTTCTATAACCTCAACAAGATCCTTATAAATAGTTTCATAACCTATAGGAATATTTAGCTCTTTTGAAATGAAGACTTTTCTTGGTTTTGGATTTATCAATCTTTTATTGTATGAAAAATATTGATAACGAAGATCTACACTATCTTTTGGTAATTCACTTTGAAGAAATCCTATTTTCTTTAGTTCGTTTGTAAAAAAAACACTCATATCTTTTTCGAAATCAGTTACTAATTTATTCATTTTTATGTTTCTTTTCCCCCTTTCACTCCAGAACTTTCTGCAGCAGCATCTGGCTGTTGGCGTAAAGGGGGATGTCGGTTTTGCCCAGGATGGAGGCAGGTAATGAGGTGAATTCATTTAGGTTGTCCATGGGGACCAATACAGTTTTGGCTCCATTCTCAGATAGTATGGAAACTTTGTCAGCGAAGTGTTGGGTTCTCTCTATCGCCCCTCCAATTGACACATTACCAAGTACCGCTAATCCACCCTTCAAGTTTTTGCAATATATTGCGGAAATGATTGCCACATACACTGCACTTCCTATTCCTTCGGTCACATAAGGACCTAGTAAATTTGATATCTGGATATTGATATCGTAGTTTTTCAGTGAGTGTTGTTCACTAAGGATGGTTTTTTCATTCGCAAGCAGGTAATGGTAAGTATTTTTTATGTTTTCCTTTACTGGTGTATTGTTTGTGCCGGTAATATTGATCTTCCCATTGCCTTTCACCGCGATCACTTCAATTTTAATCAATGAAACGTTATCCCCATCACTTGTTGCAGTATAACAAACTCCTGGAGGTAAGGGATTCCTTTCGATCAGGTTGCTGCCCCTTTCCTCCGGTAATCCAACAAATGTCTCTTCCTGGGTAGTTTTGTCGATATAGGAGAAGTTGGTGTCCCAGAATTCCATTCCTCCAATGCGCTTGAGTTGTTCTTTGACTCTTCTTCTCATTTCAAAAGCTAAGGCCATATACTCTTGAATATCTTCCTTTGTAAAGACACCATCAGGATGAATCAATTTGATAAAACCAGATACGATTTTCTTGACTGATTTAGTATCCCGCTGTTTGAGATGAGCTCCTAATGAATAGTATTGATCAATCACTTCGTAAAAAGTGGTTTTTCTCTGTGTTTTTAACACTTCCGAAAAGTAGTCAGTGCTAAAACCAAAATGGTTTGTAAAATTGGAAGGACCGAATTTGGTAATTTCCCACCCTGGGAGATATAGATTTATGCGGTCCAAGAATGCAGTATCGTGGTTCACTTCATCAGACAAAGGGTTGAACAGGTTAGAAGTTTGCAATACAGTTTCTACCGGTTGGTTGATGTTGCCGTTGTAGATGACAGAGGCTTGACCGGCGATTTCTCCCCCTTTGCCGGCTCGGGAGAAAGAGCCGGACTCCATATAATCTTTCATAAGCGGAATAGCATCTCTGTCTTTGAATAATTTGTCTGTGCTTTCATCAAAACAGATAGCATCCCATTCTCCGACAGATCCGACTCTACCGGTTGTATTATTGACAAACAATCTTGCTACCGTTCCCTGCCCACCAGAGATCAAGAGCGCATAAGGTGTAATCTCTTTGTAGATATACGATTTGCCGGATGACCTGGGTCCCAATTCCACCATATTAAAATTCGCCTCTACCAATGGAATGAGTCTCATTAATAGAAGCATTTGCTTGCGTGGATCCATGCCTTCACTGTTTGGTTCATAGCCGGCACTGCGCAATAATAAAGTCTTCCATTCTTCTTTGGTGAATTCTTTTCTTTTTTCCACTAATAGCTGGTTATCAAATGATGACAATTGGATTGGCTTGATATCTTTGACCACAAATGGGTAGGAAGTACTTCCCACCATAATGAATGGATCATATTCCATCTCGATAATTGCCCAGATGCCTCCTAGTAAAAGCTTCTCGTGTTTTCTTACCAACATATCGCTGATATTCGCTTTTTTAATATTGCTATTGCTGATACTAGCCCAGTATTTATCTTTTTGTGGGTCCAAATCCACAGAGATTTTGTCAATGATCGTATAGGTCCGGCTCTCTCTTAATTTTGATTGAATTAAGGTGCTTTCTTCCGGATTCACGTAATGGTCCCGAAGCACTTTCTTTACGTTCTCGAGCCCTTCTTGAATTTTATTTTCATCTTCCGTGCTGCACTCATTCGCTAATAGATATTCCAGCACAAAAGTAGGTACATTCGCCCCACCCTTAATCGTCATCGCAAGATCTTTTTTTACGACGTATCCGCGGTAGTGTTCTAATACTTTTTTATCTAGGCTGTCCAGTTCCATCTTGCTTCCTCCTACTTTAATCCGCCAAGATCCCGAACGTTGGATTGCTTAATATCTGCTTCATCAATCAATTCAAGTGTTTCTGCGTCCAAAAGATTCACTCTGGCTTCTTTCGAAACATCCATTGAAAATTCGAATGTTTGTTTCTCTCCAGCTTGCAAGGTGATGATATTGCTTCTACTCTTCTCTTTCTGGTCCATGAACAAAACAAGTAATACTTTTCTAGCAGCCGAAAAGAGTTTATCGCTTTCTTTCGCTTTGATCATTATTGGAAAATGTTGCCCTGTAACCTGTTGCAGTTCTTTTTTATTCTCAATGTAAATTACTAATGTCGAAGTTTTGTTATCCAATTTAGTAAAACAGAAATTAGGACAGATCACTTCCTGAGGAGTAAAACCACCATGGGAGTATCCATACTTTCCTGGTGTCTTGTACGGCCGATGGTTTTTGGCGACGTATACATATTCAAATTCGTCTTTTTTTCTTGGAAATTCGAGTAAATCGGTATTCTTTTGTTTTTCTTTGGTTCTGATATACCGTTCGTAAATTTCCTTTTTGCCGGTTATTTTCGCAGATATTTTGTCAGATACGGTCAATTGCCCTGTTAGTACAAATCCATGATCTGTAATCAAGTAAATTTTTTGATATCCTTTTTTAAAAATCTCATGAATGCTTCTGATCAGGCAATCTTCCGTATCCCGAAAGAAAGGAAGGGCATTCATCTGTAAGGATTCACCAATTTTATCGATGTCTTTATAGGTAATGACAACATTCATAGGTTTCTCTAAGGTAGATATTTTTTCAAGATCAATGAAATCAATCGTTTTTTCTGTTTTTTCGATCAGTATTGCTTCTCTATCAGATTTATCAGGTGTAGGCATATCAGAACCGGTATACAATAAAGTCATATCATGTTCCGTTTCTGTTGGTATATCTGCTAGTATCACTTCTTTTTCGATCTTATACGTTTTTTCCAGTTTCTGGGCTACATAATTTGCTACCTCATACCGTAATCCATCTCCAACAATGACTGCAATAGGGGCTTTATTTTGCTTAAAAAGGTTGATTAAAAAACCATTTTGAGTAGTTTCATATTCTGAACCAAATTCATACCATTTTTGCAGTAGTTCATCGTTGATGGTTTCATAAAAAGATTGAAGCTGGTCAATGATTTCTTTATGAAACTGAAATTGTGCGTATAAGTTTCTCATTGCTCTGTCGATGTGACAAAAGCTCTCCGTATATACTTTGTTCACTTCTTGAAACTGATTTGTCTTTTGAATCGCTTTTTTATCAAATTGTAATAAAGCAACCACATCTGCCCACCAAGTAGGTATGTATGGATTTTTATCTGCTAACTGAATGCGTTTTTGTAAATAGGGCAATCTGCTTTGAAAGTAATCATGATCCAGGATATGAGTTAGGATATCTTGTAGCATTTTCATATCAATATTCTCGAAACAGTGATTAGGGGAAGCTTCCCATGGGTTAGTTGTTGGTGATATTTTCACATTGTTCATGTATTCTTTCATTTTCGGAACGCATTGGTGGCTATCAATGCATTTTGTATAGATAGAACCGAGTTGCTCTGAAAGAGTGTTTTTGATCACATTCTGAAACACTTTGTCCATTAGCTCATTTGCAAGGGTGGTTGGTGGCTTTTCCATGGGAAGCTGGTTGAGTAGTGCGAAAATCTTCTCTTCAACTACTTTTCTTAATTCAGGGTCGAGATTATTCATGTATGTTTCCGGCTCAATGAGAAATTCAAGAATATCCTTATCTAGATCGTAAATAACAGAGGGATCTTGCAGGACTTTTTTCCACCAGGCAATATCTTTTCCAATACTCAATTTTCCAGCTAATAACAAATCTTTTTCTTCTAATTGAGTATTGATATGAGTGGCGGTTTTTATTTTGGTCCGTAACCAGGTAGCTGGATCAGATAAGTCAATCATGCTGTCTGTGAAGCAATAATCGAATAAGAAAGTTAATCGTTGAATGGGTCGGGTAGCATAAAATATGACTTTTTTATCTTGCAAAGGTCCTTCCGCTTCTACTCTTAGAAGCAGTTCCTCTTTGACTATTTGCCAATGTTCCGTCAATTTTGGATTGGTCCTTAGTACTTGATACTCAGAATCCTCCAATAGTGGCAATAGAAATTCTCCCCAATGAGTTGGGTCCAAAATGACAATCCGGTTCCGGTTTTGAAGTTTTTGATTCAAATCTTTTTTCAACCATTGATCAATCATGTTGCTCTCCGGTAAGGGTAATACCCTTATAAAGCTGTTCTGATCCAATTTTTAACTTGGTGCCAACTTGATGCCAACTTAGTGCCAGCTTAGTGCTATCTTGGTGCCAAAAAAATAAAGACTTAGTCCCGACTTGGTCCCGACTTGGTCCCAACTTGGTCCCTTTTTGGAAGAAGGTTGGCTCCTTTTTGACCATACTAAAATTGAATATCTCATCAATACAGGATTTTCTTGAATAGAGGTTGGCACCTTTTTCGGACCAACTAGGTACCTTTTTTATGTACCTTTCCTTAAAACCCTGATTAGATAAAGGTTTATAATAAACCAACTGGGTACCGTTTCGGACCCAACTAGGTACCAATTGAAATAAGGAGCGATTTTTCTCCATCATAGTTGCCCTGACAAAAATAATCTGCCTTTTTCGGAAAGAATATATTTTTGTTCGGGATCATTTAGTTTATCTGGAATAGTCCTATCTAAAAAACCTATTTGTATCAAAGGATAAATGTATAACTCATTAAACTTTGCCCTATAACTATATTCCAACCATTCAAGCATTTTTTGTAGCTTAATTGGTTTTGTTGTTAATAACAAAACCTTCAACAATACTTGGGCTCGTTTTGACAGAAGGTTGGTATCTTTTTCCCCCAGACTTGGTATCTTTTTGAGAAGAAACAAGACAGAATCTTTGAAATCCACCGGCAGTTCTTGTTCTGGGTTGATATCTTTTTCTCTTGAGGTTGGTATCTTTTTTTTCAACTCTTTTTCAAGTGACTGGTTTAATGACCATCTTAACAAATTGGATTTTTTTCCAGTATGGGTCCAGCTTGGTATCAAATATATAAGAATATCTTCCCATGAGCTAATATCTAATTCACTTGGCAAGGAAATATCTTTAAGCCCCTCCTCTATATGTGATAAGGATGTCTGAGGCAACTCAAGCCATTCAATTAATTGTGATACATATTTCTGCATTGTTACCCACACTAAAGGAATTATGGTAGTAAACTCTTCATCTTCCATAAATGTTGGTTTTGCATTCGGAACATAGAGCGGTAAGTATTTTGTTGTATTTCGAATTCCCGATCCTATTTCTTCTGACCAACCCAAAGCCATAAAGAATTTTCGAATATTGGGATTTTTTGCTACTGGATTAAAAGATTTGAGATCTATTGGGCCATGAAATGCTGGAATATTAGGATTTTTTGCAGTAACGTTTTTATCGGTAATGATGAATTCGGTTGCTATTCTACTTGTATACTCTCGATGAACAATGATATTCCCCACTACTTCACGAAAAATTTTATCTCGTAGGTCGACACTTTGAACTCCTTCTAGATGGAATTTGTCAGGCAGATGCCGATTTATAAACTGATTTAACTCTATATATGAGTCAATCAGATTTTTCCTTAAAATTAATCTGTCATCCCAACGGTCGACATTCTGAATTCTTACTACCGCGTCAATTTTATAGGCAGAGTTGATACTTTGAATGGTAGTTTCTTTCCCGAAAAGCAATGCAGCAGCAAGAGTATACCCTTCTTTGTTGGTTTGATGATCATGGCGCCATAAAT
>Ga0302251_1001795_pt1 | contig 11870 bp, 11 predicted proteins | sample AAG_RA_Gln_MG_FD_193534 | JGI IMG/M metagenome (GOLD analysis project Ga0302251, IMG submission 193534) | Enriched activated sludge microbial communities from anaerobic digester in WTTP, New Holstein, Wisconsin, United States - AAG_RA_Gln | ecosystem: Engineered > Bioreactor > Anaerobic >...
GTGTTATCATTTCTTCGGGACTCTCTCCTTTCGTTTTGTTTTTCTCATACAAAAAACATTCTATATGGAGTTGAGTCCCTTTTCTTTTGCCTTATTTCTTTCTTCGCCTATTTATTGGATACGGTCCTTTTCTATAGAGAGCAGCCTGGTTTAACAAAATGGTCTTGGTGAACCTATGCTCCTACTGCATGCGCCTAAGGAATTCTAGGAAGGCATAAATCTTTAGCAGATTGCTTTGTCACCCTTTACAAGTCCAGTGAAGTGGTAAACTAGACTGAAAGTGCAGTTCTGCTCGAAATGATATGAATACAGTCAGTCTGTCGCTTGTGGAAGGTGAGTTTTATGTTGCAGGAAAACACATTTGATTCGGTTTCTGTCTTAACCGCTCGAGACTTTGTACGCTCTCCTTCTTGGAAGTGCATTTTTGATTGGGAAGATGAGATTTCCGCTTTGTTAGGGTTACCTCTAGATAGACTGACAAAGCCAAGTAAGCTTTCTAGATTACTGTGTGACCCAAAGACATTTAACTACGCTCTTCCTTTGTTAAGAAGAATTCTTAACAAATCTGACAATAATATTGCGATAGTATATCTAATGGCACCAGAGAACGTCAGGTTTCTTCTGAAATCAAATAAGAGATTCATTCCGATCTTCATTGATACGCCAACTTCATCGTACAACTCTCTTCGAAGACTGGGTGGAGTGTTTCCGATCTACTATGTCATATCGCATGAGTCTTATGAGCGCTTGTCAATATATAATCAAAACGTGAGATTCTTGCCGTTTTCCGTTCCGGAGATCTGGAAGCAAGACGCAGTACCTGACAAACAGCTTGATGTGCTACAAATAGGTAGAAAGAATCCCCTTCTTCATAAGTGGATGTTAAGGATGGCTTCAGAGAACGGAATCGAGTATGTTTATCAGAGGATTGAGGATGGAATTCTCAATTATTGGTCAACAAAGCGCGGCCTGATTGGGGATTTCAGAGATAGGGAAAAGTACATTGATCTTCTTCGAAGCGCCAGGGTTAGTCTTGTTTCCACAGGTGGCATCGATGGTAGTAGGAAAGATTTCGATATTAATCCGGTAACGGTAAGGTTCTTTGAGAGCGCAGTGAACTACTGTTACATGATTGGTAGGTATCCTCGAGAATCGAAAGATTTCGAGTACACACGCATGTCTGAGATTGTCATTCGCGTTGATGAAGAAGAATCCTTCAGAAAGCGACTGATTGACTGTCTAGATAAACCATTTGACCTCAAGAAAGAGTATGATTCTGTTATTTCCAGCAATGCAACTCGACACATTGCGTTAGTGATTGAGAGAGATCTCGAGAAGTGTTTTGAGAAGCCCAGCTCTGTCACCAAGTAGTTTAGATATGATAGACAGCTCGCTATGGCTTTAAGTTCTAGTCAATAGACCGAAGGTGTTTCCTAGGCGTCAACTGATCAACTATCAGCCGAAAGCTCCTGGAGGGTTTCACAATGAAGGCATTGATCACCGGTATCACCGGTCAAGACGGCTCTTATCTTGCAGAGCTCTTGCTAGATAAGGGTTATGAAGTCCATGGAATAATCAGGAGATCCAGCAGCTTCAACACGAAGAGAATAGATCATCTATACAAGGATCCTCATGAGAGAGATGTCAATCTCTTTCTTCACTATGGAGACCTAACCGATTCAACAAATCTAATCAGGCTTATTCAAGAGATACAGCCGGACGAGATTTACAATCTCGCCGCTCAAAGTCATGTAAAGGTCTCTTTCGAGACGGCAGAATACACGGCAAATACGGACGGGCTTGGTACACTTCGACTTTTGGAAGCGATCCATTTCCTCGGACTCGAAAAGAAGACAAAATTCTATCAGGCATCGACAAGTGAACTCTTCGGGAAGGCGCGGGAAGTACCCCAGAGTGAGACTACCCCCTTCTATCCGAGAAGTCCATACGCAGCAGCTAAACTCTACGCTTACTGGATATGTGTCAACTACAGAGATGCATATGGCCTTTTCGCGAGCAACGGTATCCTCTTCAATCATGAATCTCCCAGAAGGGGAGAAACCTTCGTCACCAGAAAGATCACAAGGGCAGCTTCGAGAATATCTCTCGGCCTTCAGGAGAAGCTCTATCTAGGAAACATGGACGCCAAAAGAGACTGGGGATATGCTCCTGATTATGTGAAATCAATGTGGCTGATGCTTCAGCATGAGAAGCCGGATGATTTTGTTATAGCCACCGGCGAGACACACACGGTAAGAGAATTTGTCGAGCTGTCTTTCAAAGAAGCGGGAATAGATATCCAGTGGCAAGGGGAAGGGGTTGAAGAAAGAGGAATCGATTCAAAAACAGGAAAGATAGTCGTTGAAATAGACCCGGGCTACTTCAGACCGACAGAGGTTGATATACTCCTGGGAGACCCGACAAAAGCAAAAGAGAAGCTGGGTTGGCAACCGGAAGTTAAGTTCAAAGAATTGGTTGAGATCATGATGAAAGCCGATCTCGAAGCCGCGAAATATGAGAAGTATAAGAAACAGTATAATAACGGTGATTAGTGGATAGTGACTGGTGGTTAGAGAAGAAAAATAACATTTCCGAAAAAGGACAAGAAAGTCATGTGAGATAGAACGGAGGTTAATAGAGAGAAATGGTATTAAGTTACCGCGACCTTAGGGTCTGGCAAGAAAGCATGGATTTCGTGACATGTGTTTATAGAGCGACAGAAGGATTTCCAAAGAGCGAGATATTCGGTCTCTATGTGCACAGATAAGAAGGGCAGTAGTATCTGTGCCTTCTAACATCGCGGAGGGGTCAGCGAGAAAAGGAAGAAAGGAGCTTATGAACTTCCTGCATATCGCAAGAGGCTCCCTTGCTGAGGTAATTACTCAGTTGGAGATTGCAAAAAGGCTGGGATTCCTTTCCGAAGAAAGCTTCCAGAGCCTGGCTGAAGATGGGGAGAAGATCGCAAAGATGATTAATTCGCTGATAAATAGTCTCAACCGAAAGGAGGACTAGGCTTGAATAGCTTTGTGGGCAACAATAATTCCTTTTCACCAACCACCAACCACCAGTCACAAATCACAAATACCCCTCCACTCACAACTGACTCTAAGATCTACCTCGCCGGCCACACCGGTCTTGTTGGTTCGGCTATTATGAGAAAGCTGAGGTCAGAAGGTTATACGAATATAATCACCAGAACCTTTGAAGAGCTTGATTTGACAGACCAGAGGGCAACAAGAGGCTTTTTCGAAAGAGAAAGACCTGAGTACGTTTTTCTAGCCGCGGCAAAGGTCGGCGGTATTCACGCAAACAATACATATCCTGCGGACTTTATATACATAAACCTGATGATCGAATGCAACGTGATAAAAGCTGCTCATGAATTCAGAGCAAAGAAGCTCCTCTTCCTCGGAAGTTCGTGTATATATCCGAAGATGGCACCCCAACCGATAAAAGAAGAATACCTATTATCGGGTTATCTCGAAGAGACAAACGAGGCCTACGCTCTGGCAAAGATCTCCGGCTTGAAGATGTGCCAGTACTTCAACAAACAATACGGGACTAACTTCATAAGCGTAATGCCCACTAATTTATACGGACCGAATGATAACTTCGATCTCAATACAAGTCATGTGCTACCGGCGCTGATCCGAAAGTTCCATGAGGCAAAGATAAACAATATTCCATACGTTGAGATCTGGGGAACGGGTACTCCAAGAAGAGAGTTCCTGTATGTCGATGATCTCGCAGACGCCTGTCTATTTCTGATGAAAAACTACTCGGGAAATGACTTTTTCAACATAGGAACGGGAGAAGATATAACAATAAAAGAACTGGCAGAGATGATAAGCGAAGTAGTTGGATACAAAGGCGAACTGAAGTTTGATACTTCCAAACCAGATGGGACACCCAGGAAACTGCTGGATGTTTCAAGGATTCATAAGGCTGGATGGAGTCATAAGACAGAGCTGCTGAATGGGCTAAGGAGGACTTGTGAGTGGTTTAGCAAATCTTATCTTTAATTGACTAAGAGAAAGGTCCAATTGCTTTTCGAGAGTCAGTTCCTACCATTGATATTAACACCTTTTGCTACTCTTTTTTCAGATTTTCATTGATTCCGTTCCTAGAATTCACTAGGAAAAGTACCTCGATTGTTTTACTCACCAAAAGAGCTCTGAAAGCGCTCAGAACTTCGCCGGATCATGTCCTGAAAACACTTCATTAATTGCATCGTTGCTGACTTCAATCAATTGAAGAGTAATGAGTAAGTTCTCATCCTCATAATTTGATCCAATCATTTGGAAAGATCCCAGAAAAATCCAGATCTCTGTTCACCATTCTTTCAGGTGCAACTACAATTCTGTTTGGGTTTCTATTAAGCCATGCTGCCCACCAGCTGAAAGTACTGTTTGCTATGATATTATGTTTGCAGAGGCTCATAAGCTGCATATCTCTGTAACTACTAGAGCCTGTGTTCCAGTCAATTACTGTGAAACGAGCATCAGTGAAGCTATCCTTGGCCCACTGAGGATCATCACAAAAAACATAAAAGACTGGTTCTACAATCGTATTCTCAATAGTATGAATTGCTCGAAGATAGTATTGATCACTACATATGCCACCGAACAATCCCAAATTGCTGCTTCTAAGAAAGTCTCCTCTCCTAAAGTGCACGCTTACGGATTCTACTTTAGCGATTTCGTGGGCTAATCGTTTATTATTGTCAGAACTGAAAGCAGGGAAAGTGAAGGCATCTCTTAATTCTTCTGCACAAGGCTCAAGATAATTTGTATTCTGCCAGTAGCCCTTTAAGTAACGATTGTTTCCTTTCAAAACATCGGGGTCAAAATAAAATGGGACCTTTTCTTCAAAGTACACTTTTGATTTCCTGAATAGCTTCCAAATGACTTTCTTGGGGTTAAGTCGAGTCCCACCTGTAAACTTTAAAATGACGTCAAGATTAGCATGAGCAATATCCAAATCAAACAGTCTTTCAAGCTCAAATCCATTATGCATTGGTGTTGTCGAGTACTGAGTGCAGTCAGCTTTCACTTCCTTATTGTTCTTTTTAAGAAAACAGTAGAGACCATATTGAAACATCTGATTACCCAGTCCTCCGCCAAACCAAACTACTTGCATAATCACACCACCCGGTTCTTGATGAAAGAAAAATCACTCAGACAAGAAACTCTTACATGGAAAACATTGTCTTGCTTCTTGTGAGATCTTGAATAACTTAAGAGTCCAAACAACCAAAGTCATTTGTCCTTCTGTGCCTACGAATATCAGTTGAAGAAATCAGTCTTCAGTCACTTTCAGAGCAATGACTACATAGACCTGGAGTCTAAGAGTGTTAGATGTGCGCAAGACATCTGTTGGACTCTAAGCTCCGTGTGAGTTCTAGCTCTTTTCACCACACATTTTCATGAAATAATACCATGAGTGTGCATAGCAAAAACTCTCAGGAAACGACCACCTAGAATTATGTATACTCACAAAAAAAGGACTAGGGGATCTCTTTGAGTACCTCATTTGGCAGGAGCTAAGTTTTCAGAGATACAAAAAAATACACAAGCACTTATCCTCAAGGTGCCTGCCAATAAACGGACTTCTCACAGTCTCTTCCCTCTATACCTCAAATAGCTGAAGTATAGGTCTGGAAAGTGCATTAAAAGCTCTTTTACTAGTCTATCTTTCATTGATTGTCCTTCGTATTTCCGTATCTGCTCACTAATAATCTTGATATTCAGGAGCTTCACAAGTCTCCTACTTGGGAATCCACCAAGAGCAAGATTCGCGATTGCTCCAACATATGCTCTCGGAATTAGGTTATTATCCATCATCTCCATGATTTCTTTTTGCGCACCTCGTGCTTCAAGAAATTTCCTCAATCTTCTTAGAGACCCTACTGTGTGGAAGTGTCTGTAATCGCTTATCCTTGATGCTGAGCGAGTCCTAATCACTGACTTTGTAAGAGATTGTTCTTTAAACGCCACTTGTTCTGCAACAAAAAGCGCCTTCATAGTGAACTCCACATCTTCTCCGTTTGTAGCTCCCGATTGGTACCTCAGCATATGTTTTCGCAAAAACAATGTGTTGTACAAAACGCTTCCTGTCCACAACCATGTTTTGTTTTTCATCATAAGAAGAAGAACTGTTCTTCCATCTGTAGGTTTAGACAAATACTGGTATCGGTCTTCGAATCGGCTGATTATTTGACCACTCCAGTCAACAACGTCAAATCCAAAAGCCAAAACATCAGCGTGCATATCACGGGCCTTCATATAAACGCTACTTAGGCAATCTTCTGACATTAGATCATCCGAGTCGAAGAATATAACGTATTCTCCCCTAGCGGAAATCAGACCCATGTTTCTTGCCGAACTAACACCGGAGTTCTCTGTTCTTATTATCCTTGAGAAAGCGGCTGAGTTTTGAGGTAAATCCAGTACTGAACGAGCCACATCTTCTGTGCCATCTGTTGATCCATCGTTGACAACTATCACTTCGAAGTTCACGCCACGCTGGGTTATGATGGTCCTGAGCGTCCTTTCAATGAATCTCTCAGCATTATATGCAGGTACCACCACTGTAACGTCCACATTTTCTTGGACAGCTGCTGAAGTGGGCAACCTTTTGTTCATCACCGAATTCTCCTCCCGTGTTTGCCAATAACGAATTAGATGCTCGAAAGCACAACGGAACAATTTCCCAAAGATTCGTACTGAAGCTAACGGTGAGACTTATTTATGTCTCCAATAATTTCTTCGTAGATATCCCGCTCTTTTCCAGCAATTTCATGCCAATCATATGAGGACACACAATGACTCACATTGTCAAAGTCGAGCTCATCCGAAATAATCCATGAAATTCTTTGAGCTAGCTCCTCTAAGAGGTCTTCACTGTTACTTGAAAGAAGTCGCTCATCTCCAATGGCTTCCGGTATCCCTCCCACATTGGTTCCTACTACTCTAGCTCCACAAGCTCTTGCTTCCAGAATTACCGTTCCAAAACCTTCCTGCCTACTAGGCACAACAAGGACATCGATTGAATTCATGACCATTGGCATTAGCTGGTATTCTACTCTTCCTTTGAAACGCGTGATATCCGTAGGCATACACTCCCTTAGCGAGTTCATTAACGGGCCATCCCCGACAATCAAGAAGAATGCGTCCGATCTTAGCTTTATTAGCTCTTCCGCAATTGCTGGAAGTCTATCTGCTCCTTTCACTTCAATTAGATTACCAACAAAACCCACGATCTTCTTATCGAGCGGTAGGCTCAACTTCTTTCTTGCCTCTTCTTTATCCATAGGTTTGAATACGTTAGTATCTACCCCATTTGGAATAACAATCCCATTGGACTTGTCGTAACCCAGTTTCTCAGATGCATCTTTCATCAAAGCCTTGCTCACAAAGATTACCTTTGCTGCCTTTTCAAGCACCTCTTTTACGAAAGCCTTGTTGTTGTTTGAAATGGAATGAATCTCACCACCATGAGCGGTAACTATATATGGAATGCTATGCTTCTCAGAAAGCAGCATTGCGGCATACCCCTCCGGGAAGACTCTGTGAGCGTGAAGCAAACGGAATTCTTGGATCTTCTTGTTCTTCTCAATGGCAGTTGCCATTCCCCGAGCGTATTTCACCCACGAATTAGCTTCCTGTCTAATCAGCCCAATGCGATCTTTTAAGCCAAGAGAGACATTCAAAACGGGGTACTTCTTCTCATTAAAGTTCACCGACTTTACTGATTCAGATGGGGAATATCCTTTCAGCTTCTTCACAAGCCTAATTGGGAAGTTATCAAATGTAGAAACCGGAGCGAAATCGAAAGGCACACCTAACGCTGTCAGCGCCTTAAGCCTCTCGACTATGAAGACACCACTAGACGAGCTTTTCGGCTTAGGAAACATTTCTGAAAATATCAGCAGTCTATCCATATTTACCTCATTTAATTGATTCAGTCAGAGTTCTAATGTAGGAGAGAAATGATTCTTCTTTGTCAGTGTCCCAAGCATACTCATCTTGAGTAGAACGAATTGAATCAAGTAAACGATCATAATCTGCAGAATTCCAAAGTGATACTATCCTATCAACGGATCTTTTCATCTCGTTTCTATCGATCAGAATTCCTATCTTGTTCTTTTGAATGATCCTTGCCATTTCTTCGAAGTCAGAGGCAACTATTACTGGTGTTCCTGCGCCAAGAGAATCGAAGAATTTGTTCGGCATCGAGTAGACCATATTCAACCAAGGGTTGCCTTTATTGTCAAAAACATCGTAAGAGATTATCGTAAATGCACTTTCCGATATGTAATCCATCATCTGATCATATGGAAGTGCTTCCATAACGTTTGCCTTCAGATCTCCAAAATTGCTTTCACTTCCAAGAGAAGTGAATGTAAATCCGCATTCCATAATGAGTCTCAAAATCTCAATTTCCCGGTTTATCTTTCGTGTAGTCTTGCCTACGAAGACAATTTCTTTTCTTCTTGAAGCTCTCGATACGGGAATTCTCAAACCAAGAGCGTAATTCGGAACAAAAATACTTCGGAGTGATGAATTAACTGAAGAAGCCATCTCCAGCATCTTTCTCGAAACAAAGACCGCTCCATCTGTCTTTCTTAGCATTGTATTGTAAAGATGATTTGCATACCGTGTTTTGAGTGAGCGAGGAATTGAGACTCCTTCTAGATATTGCTCGGGAACATATTCATGGAAATCCGTCACGATCAGTGCATTTTTTTTCGAAAGTACTCTGTATGCGGCCAGTGGTCTGGTAGTTGCAAAATGGTGAAGATAGTACAAGTCAGCATCAGAGTTAACTAGGAATTTCATTATGTTCCTCTCGTAGATTTTCCGATCATTCCACATCCTTATAGGATTTTGCTGCAATCTATGGAAGAAAGGGATGAAATTCACACCGTCCATTACAATAGGAATATCTGCACCTTCAGACCAGTAAAGGTAGTCAACCTCACCTAACCTGGTTAGCAATTTTACAGTGTTTAGTACCCGTTTGTCATTCTTCCTATGCAGAAATCCAACAACAACCGACTTCATGATAAACCTCTCCATACGAAATATCTTTAATTATCTCAGAAAAACAATCCTGTTTCCTAGAAATCAGTTCTGTAAAAGATGATCTGTACAAGCAACCATCAAGCCTCTAAAAGAACTCTTTCGAATTTCTCTGACAATGCTCCGATATCTCTTTCATTTCGAACATAGTTCACGTTTTTTTTGCACACGATTTCTCCTTTGTCTAGGCTGTTAAGAAGCATCTCTATGGCCGTAGCAAATGAACGTGGATTCCCTGGTTCGTAGAATTCTCCTTCTCCAGTTGTTTTCAAAGGTAATCCGGGAAGATCCGCCGCTACTATTGGCTTACCCGAAGCCATGTAGTCCAATAACTTGTACGAACTCACCGCCGGATTTTCCATATCAAACTTTGCAAGCGGGAAAATCAAGGCGTCTACTGACTGGATAAGCCCAGGAACTGACTCTTTGGGAATCTGATCAAGGAAAACTACGTTGTCGAGAGAGAGCTCTCTTGCCAAATCAATTAGGTTACTCTTCTCCGAGCCTCTTCCGATGAAGGTGAACTGCAGATCCTCTGAATAATTATCGCTGTTAAGAAGTTTGATTCCTCTAAGCACCGTTTCCAGAGCGTTCGTAGGGCCATGTGAACCCAAATAGGCGATTATTCTCTTTGATTCGAATCTTTTGACCAAATCTGCGACTTCACTGGTTATACTCGGGTTTTGAAAGCGGGAAGCATCTATTCCGTTTGGAATATAAACTACTTTCTCTCCTAAATTGCGTCTTGTCACTCGACATACGTGCTCTTCAAGTCCAGGAAGGAGGGATACGATTCTAGTAGCTTTTAGATAGGCTTTCTTCTCAATTGCTCCAAAGAGAATTGAAACAGGGTTCATCCTTGAAAGCTTTCCGACACTGATTAGATCCCTTGGCCATACGTCTCTTATCTCAACTATCAGCTTTGCTCCATATCTTTCGGCGATCTCCCATCCTAGTTTCCAGGCATAAGGATGAGGGCTTGAAGCAATAACAGCATTCGGTTTATCTAATTGGCTGTCTTCAAGAGTCCTCCTACCTGACTTATAGTAATCGACACTGGCAAGAAAGCGATCGAGTCCATTGGAATCATATCTGCGAGTTTCAAAGAAATGAAAGGAAGGAGAGTCGCCAGAATCCTGCGGGCCTATTGGCGAGCAGAATCGTCGCATATTGTCTTCTGTGAGGTGGGAGTACGAACCAACAAATATCCTAACATTGTGGCCTTTCTTGCTGAAGGCTTGACCAAACTCAAAGTGTCTAGTTTCTGCGCCTCCAAGTGAGAGGCTTGAAGCGTAGTGGTTGAAGATCCATATATTCATTCTGGCTCTCCCAAAATTGCAGTGATTCTTGATCCAGAATCCCCCAACCCATATATCCCCTTCTCAAACTGATTAATTGAAGCGGTGAACAGTATGTCGCTTATTTGGTCAGGTTCTGATAGAGCATTGATCTTCTTCTGCACCAGCTCAATCCAGCCAGTGTCGGGCATTACTACTACCGCTTGTTTCCCTGCGAAGTAGCTTTCTTTCTGAAGTCCACCGCTATCGGTAATCACTTTCCATGAATGCTTGACAAGTCCCATCATCGACAAATAGTCAAGCGGGTCTATTATGTCCAGATTCTCTAAGTAATTCTCAAGACCAAACTCCTTAATTCTCCTTCTCGTTCTAGGATGAATTGGAAAGACTACTCTCTTGTCCTTCACAATTATGTTGAGTTGTCTGAGAATTTTCTCTAACCTATCCCTATTATCTGTATTGAAGTCTCTATGAATCGTCACAACAACGTACCCATCTTCTTCAAGGTCGAGTTGCTCTGCCAAAGAATAATCGAAGTGTTTCTCCATCTTCAAGTATAGGTCGTACATCACGTCGCCAGTAAACCAAACCCCTTTTTCCATTCCCTCTTTCTTAAGGTTTTTCACCGCCGTCTGTGATGGACAGAACAAGATGCTAGAAATTCTATCCGTTAAAACCCTGTTTATTTCTTCAGGCATATCTCTGGGTTCTTGACGCATACCTGCTTCCACATGAGCAACGCGTATCTTCAGCTTCGCAGAAACTAACGCTCCGGCAACAGTTGCATTTGTGTCTCCGTAAACAAGTACAACGTCAGGCTCTTCTTTTATCACAACTTCTTCTAGACGCATCATCGTTAACCCGGTCTGCACAGCGTGACTACCAGAACCAACTCCAAGATTGTAGTCGGGCTCCTTGATTTCTAAGCTATTGAAGAACACTTCTGACATGTTGTAATCGTAATGCTGACCCGTATGTATTAGCACGTGTTCAAAACCTGCTTTTCTCAGTTCTTCTCCAACTACCGCTTCTTTAATAAACTGGGGCCTCGCACCCACTATAGTAGCTATCTTCAAGATTCACTCCTGTATTTGTGCTTTGTGAGTACTATTCAAATTTGACTGGTACTCCCTCTCTAGCAGACTTATATATTCCGAGAATGATCTCCACAGATTTCTTGCCTTCTTCTCCGTTGACGAAGGGTTCTCGATCATCGATAATCGCTCTCGCGAAATCCTTGAAGGCCGTTATATGACCTGAACCATACACTGTATCCGGGTCGGGCAAATCCATGAACGGGTGTGATTCCTCGCCTTCGAACTTCCAGGTTTGGATTTTGTTCACTGCCAACCCGCCTAGTACGACAGTTCCCTTTTCACCGAAAACGGAGAGAGTCTCTTCGAGATTCCTCGGATATACGTTAGCTGTCCCTTCAATTATACCAATCGAACCGTTCTTGAATCTAACGACCGCAGCCCCGAAATCCTCC
>Ga0302251_1001798_pt1 | contig 11857 bp, 17 predicted proteins | sample AAG_RA_Gln_MG_FD_193534 | JGI IMG/M metagenome (GOLD analysis project Ga0302251, IMG submission 193534) | Enriched activated sludge microbial communities from anaerobic digester in WTTP, New Holstein, Wisconsin, United States - AAG_RA_Gln | ecosystem: Engineered > Bioreactor > Anaerobic >...
ATGTTATTTATAATATGGAGTGTGCATGAAAAATGACAACTACTAAAATGGCTTTCAAGTATCGTGCATACCCAACCAGATCGCAGGAACGGTACATTGACGAATGCATTCATTCCTGCTGGTGGTTTTATCGTTATGTTCTTCATCAATATGAAGATGATTATAAGCAAGCAAAAGCAAATTATCAAAAAGAAGTTTTATCATATTATGATTTGAATGTTGCATATCATCCATTCTGGTTCCGAAGAGAACCGGGTAAAGTAAAAATTCCCAAAGAGTTTTATCCATTGGGTGCTCCTATTTGTCATAGAGGAAAGGGTATATTTTCAACTCGTCAATTATTAAAAGTATTGCGTAGAGATCAACCACAATTTCGAAAAATTTCATCTGATGTGATGGAAGATGTTTTAGATCGTGTCAACGGTGCTTTTAATAAATTTTGGAAAAATAATAGTGGGTATCCACATTATCCCAAAGAAAAAGATTATTGTTCTATTACATGGATTGATGGAAGAACTGGGAAAATAAAATTATTTGAAAACGACAATCTTCTCAAACTTTCAAAAATATCAGCCCCGATTAAAATTAAATATCACAGACCCATCAAAGGGAAAATTAAACGCGCGAATGTTTTAAAAGATATCCTCGGAAGATATTATGTTTCTTTGGTATGTGAGTTTGACGACGTAAAACAAAAAAATGTTAATGAAGAAAGTATTATTGGAATTGATATGAATATTAAAGCAATAGATGAATCATTGCGTTCATTTATTACTTTGTCTACAGGAGAAAAAATTGATGTTCCACGATGGTACACACAGTATGAAGAGAAACTCATAAAAATCCGAAGAATGATTTCCGAAACCAAATTTGGATCTAACAAATGGAAAAAATATAATCGGTTGCTGAAGCATATTTATGACAATATTAAAAATAAAAGAAATTATTGGTTACATAATTTAACACGAAAACTTGAAAATAAATATGATTATATTATTATTGAAGATATGGATTTAACAAAATTCTATAGGAAACGTGATAACCCAGAAGAAGCAACCGATATGGAACTTGCTAATGATCGTAGTCATCGTAAAGCATGGAACGAAACACCATTCGGAAATTTTAAACGATATCTCGGATACAAGATGGGAAATAAGTTAATTGCTGTTAATCCGGCATATACTTCTAAAACATGTAACCATTGTAAAAATATAAATTATAATTTAAAAAGGGAAAAGGAATGGAAATGTCAAATATGTGGAAATATATTAGATAGAGATATTAATGCTGCTAAAAATATTCGAGATGCTGGTATTATTATATTGAAAAACACTAAAACCCATGACAATTAATATATACTATCAACACCAATACTTACTTTGGTTGCAGAGCAACCGGGAATAAGTTATGGCTAAATCTTTAATTAAAAACGTAGATGGAATTGGAATTTGGGTTGCTGACACAGCCGTAGAACAGTTTGGTATGAGAGAAATTGCTGGAATTATCATTGGTTTTTTAATTACCATTAGTTTAGTTGCAACAGTATACATGACAAAACACAACGATATTATTTATCTGACTGTTGTTATGTTGTGCATTGGTACTATTATTGTTAGTTTAATTTTAGTTAGTGGGGGCATGGTTGGAATATTATTCAGGCTGGAACCAGCATACGAGGTATATCCCGGTTCTGATATCAATAATAGCATTCTCATTCATAAGACCACAAACGAAAAAGCCGATCAAATCGCAATTTGTAAAGCCGCAAAAGAAATTGAAAGTAGATGTCATGAGATTGCAGCGAAGCGCGCGGAATTGGATCGTATTGCGGCGGGGTGTAAATAACCCAATTTATATTTTTGGGGTCTTGATCTATTGGTATGATTCCGGTTTTGGGAACCGGTAGAGGGAATTCGATTTTCCCAGACCTCATCATAACAAACCCTTAAATACTTAAAAAACATACACTATACCGATGTCAAGAACACTTCGCATCTACAACAAAATTGTAAAGAAAGCGCATCGGTATTATCTTGATTGTGGAAAATTTATGTCGGGCTTTGTGTATCATCCATATAAAGTTCTGTGTATGATTCACAAAGATCCAAACCTTGACCAAAAACACCAGAGGAAAATCCGTAAGCAAGAATTTATGCGCGCTTTAAAAGAGGAAGTATGAAAGTTTATCTAGTCGGATCTAACGATTGTGAGTTCACGGATACACGATATGTTTGTCTTTCAAAAGAAACTGCGCTTAAGCATTGGGAAGAAATCAGGCAAGAGTTGATTGAAAGGGCAAACGATATATTAAAATTATATCCCAATGATGAAACAGAATTGAGAATTCTAAAGAATTTGCAGGAAACGAATTATAAAAAAATGAGTAATTATCCTCATGAAAGACCTTTCATTAGTGAGATGGAAACGGAAGACTAAAACAGCCTCCCCCCATTCTTATTCAACCATTCTAAATTCAAAGGTTTCTTCGAGTCTTCAAACTTCAATCCGCCCAATTTCCATTCTTTCTGTGGGAGTCTGAATATTTTTCTAATATCATTTTCAATCAGGAACAAGTATGGTTTTAGATTCACACGCGGTTTCCTAACCATCGTTTTTATAACGGGCGATTCTTTTTCTTTGGGTTTTTCAACTGGTTCCTTTTCTCCTTTTTGCAACCGCGCGTAACGTTCACGCAGTTTTGCCATTTCTTCTTCACGAGTTGTTGTCATTACACAGTTTCTCCATTTCCATATCTTTTATCATCAAACCCCACACTTCTGAATAATTGGATAAATAAAAACAAACAAGTTGTTTTAATTCTGACAATGGCGATCCTTTTATTATTGCATAAATAATGAATAATGGAAGTGATATAATAAATATGATTTTTATTATTATTATTTTTTCCATCATTTTCCCACCATCCTTCTGACACACTCTACTATTTTTAATAAATAGTAAGTTTCGACGTTACTGGGCATTCCAGCATTGCGTCGTGGGGTATCAGTGCTCCCATCGTACACATCTCTTTCTGTGTACGATCGATCATACTTTTTTGACGTAATGCAATACTGAATGCCGCATTAACGTCAGCATGATCAACGTGTCCACAAATTGGACACTTAAAACTCTTGCCATTCCGTTGACCGCGTGTACCACATCGGGAGCAATCCTGACTGGTATATGCTGGATCAACGTAGAGGACAGGGACACCGAGCAGCTTGGCTTTGTATTCTACAAACGTCTGTAGTTGATAGAATGACCAACTGTGCAGGGCATATTTAAAAGATTTAAACTGTCTTTTACTGGTGGTGCGGATATTTTTTAAATCCTCAAAAACAAGTGCTGCATTTTGATCTTTTGCTATATTAATCAATTTGCGGCTGATCTTATGGTTAAGATCTTTTACAATTCTACTTTCACGATCTTTGATTTTCTTTAATTCCCGATATTTTCCTTCTCGTTGAAGTTGTTTACGGATCGACGAATACTTTTTATGGATGTGAAGTGCCTTCCTACCCATCTTGGTAATCTTTCCAGTATCGGGGTTCGCTGTTACCGCAATATGACCAGTTGTATTCCGATCAACTCCAACGAACGATTGGGGTATCATCTCGGGTTGTTCTTGAATTGTGCAAGCAAAACAAACAAAATTATTATCTATTTCCGCTTGGTTAATTTTAATAAATTTGTATGGAATGGTATTTTCCAAATGGAGTTTTAAACAAGGTATCCAAATGGAATTTGTTTCTTCAAAGAATTTTATTCCTTGATTAGAAACTATTAAATTAATATTATGAATTTTTTTAATTTTATTTTGATTTCCATATTTTCTCATTACTTGACCAGCAATTAAAGCTGGCAAACAACCGCGAATATCTTTTACCAACGATGTATTGTATTTTTTTATTTTATTTTTAACTACAAATTCTGCTACTTCGAAAGCCTTCGCTAATTCATAAGTGAAATCTCTATTATGTTTAATTTTATAAGTCAAAATCATTTAACTTCTTCCATTTTAATTTCTGGAACAATATAATCTAAATAAGCAACCATTGTCATATTATGAGAAATTGCTGCGCGTTTAATCTTATTTTTAAGTCTTTCGGAAACTCTAATACCACGTTCCTTTTCCATATTAATGTATATGTTTTTATAGTATTTAAAGTTTTTGTATATAATATTTATTATTTTTCAAACCATCCCTGCAATCGCCCCAACTTTATAATTTTAACCGGGTCGTTTCTCAAACCTTCAAGAATATATTCTCCATCGCCCCATCCATAGTAATGCATTCCCCCGCGCGCTTTCCACCAACGATACCATTTATAAAATACTTCGAATTTGTCTATTACTATTATTTCTTCTTCCATTATGCAAACACCACCGTTAAAATAAACGCACAGGTGATTGGAATCATCCATGGCGACCCGCGTGGATAGTTGTTAAATTTCTGCCATAGTGACAACCCTTTATTTCCAACCCTCCGGTTATAGAAATAAACATAAATCATCCATAACACGGATGTTGTTGCCAAAAATATTGCAAACATCAATTGAAATATATTTGTGCTATCTAGTGGGTTAATTGGATTGAGTACGCAGAACCACGATATTAATATCAGGAACCGCGCGTCTGCTCCGCTATAGCATTTCACAGCAAATAAGCATATGAACAATAGGGTTAATAAACCGGATAATGCTATATAACCAAGAGGCAACCCATTTGTGTATAGAATTGCCAGACATGGAACATTGATGATTATTAGTGGGGTAAGCGACCATTTGGGAATCGCCCGGTATTTAATATCCCAATAACAAAGGGGAATTAAATAAATCAGTGTTGAAATGACACCAACGTATGCAGCAGCATGGACGTGATCAATCATAATATTTACCACTCATATACATTATGATAATACCGATAATTGTAATTAGTGTGGGAACGATAAATAATGGGGATAGTGGTATATATCTGTTGTCTATATATGTAAATAATAATCCGGTAAATAACAACATCGAAGATCCAAATATCGATATAAAACTCCCAATCGTATATAGATCAAAAAATTTGTTATTATTCAAGTTCTTTCCTCCTTAAATATAATGATACTATATACCAAACACCCATTATAGTTATAATACCTATAATTATTCTAGTGCTCCATATTTTTAAATTCTCATCAGCAATAATTTTTTGCTGTGCTCTAACCTGTTCATTTGATGGTGTGACCGGAACCATCACGGTTACCGGCACGGTCACAACCTGTGTTACAGTTTCAACCACCGGTGTTGGTGTTGGAACAAATTCTTCTGCCCCATATCTTCCAGATATATAACGAATCGTTTTTGGTGGAACATATGAATTTGGAGGAGTGTCATAAATGATAAATGTATATGTTGATCCACTTGTTGAATAATTTGTATACGCTGATACTGTATGATCACCCAATGCCAAATTATATTTTGCAATAGGAATGACAACATCAAACCATCTCATATCTCCGGGATTATTGGTTCCTCCTGCAACGGCAGTTGTTGTATGAGATTTTAATGTCCTTGGTGTTTGTTGTTTTTCATCAACTACAAATTTTAATATAGAACCAATGGCGACATTAGTATAACCTTTGACTTGAATATAACTGATGTTTGTATTATATTCGGTAACACCCGCATAATTTACAGTATAATTAAATGTGTTTATTTCTCTGATGCTAGTAATTTCAATAGATGGTTCTTGCAATTCCATAGAATATGTTTTAAATACATCAAGTGTGGATGGTAAAACCTCATTAAATTTTTCTTCCAATACACGCGGGGATAATCCGAATGCATTTATTTCTTTAATTGAAAATGAATTTGAATCAAACCATTTAATTTTTTCTGATTCTGTATCGTATTTCACTGTGAAACTATTACTGGTGTTACCAAGTGTTTGCATTTTCACAGTATACAATCCCGGTTCAAATCCAGATAATACATCGTTTGATAAATCCACATGTGTTGCATTGGTAGATGTGAAATCAAGAAGTTTGTTGATTCGCCCGAATAACCATATGTTTGTTGTTTCATTAGTTTTGACTGTTAAAGGATCTCCGCGCGCCAATAAGTAATCCGAAACATGTTTTATTTCAACGGGGGGTTGTATTGGGATTTCCAATTCACTATATTTATGTGAAATTATTTCAGAAATATTTACAAGTGTCCCGTTCTGATAACGCATCGTTGTGTTTTTGTAGGATTGGGGATATACTACAAATGCCAAAGTGTTTGCGTGCCATTCGAATTTATCATTATATTTATACCACTTTCCGGTTCGTGTTTCAAATATTGATGGGTCGATATAAAAATTATAGTAGGCCGATTTATATGGTGGCAAATCTATAATATATGAAGCATTTGAATCATAGGAATCATAACCATTCCAATATGCGAGTTTGGGGTATGGGGGAACAACACCGGAAATATCAATCGTGTCATTCACATAAATGGAAGCACCTTGTGAAATGTAAGGATTGGGGGTAACGGTCGGAGTGGGGGTTGGTGTTGGAATGGGTGTGGGTGTAGGGATATAACCGGTTTCTATTGGTGTAACGGTTGTATAAGGTGTAACTACCGTGATATTATTTGCCGCAACCGGAATAATAAATACCATTAATATTAAAACGACAAATAATGATTTCATTGTTTTTTTGCTCCGTTTTTAAATGCTTCAATGACATATGGTAATGCAAGAATTAATATGATGAGTGCAGCAAAACAAATTGAAGCACTTTTCCATGCAAATTCAAAACGTTTTGCTTGCGATATCATAAGATATGGGAGCATAGAGTAGTAAGCAGTGAAGAGTAGACCCCAAATAATACCTCCAACGGTTCCGAGACGAAGTGAGAGTTTGATGCGCGTCATGCTTGTTTCTCCACATTCATCCAAGATCTGCTTTTACAATCTGGACATGAAACCGGTTGTGCCGGAGGTTTTATGCGCGCGCGCCAAATATAATTACATTTAACACATCTATAATACCCTTCTGGAGTTTGTTCGTTGGGTTGTATCTTCATATTAATAATAGTAGTAGTAATAATATATAAATCTTTGCGTTGCTTTTTCATACGCATATATAAGTGTTATGGAAAAGTATAAATACTATTAATATCTATGAACAATGAAGATTATGACCAAAAAGAATACACAAGGTAAAAAGAAGCACATGATAAGAACCATGTTCGATATTGATTTTTTAGAACATCTCGATAGGGTTGGTGAAATACGTATTGCTTCCGACGGTCGTGTTTATGGATTCGAGGCGTTTGTAAAACGCATGGCGCGCAGAGGGAGGGTGTGGTAGATGAATAATATTGATTATACGGAGGCAACTCCGACGATTAAATTCAGCCAGTTCGGGACTCTGCCGTCTGGTTATACTGCTGAATTGTGAATATCGGGATCATACGAGGTGGCCGCATGAAACAGACTTACAAACGAATCTTTATCACGCTGCTCCTTCTCGGGCTGTGCGTTGGCGGAGTACAGGCATCCACCCAACTCAATTATACCGCCTCAAAAGGCGGGGTATTTAACGGGGGGTTTGAAACGGGGACGGGAACTGCTACTGCGAGTGGGTGGGTCGGCTCTGAAAATTACGGGTGGTACGATCTACATGGATTTGTCGGTGAGATATTATATGATGCCAATCAATCCCACACTGGTACAAAATCTATGAAATTTTATATACCTACCGCGAATTCGGGTGCTTATGGATACATTTCTGAAAATAATCCAGGTTGGAGCATTCCAACATGGAAATCTCATATTGTTCCACTAAAACCCAGTACTGTATATAAATATAGTGCTTGGGTAAAAACAGATAGCGTATCGAATACATATGGGGGAGGGGCTACAATTCTTGGGCTAGTAATGGATTCCTCAAACACTGTATTATCAGAAATTACCATTTTTAGTGGGTTAACCGGGACACGGGATTGGACTCCCTACAATTCTACGTTTACTACAGGGAGTACTGCCGTATATTGGGTTGATAATTTGGGGGTCACCAAAGAATCCGGGAGTGTTTGGTTTGACGACATCACCCTTGAAGAAGTCGTTACCGATACACAATTAACAGCCAAGATAGTCAAGCCGGTTGTGCAGGGTGTAACGAGTACCGATAATATTGATCAGTTTCTCGATTCAGGATGGGCTGCTACAAATACCTATGCGCTTGGTACAACCGTTAGTGAGACTGCAACCGGATGGCAAGCATTCACACCGACAAAAAACCACATAACAAATATCTCAATTTATTGCGTGGCGACTGGTACTGCTGCAACATGGACAATGTTGGTTCACGACGCATCAAATAATACCGTGTCATCAAATACGTTCACTCCGGTAACGGGGGTTAATACAATCCAAGTACCAGCACTATGGACCTCTGGGAATTATCACTTCCACGTTATTTCCAGCACCACAACAGGCACACCAACTCTGAAGGCAGGAACGTCTAATGATATGGATACCGCATCATATATCCAGTACTTCGCAAAATCCACCGAATCTGCCTCCATCACCGTCAATGGTGTAAACCTAAATATAAGTACGAATGATGCAACAGGGTTATTGAGTGGGGCGATAGTGGATCTGGACAAGGGGTATTATAACTGGTCATCCGATGTTTCAACAACTGCCGGGGGATTGGCGTTTGCACCCGCTGTATATTCAACAACACAATCCACAAGAGCGGGGTATACAAATCCGTTTATAATCGCAGGTTGGGGTGGCCTGGGTTCGCATCTTGCTACGAACAAGCCAATAGTAATTAAAGTAAACACAATGTTACCGGCAGAACAGGTATATTTGTCTACAAATTATTGGGGAGATTCGCAACCACGCATCTATAATTGGAGTTTGGATGGTGTGACGTGGACTGAGTTTGTCAGAGGAACGACTACAGGAGCGGGATGGAAACCATTAACAGGGTCGTTCACTCCAAATTCCGCAACATTTTATATCCAGACATATTCAACCAGTGCTATAAACAACGTAGAGTTCCAATACCTATCAATCAATGCCACCCTCAACACCACATCTCTCAATGGCATCACCCAAACCATAGTTCCCGGCACCAACACTTACCTGTTCAGCAGCAATGGTCAGGCAAATTCATCCAGTTTAGATCCAAGTTTACAGATGAACGTGTGGTTGATTGAAGGTGCAGCAACCGTTGTTACAACATTATCGCCATCATCTGGTGTAGCCCCATTATTAGTAACTTTCAATGAAACATATTCGGGGCTTCTCCCAGATAGTTATTATTGGGAATTTGGAGATGGTGCAACATCAACGGATAAAAATACTACCCACACATATACAACCATCGGCACATTTGATGTTAATCATAGAATAATGAACGGATCAATTATTTCGTGGGCAAATACAACATCGGCTGTTACCGTTTTAGGCGGATCGGTTACTGCTAATTTTACCGCCAATGTTACAGCGGGTGATTATCCACTATATGTTCAATTTACTGATACATCCACATATATTAATGCAACCCCATCGTCGTGGTACTGGACATTCGGAGACGGTCTTACTTCTACATCACAAAATCCCTCTCATACTTATTCGAATGCTGGAACATACAGTGTTAACTTTACAACAACTACTGATTACGGAGAAAGTTCAAAATTGAGAAGTGCATATATAAGTGTCGGTGGGGTGGCTGCTAATGGGCGACAAGATGTAATTTTAACAAATACAAATAATATAGTGACATTGTATATTAAAGATGCCACGAGTGGTAATTTAATTACACATGCCGCTGTATCAGATGAGATGGGGAACGAACTCACTTCCTACGGAAATGGTATATTTTCGGGTTCATATTCTACGGGTCAGCATACATTTACAGCAAACGCTACCGATTATTATAACAATCGTGCTACATATCTTATAAGTGGAGATTTAATACAAACGATTTATTTAACACAAGTTGCATCATCTGTTTCCACCACGTGGTATACTCCCAAAACAATTGTGATTTCGTTTGTAGATGCATATGGAAATCAAGTGAGAGGCGCTTCTGTTAATGCTCGTTTTAATGAAACCACGTTGCCAAACGGGGTATCTGATTTAATTAGCAATTATGGCATGAATGTAAATATAGCGAATGAGGCGTTGAATGGAACATTGTTGATGTCTGGTTCTACGGATTATCAGGGATCTATAGTATTTACGATGCTCAGTGCTTTAAAATATGATATTGCTATAACATATAATGGGGAAACAAATTATTATTCGATATATCCACAGGATTCACAATATCAATTCAGATTTTTAACCACTGTTGCCACAGATAATATATGGGATGATTTGTATGCAAATGGTAATACGAAAGTTTGGGCCACGGAACCAGATCCATCTAATGTTACATTCTGGTGGTCATTCCAAGATATGACGAGCTTGACAACACGGGTGGATTTCTATTTGAAGGATGTTGATTTAGATACGATGGTATATATAACAAATGTTACTTCGCCCGTTGCTGGAAATATTTATCAATTGAATTATACGGTTCCAAATGTAAGGGGTAAGAATTATTTAGTATGGGGCAACTACACGAGGGATGTATGATGATGTCTTTGAAAAGGCGATTGGCATTATTAATGTCATCATTTTCGTTGCTTGTGGCTTCGGTGTCTGCAACAAGTGTCAGTCAGGTTTTTGCTGGTGCTGCTGCATCAATGTCTGGGGCCGGTGGATATTTAATCGATTTGGGTATCCAAAATATTCCCGGCGTTACAGCAACACAAGCAGCGTTTTACTATAATATCATTTCTATAGCACTCGTGATGTGGTTAGCATGGGTAGCAGACGAGCCTTCTTCAGCACAATTCTGTATTATTGGTGTGGGGATATCCGCATTTTGTGCTTGGGTGAAATGGTTTACAACCCCAAATAATCCCGGCGGGGAATGGGGGTTGATTATAATGTGCGCCGTGCTTGCAGTTATACTTTATATGACCGAAAAGAAACGGATGCAATTCGGAATAAATGGAGCCGGAGATCCATTAATTAATATATTGGTATTTATTCTACTCATGCAGTCATCGATTGGGTTGATCAACGGGACGGGTATATTTACGGAACCCGGTGCAACCATTGCAACTCCACAAGAATGTGCAAGTGGCTCCGTCACTTATGAAAATTGTGCTATCAACGGGAACTTGATGTTGACGAACATTAAAACCACTAGCGGAACCGAAAATATTCTGGGGCAGTCGTTTAATATCTTATCAACTGTTGTATCGATGGGTTGGAACCTACTGGTACTAATTGTCAATTTGTTGGTTTCGGTAGCGTTCTTTGCCACAGTGCTTTTACAAACATACCCGTGGATCAAAGATTCCATGCAAGCGATGACGTTAGTTGCAATGTTACAAGTTGGAATATGGGTTATTTATATATTAGCATTATATAGATATGTTTGGAAACCGATGCCGGGCGATGGGAGGCTTTAATCATGTCGGCTGGTGCAATGCAAGGTTTTATCATTAATCTTTTTGCGTGGGGGGTAATATGTATAGCAATAGGAAAGGCGTGGGATATGCTTGGAGCCACAATGAATAATTTAAATTCGTTGGGTCTAACTACGCAGGATTCTATGAATACATTTCATTTATTGACGATGTGTTTTTATGTGTTGGGAATATTATTCCTGATAGCATCTGGGTATAATTTGATTGTCGAATCAAAAAGAGATAGGAGCCGACAGACATGAATACAATGGGTTTGATATTTTTAATTATGGGAATTATAATATGCGCGGTTGGTATGATATATGCAACAGATTGGAC
>Ga0302251_1001799_pt1 | contig 11832 bp, 10 predicted proteins | sample AAG_RA_Gln_MG_FD_193534 | JGI IMG/M metagenome (GOLD analysis project Ga0302251, IMG submission 193534) | Enriched activated sludge microbial communities from anaerobic digester in WTTP, New Holstein, Wisconsin, United States - AAG_RA_Gln | ecosystem: Engineered > Bioreactor > Anaerobic >...
GAACTTGGAAAGAAATATCCGATCATTTCGTACAACAGCGGCAGGAGTACTAGCGGATCCTCTTCGACAATTATTGTGAGCCCTCCAAGAGCGGATTTCACGTTTACCCAGAACGGAAATACCGTCACATTCATCGACACTTCGAGGGGAAATCCAACGACATGGTACTGGTCGTTTGGGGATAAAAAAACCTCGAGAGTTCAGAACCCCAGCCATTCCTATACAAAAAGAGGGACCTACATAGTCACATTCACGGCAGGCAATAGCGCTGGAAGTTCCAGCACGTCGGCGACGATCGTAATCGGCTCTCCTCCCTTGGCAAAATTCACCTATACTCAGAATGGGAAGACCGTCGCATTCAAGGACGCTTCAACGAAAAATCCCATGAACTGGTTCTGGTCATTTGGGGACGGGACGACCTCGACAGCACAGAATCCCAGCCATTCCTATGCGGAAGTTGGAACATACACTGTCACGCTCACCGCCAGCAACAGCGCCGGAAGTTCGACCACGTCATCCCCGATTACTATTGGTTCTCCTCCTGTTGCGAGTTTTACCTATATCCAGAATGGAAAGTCAGTATCATTCAAGGATACCTCGACAGGAAATCCAACGACGTGGTACTGGAATTTCGGCGATAGAAAAACTTCACGCGTTCAGAATCCCGGCCATTATTACTCGAAAAAGGGGACCTATATCGTCACATTAAAGGCTGGCAACAGTACCGGAAGCACGAGTACTTCAACAGCGGTAATAGTGATTCCTTAACGACCAACGTGGGGATGTGATCCAATGCAGATACCCTCCGTCCATCGTCTATAAAATATGGTAATTATGCTGGCAAAAGAGAGAAAAGAGCAGGAAAACCCATCCTGATGGCATCATCGAATAACGTTGATGCTCATCAGTTCAATTCAGCCTTTTTTCACTCCCCACACATCGCTTCTTTATTCTCCTCTGAATCCGACCAGGACATGGCGATCTCGCGGGCCGTCGAACTCGCAGAAATACATGGCCTGCCATGTGCCCAGTGCCAGATGTCCGTCAATGACCGGCACCATGAGAGAGAAACCCACGAGGGATGCCTTGAGGTGGGCATCGGAGTTCCCTTCGGCATGACGATACTCGCCTGTCACCGGCACCAGCCGTGCCAAACCGGAGAGTATGTCCCGGGCGACATCCGGATCAGCATTTTCGTTGATGGTCAGGCCGGCGGTTGTATGCGGCATGTACATGTGGCAGGTGCCGTTTTTCATCCCTGTTTTCGATAATTCGGACGCAATCCTGGTCGTGATATCCACGAGCTGAGTTCTTGAACCGGTCGAAACATCAATCGCTTTCCAATTCATTCCAATCACTCTGGCCTTCCTCTCCTGCTCTTGAGATCCCCGGGATACGGGATTCTACCCATTTTTCAATGCAACAATATCTTTTACTCCGACAAGCTTCCAGACCATCGATCGTTCCTCCCTGGCGATGGCATCAGTTGGTTCATCTGGGGAGTGCCCCAGTGCACTCAATACCCTGGGCGAAAGGCTCTTGCGTGTGATCATGTCAACGAAGAGTCTCCGGACACGCTCCTTCTGCGAGGACTCCTTCACCTCCTCCAGGAGTCCCTGGAGGCTGACGAACGTAAACGCGGAGAGGTCAGGGGTATATTCCTCTATCTCGACAGATACCCGTGGGTTGCTCCTGAAATATTCCATCTTCCTGCCATATTTCGTCGAGAGAAAATAGAGATGTTTTCCATCAAACACGTACATGAAAGGGGCCACGTATGGCTGCTCACAAGCCCCGAATGCTATCCGGGACACATGCTGGCGGCTGATGAGCGCATCATACTCTTCTTTCTTCATCCTGGGAATTTTCACCGGGTCTTTCATCTCACACGTTCTCCTTGTGGATCCTTCCATATATGCGTATAAGAATCTTCAGGTCCCGACAGGATTGATAACCAGCCTGCAGCAATAGAGGGATGAGCGCGTTTCCCATGGGCTGACAAGTCCTTCTGTCACGGAATCGTCACCAGTTGTTCACCTGGGCTGTGATCCATTCAATGTCCGACTCTCCTTTTGTTGCAGGAGAATAGAGTCAGAGGAATCACCTCAGTGCTGCGATTCAACCGGTGAAGTGCAGACAGGGACTTTTTCCCAAAAAATGGCATATTGTAGTATCTCCAGCACCCGGTGACTGATATCTCCCAAAGAATACCATGTCAACATTTATCCCGCACTACGCCCCATCCAATCGGCATTATGGTAACCGGGAGATCGGACATCTGTAATCTCCCAATTCACATGATAAAAGACAGAAACACCATGGTCGAGCAATACTTCGCGACAACGTGTGCATCTCGCAAAAGCCGCCAGCGATACCTTCAGAGAGGGATATGCTCATGACCGGGTCAGGCGATTTTAAGGCTGACTGCCTCCCTCACCGTCAGGAAACGGCCGGCGTTGCGCTTCTCAGGGGAGATCCCAAGAAGGCGATCATCCGCCTCTCGCTGCCGATGATCGCGGCCATGCTCCTCCAGTCATCCTATAACGTGGTCAACGCCATCTGGGTCGCAGGGTTGGGATCCGATGCCATCGCTGCGATCGGATTCATCACCCCGATCTTCATGATCCTCATGGGTCTCGGGGTAGGCATCGGTGCCGGTGTCACCTCATCGATCTCCCGGCGGATCGGGGCGTGCGATCGGAGAGGCGCGAATAATGCCGCGATCCATGCCCTTCTGCTGTCATGCGGTCTCGGACTGATACTTACCATCCCGCTCATCATACTGGCAGAGCCGATCGCACTCCTCTTCGGGGCGGGTCCGACCGCGCCGCTCGCTGCAGAGTTCGCCCGGATCATCTTCGGCGGAATCGTGCTCCTCTTCTTTGTCAATATCGGCTATTCCATCCTCCGCGCCGAGGGGGATGCGAAGCGTGCGATGTACGCGATGGTCGCATCAGCACTCCTGAATATTGTTCTCGATCCGATCCTGATCTACTGGGCCGGGCTCGGGATTGCCGGGGCAGGATGGGGTATGGTGATATCAATTGGCATGGTCACCATGGTGTTGTGCTACTGGTTCTTCGTAAAACATGATACCTATATCACGCTCCATAGGGTGGATTTCTCGTGGGATCGCTCCCTCATCGGGGACATGCTCGGCGTTGGGTTGCCCGCATCCCTCGAGTTTGTCCTGATGTCGGTGTTGTCGATCATCATCAACTGGATGCTTGTCATCACAGCCGGCACCGATGCGGTTGCTGCATACACCGCAGGATGGCGGATTGTCATGTTTGCAATCATCCCGGTGGCAGCAATCGGCACCTCGGTGATCGCGGTTGCCGGTGCATCCTACGGTGCACGGCAGTATGAGAAAATACTCATTGCACACCGGTTTTCAGTTGCTCTGGGGGTGGGGGTTGGCCTTCTCCTGAGTGGTATCATTTATGTTTTCGCCCACCCGATTGCATGGATCTTTGCCTATTCTCCTGAGAGTGCACATCTCGCGCCAACGATCGCGTCGTTCCTCGCAACCATGTGCTTCTTCCTGCCGTTCGTTGCTCCAGGGCTCCTCTCGGGATCAATCTTCCAGGGGACGGGCAAAGGGTTCTACTCCCTGGTGACGAGCATCTTCCGGACCCTGGTCTTCTGTGCCGTCTTTGCCTACCTGTTTGCGTTCACGCTCGGTCTCGGCGAGGCCGGAGTCTGGTGGGGGATCGTGGCCGGGGACACGCTCGGAGGAATCTTCGCATATATATGGGCTCATTATTACCTGAAGCGGCTCATCGAGATCAACAAAGAATAGCCGATTGACAGACAAGGGATCAAACCCATAAAGGAGCATTCAACGGAGCACTGAGTGACCTGTGTTGATGCACACTCACCAGGGATAGTTACCCCTGGTTGAATCTCAACGAGGATACCTTCATATCTCCTGTCGGCTTACCATCCTGATCAGTATCCTATGACGGAACCAGCCCTCTGGCTCCCTTTGATCATCCTTGTTGCCAGGATAGTCGAGACCAGCCTCGAGACGATCCGCACGATCTACATCAACCGGGGGCACACCAATCTCGCGGCAGGAATCGGGGTTATCAAAGTGGCCATATGGCTGCTCTCGACAGGGCTTGTTCTCACCAACCTGCAGAACCTCTGGGGTGTCATCGCGTACATTGCAGGATATGCGATCGGGACGGTGATAGGGATGCGACTGGAGGAAAAGATCAGCATTGGGAGCGTCGTGGTCAGGGTATTTGTCCCGGGTGATCCCCTCCCATTGATGAACAGGTTCGGGGATATGGGATACGGCATTACAAGGCTCGATGGAACAGGGTACCTCTCATCGGCGGTTGCGCTCCTCTTCATGGTGGTCCCCCGGGCACAATTGAAAGAACTTCTGGGGATATTACGAAACGAATATCCCCACCTGCTCTATACGGTGGAAGATATCCGGAAGGGAAGTGAGGAAAGCAGGATCTTCCATGGCAGGAAGAAACCTCTCTGGATGCGGTTTTTCGGCATGTAAGGCGAGGTGTCGCATCTGATCTGTGGTGACACTGCAGGGTTAAGTCCCTGGGAAATATCGAATATTAATAAAAAATGTCATGATTCTCATCGAGTAACTACGCATACAGAATGAACATAGCGGAACCATTTTCATATAAAAAAGGGTATAGTGTCATTGTTACCACCAATCTCACTTATAAATCACGACGAAGAATTAAGAAAAATCCAATGACTAAAATTTGGGGGAAAAAAGTACGAGTTGTCGGTCTTACTTCTCATATGCGATTGACCCCGCCGCCCCCGAAGGGCGCCCCGGCGGCGAATCAAAAACTATTCACATTGACCTTGAAAACGAAATTATCATCTGATATTCATAAAACAACATGGAAACTCGCTTCAATATATCGCGATTATATTCTCTGTTTGACAAAAAGGTCGGTGGCTAGATTGTCACTATACCCTAAAAAAAAGGAGAATCCCCGTCACTCAAGAGAAAATTCCTCGGTCTCACGTGCAAGGAAATATCCAAGTATTGTCCTTATTACCACGACCACTGCAAGGAGTATGAGTTCTTCCTGGGAGGGAGCGATGAGCGTCGTGAGCACATCGGCCGCGATGAAGAATTCAAGGCCAAAGACAATTTTACTGGTGAATTCCCGCCTGATAAGGTTGTAGGAGATCTCTTTTTTCCATATCTCCCGCAGCAATACCTTGACAGTCGCGCGAATACCGCCATAAATAATCAGGAATGCCCCAACCACACCGAACAGAAATGCAAAGGCATCGATTACCTGGGTATATCCTGCCACGTCCACCCTGATTGCCCCCTGGTTCTCACGATTCCCGGTTCAGGGATTCATGAAGTATATGGTAGGATATTCTTCCCTCCCATTAATAGATTCTACCTGACCTCCACCTTCATCCGTATTTACCGTGCCACTCTATTCCCTTGTGAAAATTCCGTGAAATTACAGGATGATATGGCAGATACGGGGTTTTGCCAGGAAGGGGTTTTCAAGCCGTGGTAGAATGCTCATGAATGAATCCCAGGCTGGCCTGCACGTGGGCCCAGCGAAGGTCACCTGATCATCTGCACATTTATGCATGGCGGCCTCGAATGTAGATAACAGGACCAACAATTCATGGTACCGCTTGACCTCGTCGCATCCTGCATCCTTGGCATCCTGATAGGTACAGTCTCCGCACTTCTTGGTGTCGGGGGCGGTTTTTTTTATGTACCGGTCCTTGTCATGGTTTTTGGTCTCGATCCCCGCATCGCAGTGGGCACAAGCCTTGCCATTATCACCGCAACAACCCTCTCGGCAACTGCCGGATACAGGCGCCAGGGAAGGATCCTGAAAAAGAGCGTGCTATGCCTCGCACTCCCGGGTGTTGCATTCGCGGCACTCGGAGCGCTTGTCACGGTCTTCATCCCATCTTTCTACCTTATTGTTATTTTCTGTATCGTCCTCGTCCTCATGGGAATAAAAATGGTGTATAGAACATTTCCCCTCGTGTTTCCCATTCTCTGCGAACCATGCTGGAAGGAAGAGTGCCGCCTTCCATCCGGAGAGAAACGTGACCTCCATGCGTATCCCGTACACCTGGTGACATGGGGATCCGTTGCAGGATTCATGAGCGGGTTGACCGGTATCGGTGGGGGAATTGTGAATGTACCGGCACTCACCATCGCAGGAATCCCGGTCCACTATGCGGTAGCAACTTCAGCGGCAGTTATCCTCATCACGTCACTCTCGGGTGTGGGGACGCACCTTATGCTCGGCCACTTCTCGCTCATGTTTTTCATAGCATTCGCGGCCGGAGCGGTCGCAGGTGCGCAGGCAGGAGTGTATCTCTCCCCAAAGACACCTTCACGTATCCTGGAGATTGCCATAGGCACGCTGCTGATTTGTGTCGCGGCAATGCTGGCATTCACACTCCTTGCCGGATAATCTCTTCCAACACCTAGGCCTGTACTGAACGATGAAATCCTGCACAGGTGCCGGAGATCCGCGATACCGAATACTAGAAATCGACCCGGGATCATATCGGTTGAACATATATGCAAACCCCTGATTCCCCGCTCACCGCGATTGCGGTCGACCTCGGTGCAACCCGTATGCGGGCCGGTCTCGTGCGGCGGGACGGGACGATATCTCAGTTCACCTCAATCACGACACCACCCAATCCCGGCAATACCGATACCCTGGTGAGTCTTATCGGGGACCTGATCGAGGGGCTTATCCGACATTCTGATGCAGCAACACTCTCAGGTGTGGGAATCTCAGCCGCTGGCCCTGTGAACTGTACATCGGGGGAAGTGGTTCATCCCCCGAACATTCCCCTCACGACAATCCCTCTTGTACGGCCCCTTGAGGATCGTTTTTCACTCCCGGTCTACCTCATGAATGACTGCCACACAGGCGCACTCGGAGAAGCATGGTACGGGGATGGGAAGAATATCCCCCACTTCGTGTACCTTACGATTTCCACCGGAATCGGAGCAGGAGTCTTCGAACAGGGAAGACTGCTCTTTGGAAGTGATGGCAATTTCGCCGAGGTCGGGCATGTCACGGTCGAGACTACCTGGGATCTCCCGTGCGGGTGTGGGGGGTCAGGTCACTGGGAAGGGTGCGGGTCAGGCAGGTTCATGCCTGCATTCTTCCAGGCCTGGTGCCAGTCCTCGGGAGCGACCAGTCCCTTTGAGACGGTTCCGGATGCATCTGAACTCTTTGCGGCCTCTAATAAGGGAGATCCCATTGTTAGCGGGTTCCTGGTATCCCTGGGAATGGTACAGGCCAGGGGAATATCAGCCCTCATTGCAGCATATGACCCGTCTCTCATCATTATAGACGGAAGCGTCGCCAGGAACAACTGGCATTATTTTCAGTCTTCGGTATTTCCACGTGTGAGATCAGTCTCCGGAAAAATGCCCCGGATCATCCTGAGCCGGCTCGGCGGAAATGCACCGCTCCTGGGTGCTGCAGCGTGCGTGTTCGGGGGGATGCCCGGGCATACGGTGAACCGCAGGGATCAATAATTCCACCACGCTGTTGATGTGCTGATATCCGGTATCCTGTCATATGCCGGCTTCCATCATCTCATCCTTTTTAAATGCAGGTCGAACGTTTTATGGAAACCATGAAGCATTATTCAGGAATTGTCGAGCGGCTCATTACAGGATGTTTCCTGGGACTGCTGCTAATGGGAGCACTGACTGCAGCGTTCCCCCTGGCATGAGTACCCGGGCCAATCCTCGTACACCAGTGTTCCATTAACAAGGCAACCGCTATTGAAATTGTAAAGGGATGTATCACCCAACCCAGGTCATATGAACTATCATGTATCCAATCCTGACGAAGAAAAAAGATATTCGGAGATCAGGAAAGCGGATCTTCCCTTCGTGAAATCTGGGAACACCATTCTTCAATAACATCCCAGACGATCTCTTTCAGGTCCTCCAGGTGGGCAGAGTCAATGCTCGATCCATGCTCCGGATTCGCCCCCTCTTCCTCATAGAGCGAGCGGTTCACTTCAAGCTGTATCCAAGGAATCCCCTTATGCCAGTAGTGTGCATTGGAGATGAATCCCCCCGTATAGGGATGATTGATGGCAACGCTCCCGGGGGAGGGGAACCTTTCACGGAACTGTGCTGCGAGGTCCTGTATCCATGAAGCCGGGCAGGTGGGGAGCACCCCCTTCTTGGGAAGTCCCTCGCTATCTCCCGAGTTTCCGAGGCAGATGAGTGGCCTCTTCTGTCCCTGGTCGGGGGCTCCCGGGAGACCGACGGGCACCATGCTGTGGCAGTCCAGTGCTGCGAGTACCTTGTGGGGATCCAGGAGTGCATCGATCCTGGCGTGGTAGGGGAAATAATGGTGTAACAGGAGCCGATGCATCATTGGGAGGTCAGGGTTCATGCCCTCCTTCCAGATCTCCTGCCCGAGGGAAGTTGTGAATTTCACCACTCCATCCTGGTGCCGGGGAGGACGGTGGTATGGAGGGCGGTTCAGGTCCACAATGAGCCTCGATACAGACGAACTGACAAGGGCACTGACTGAATCCGGGAATCCAAACAGGTCGATCGATCCGGGATCGCTATAGTACTGGAGGGCAACAGGAGAAAGCGCAATCTTTTGTATCGCCTCTTCCGGAATCCCGGTTCCGCCATGCGGGATTGAGATGAGGAGGGGAAGCCTTCGGTTCAGTTACATCCCATCCCTGAAGTGTTGTTCATGAGATTCTGCACCCGGCATGATGAGTGAAAAATACTCATCGTCCATGATACTGTACCAGTGCACATCATGGAAAATACCCCACTTGGAGGCATGTCCCCGCATGACACCCTCGTGGGTCATGCCGATACGAATGAGTACACGACCCGACCTGTCATTCCAGGCAAGGTGTCGTGCATAGATGCGGTGGAGGCCGAGGCCGAGAAATCCGAGTTCGAGTATTGACCCTGCAGCCTCGGTCGCATATCCCCTCCCCTGGAATGGCCTTCCTATCCAGTATCCCAATTCGGCATGGGCATGTTCAGCATCGACACGGAGACTGGTCGCACCTGCAACCCGGGTTGATCCCCTTTCCGTCACTGCAAAGATGTACGCCTCACCGCGTTCCCTGAGATACGGGTGCTGTTCTATCCATTCTTTCGCATCATCAATAGTGTAGGGGTGGGGGATGTTCAGCACCCCTGCCGCGATCTGGACATCCCCTGCGAGTTCCGCCACTTCGGGAGCATCCTCAATCGTGAAATGACGCAGGTCCAGATGTGGGGTGTTCAGGGTCTCGGGAATCGCCATACTCTGTGCTTCATAGAACTAAGAGTCGCGAGATATCATAAGGGCCATACGTGGATTGTTCCGGGAACAGGAATGGGATTCCCGAAAGAAACATTGGACTGTGAAGGTGTGGAAAATAAAAGGGGAGTCAGGAAAAAAATATGTCGAGTTATGCAATGCGATAGGGATAGATCTCCTTCGTCGGATCCTGCGGGAGCGGAATAATTCTACCCACTTCGCCGATGTGTTCCCGATTACTGACGACAACCTCCCTTCCAGATATGGTAAAGAGGCCGTCACCGATGAGAATCGATCTCCGTACACTTCCCAGGGAGTCCCAGTAGGAATACGGTGTCTCCTCTCTCCCATGGGTCACTTTTCCCTTGAGAGTGAATCCTTCATCAGGGCTTACGGAAAAGACATAGGCTCCCTGCCAGATTGCCGGGGCATACGTCTTGTAGACGGTGCCTGTCCTTTCAACGTTCAGAACTTCGTGGACGGGGAGGACCAGGAGACCGGAAGGCGGATCGAAGAGGAACGCCTTGTGGTCGCGGAGCGCCTCCGAGTCACTCCCTGCCTCGCCAATCTCCACCTTCCCTGCAAGGATCGGATTGTTGACATCGGTGACATCGAAGAGAGCAAGTTTCAGGCCAGATGTGGACACCCCGCCCCACTGGTTCTCCTCGGTCTCTTTCCCAATCCCGATGATGTAATTCGCATCATAGGGATGGAGATAATCCGAGTATCCCGGGATTTTTAATTTTCCAAGGATCCCGGGACTCTTCGGGTTCGAGAGATCGATGACGAAGAAGGGATCGATGCGCTTGAATGTGACCAGGTAGAGCCGATCTCCCATGAAACGTGCGGCGTAAATGCTCTCGTCAGGAGCGATGAACTCGAGCCTGCCCACCTCGGTCATCCCGGCATCAAGGACATAGACGTTGTTATACTGATACGATCTTTCCGAGTTCCATCCCGAAACCGTGGTTGCAACCCGCAGATGATCTTTGTATTCATCAAGGGAGAACTGGTTGAGGAGATGCCCCGGCACGGTACCTGTTGATGCATAGTTGATATTCCCCCCGTTGATGGAAAACCGGTGAATGACGGTCTTCTCAACCGGGACGGACTGTTCATCGACACTCATTGCAGGAACTGCCCGGCCCCATGCGGGGACAGGAGTGCTGTACCGGTACGCGAGGTAGACATTCTCCTTCGAGACATAGAGTGTCGTATCATATCCGGCAAGGAAGCTCTCAGCGTGCGGTGCATCGTTGCCTGCAAGAGAGAATGAAGAGAGGGTATAATACTGATATGAACGGTATACGGGACCATCGTAGTAGTATATTTCCGGTGTTGCGATTGTCACTCCTTTCTCCTCAATTGTGGGAACGACAGGAGTGCCGTAATACATATTCGCATTCTCGCTGGTCACCACGTACATATCATTTCCAATCAACCTGGAGTCGTAGTAACTCCCTGTCACGGTCACCTCCCTTGCGATGGCGGGATTCTTCCTGTCACTGACATCATAGAGAATGATGCCGGTTGCCGGGCGGGATGAGGGCACCGGCGCGGCACTTGTCCTGGGATGGAGCATCACCTCATGTGTTTTGCCATAAAAGACCGCAAGGGTGTCTCCATGGAGAAACATTTCCGAAGCCTGTCCCGGCAGGGTGGTTGTGGAGACAATCGCAGAATCTGATGCTGGCGCAGCATCGACTATAACCAGGTTTCTCCCTGAGATGATGTAGATATAGCCGGCATCATTTTTGACAAAGTCCGCCTCATCAACACCCTGCACCTGGATGTTCGTGGTGGTGTATCCCGTTCCCCACGTGATGCCATCCGATGCAGTGGATGGAACAGGAGAAGATGATGTTTTTTGTGCCTGGCCCGACCCCATCCCTGCCCCAACCCATCCTTCTTGTTGGACTGGGGATATGGATACCGGGTATTCGCTCCAGTCGCCATGAGAGCCGGTCTCCTCAATTGAAGTAAGGTAAGTGGCAAGCTCGTCCGCCGATGCAAATTTCTTCATCCCCGAAGATTCCAAAGTGACGTCCTGGTTCTTCAGGAGCGTGAACCCAACCACTCCAGCCGCGAGAATGACTCCGCAGGCAAGGAGAAATATTAGTGTATTTTTGGACATTGTATGGACACCCGGAATGATTTTAATTGAACGCAGATTGGGAGTCCGTGAAGAATAAACTACCTTTTACTGCGAATATTTTCGCATTTATCCGGAGTATAGGGGAATTTTTTTATTCACCCGGAGCGGGATAAATACTATAAGAATGCCTTTCTAAGATTGAAGGGAAAGGAATTGACCTGATGAATTCCCAGAGTGTTCTCCTGAAACTTGCGTTCATCTTGAGTCTTGGCCTTATGGCGATGATGTGCGGGTACTTTTCCCTCTTTCTTCGCATTGGCACTGCAGTTGTCGTCGATCCGCGGGATATCTTCGTTGTCCTTGCCGGGGTAGTCACCGGCCCGGTTGGGGGACTGATCGCCGGATTCTTTGCAGGACTGCCAGGTGCAGATCCCC
>Ga0302251_1001801_pt1 | contig 11811 bp, 7 predicted proteins | sample AAG_RA_Gln_MG_FD_193534 | JGI IMG/M metagenome (GOLD analysis project Ga0302251, IMG submission 193534) | Enriched activated sludge microbial communities from anaerobic digester in WTTP, New Holstein, Wisconsin, United States - AAG_RA_Gln | ecosystem: Engineered > Bioreactor > Anaerobic >...
AGCCGTCGATTCTGGCGACGCGCCTCCCGCTTTTACTGTTGAACGGAACATCCGGTATCGCCGTCGGTATGGCGACCAATATTCCGCCCCACAATTTGACGGAAATCATCAGCGGCACCATTGCCCTCATTCAAAATCCCGAAATTACCATTGAGCAACTGATGCGTCATATTCCCGGACCGGATTTTCCGACCGCCGGCTTTATCAACGGTCGTGAAGGAATATTATCCGCTTACAAAACAGGCCGCGGCATTATTCGCGTCCGGGCGCGGGCGCTGATTGAAAAGAATGCCCGCAACGACAGGGAAACCATTGTTGTGACTGAATTGCCGTATCAGGTCAACAAGGCTTCGCTGATCGAAAAAATAGCCGAACTGGTGCGCGATAAGAAAATCGGCGGTATTGCGGATCTACGGGATGAATCAGACCGTGAAGGTATCCGCGTGGTTATCGATCTGAAACGCGATGAAAATTCTTCCGTCGTTCTGAATCAGCTTTATAAATTCACGCAAATGGAAGTATCCTTTGGTATCAATATGCTGGCGATTTCCGAGGGACGTCCGCAGATTTTCAATCTCAAAGAAGTTCTCGAGAAATTCGTCGCCTTCCGGCAGGAAGTGGTAATCCGCCGCACGCAGTTTGAACTGGACCGCGCCAAAGAACGGGCGCACATTTTAGAAGGCTATATCATCGCCTTGAACAACATTGATGAAATTATTAAACTCATCAAAGCGTCGAAAAACGCAGCGGAAGCGACGGTGCAGTTGTGTGCACAGTTTAAATTATCGGAAATTCAGGCCAAGGCCATTCTGGAAATGCGTCTGCAGCGCCTGACCGGACTGGAACGGGAAAAAATTGATGCCGAGTATGCCGAGGTTACAGCACTTATCGCCAAACTGGCCGGTATCCTGGCTGATCCGCAAAAAGTGCTGCAGGTAATCATTGATGAGCTGCTGGAAATCAAAAGCCGTTATGGCGATGAGCGCCGGACGGAAATTGTGGCGAGCTCGGAAGATATCAACATTGAAGATATGATTGTGGAAGAAGATATGGTGGTTACCATCTCTCATTCCGGCTACATTAAACGCAATCCGGTCAGTCTTTACAAGAGTCAGCACCGCGGCGGGCGGGGCAAAGTGGGTATGGGCACCAAGGAAGAAGATTTTGTGGAAAAAATCTTTATTGCCTCCACCCATCACTACCTGCTTATTTTTACCAATACGGGCAAGGTGCACTGGTTGAAAGTTTATCAGTTACCGCAGGCCGGTCGCGCCGCTAAAGGCAAAGCTATAGTTAATCTGTTGAATCTGGCTCCGGGTGAACGCGTCAGCGCCACTCTGCCGGTACGCGAATTTGTTGCCGATAAATTTGTGGTCATGGTTACGAAAAAAGGTATCATCAAAAAAACTGAACTGGCTGCTTATTCCAATCCCAGAATCGGCGGAATTATTGCAGTTTCCATTGATGAGGGTGATGAACTGGTCGACGTTCAGTTGACCATGGGCAATCAGGATATCTTTCTGGCCACCCGACTGGGGATGGCGATCCGTTTTAAGGAAGACGATGTCCGCGATATGGGCCGGACAGCCCGCGGTGTGCACGGTATCAGGCTGGATGAAGGCGACGATGTCATCGGTGTGGAAATACCCGCCAACGGTACTTTCATGCTGACTGTTTCCGAACATGGCTTCGGTAAATGCACACCCATCGAAGAGTACCGGGTGCAAACCCGCGGCGGCAAGGGAACGATGAATTTAAAGACTGTTCCCAAAGTGGGCCATGTCTCCGGCGTGCTGCAGGTCACCGGCGAAGAAAACATTATGCTGATCAGTAATGCCGGAAAAGTCATCCGCCTCAAGGTGCAGGAAGTCCCGGTCAATCATCGCGTCACCCAGGGCGTTAAATTGATCGAACTTGACGAGGAAGAAAAACTCGTCGGCGTGGCCAGGACAACCCAGGAAGCCGATGACAAAGATGAAGACACCAACGGCAACGGGGAAGCAGAGCTGATAACGGAAGAAAATGGAACGACGGAGGAGGAATAAAATACTTCTTTTTCGTTATTGCCGGACGAGATCCGGCAATAACGAAGTTTGTGTAGGGCCTATTCCCCGAATAGGCCGAAATTCTGGTGTGTTTAGTGGAACTCGCCTTACATTTATAGAACTATAGGAAATTATTGATAATAATAAATCGGTACCTCTGCGATATGAAAACCTACAAGTCACGCACATCTCAAACGGAATAGTTTTTTGAAAGGAGATGTATAGCGGTGAGGGCGCAGGGATGAAGATTTGGTTTATGCAATCTATAGAAAGTTAAAAAGTTAATACCGTGTCACCTAACTCGATCTAAAGTTTCAATAATTTTTCAATGAACTAATACAAGGGATTGGATATTTAGCATATTGCTATACAAGTAAAAAATTAATAAATGGATGATTTTAATTATTCTGAAATAAATATTGACATGTTTGGGATGATGTGCAATACTTCTATTGCATGATGTGGGGAGCGAGAAAAACCCGTGTGCTTCAACACACGGGCATTCTCGGTAACTTTAACCGGCAGGCGAACCTGACAAGGGCTAAAGTCACTCAACAGGTGATTGAAGCGTACACTACAAGCCCTCGTTTAGTCAAGCCTGCCAAAACAACCCATTGGGGGAAAGGAAAAAAATATGGCAGCAGAAGGCAAAGTAACTGTAACAGGGCAGTCAGGAACAAAGTACGATTTCGAGGTTTATCCGTGGGGTACATCGTTTAGCCCGGTCGGCGGATTGTATCTTGTGCTCAAGAAGCAGCCAACGAATTATGGCATTTTGTACATAGGACAGACGGGAAATTTGTCTGATCGTTTTGACAATCACCATCAGGCTCAGTGCTTCAAACAGAATGGTAAAACCCATATTGCTGTCCGTGGTGAAGGGTCAGAGCCAAAAAGGTTGGCAATCGAAACCGATCTGATTCGCAACTACAGCACAAGCTGTAATCTTCAGTAATCAAGCAAGGAGCCGGGCGCGCAATGAAAATAAAACACGTAAAAATAGAAGATTGTGCCGAAGTGCGGCCCGGCTTTTCCGCCAAAGGTGCGATCTTGAATGACCCGGAAGGAACCCTTCAAGTCATCACAGCACAGCACATTACCAGGGGGGAGGCTTACCGCTACAATGAAAATCACTCTCTCCTTATCTCACCCCCCAAGTTCTATGAAAAATATCTTGTTGCGCCTGGCGATATCCTCTTCATGTCCCGCGGTATGAGCAATTATGCCGTGCTGATTGAGTCTGTTCCTGATCCGACGATAGCGCCGCTGTCATTCTTCATTATCAAGGCGAAAAAAAATGTGCTGCCGGAGTATCTGGTTTGGTATCTCAATCAGGATATGATGAAGGCCAAACTCAACGAGATACGCGCCGGTGCCGGCACGCCAATGATTCCCAGCAGGGAATTCCGGGAGCTTTTCATTCCTCTGCCGCCAGAGACCTTGCAGAAGAAAATTGCCGAACTCGGACAATTGCAGATACGTGAAAAGCAATTGCTAAAGCAGCTTGTGGATGAGACGGATCGCCTGCATCAGGCAATTGGCAAATCGTTGCTTTTAAACTCAGATAACCATAAGGAGTAATTAAAAATGACACCTCAAATTTCCCAGCAAGAGATCAATGATGTTCTCTGGAAAGCTTGCGACAGTTTTCGGGGCACCATTGATGCCACCGAATATAAAGACTATGTCCTCACCATGCTTTTCGTTAAGTACATCTCCGATGTATGGCAGGACCATTCCGATGAATTCCAAAAGCAGTTTGGCAATGACGTGGAACGCATCAAACGGAAGATGGAGCGTGAGCGTTTCGTGCTCCCGGAAGAAAGCTCGTTTTATTGCCTTTATGATAACCGCGAAGCTGCCAACCTGGGGGAATTGATCAACATCGCCCTGGAGAAGATCGAAATGGCCAACAAGGCCAAGCTCACCAATGTCTTCCGCAATATCGACTTCAACTCCGAATCCCGGTTGGGCAACACCCGCAAGCGCAACCATATCCTCAAGAACCTTCTGGAAGACTTCGGCGACCCGCGGCTGAATCTCCGCCCGAGCCGGATTGGCAATTTGGATATCATCGGCGGCGCTTATGAATACCTGATTGGCCGCTTTGCCGCCGATGCCGGAAAAAAGGCCGGCGAATTCTATACCCCACCGGCGGTTTCCTTACTCCTAGCTAAACTGCTGGACCCGCAACCGGGAGAGCGTATCTGCGATCCGGCTGCCGGGTCGGGTTCCCTCTTGCTTAAGTGCGCCGCCCATGTCCGCAAGGTTTACGGCAGTGACGACTGCGCCCTGTTTGGCCAGGAGGCAATCAGCGGCACCTGGGCGCTGTGTATGATGAACATGTTTCTCCATAACGAAAACAGCCCGCGCATTGAATGGGGCGACACCCTGCTGGAGCCAAAGCTGATTGAAAACGATAAGCTGATGCGGTTTGAAGTGGTGGTGGCCAATCCCCCGTTCTCCCTGGATAAATGGGGGGCTGATAAGGCCGGAGAAGAAGCCAAACGGTTCAACCGCTGGCACCGGGGCACTCCCCCCAAGAGCAAAGGGGATTATGCCTTCATCTCCCACATGATCGAAACGACAACTCAGGGCACCGGACGGGTAGGCGTGGTTGTTCCCCACGGTGTCCTTTTCCGGGGTGGTGCGGAAGGGAAAATCCGCCAAGCCTTTATTGAAGAAAACCTGCTGGATGTTGTCATCGGCCTCCCTGCAAACCTCTTTTTCGGCACCGGTATTCCTGCGGCAATCCTTGTATTCCAGAGAGATCGGAAAGAGCGTACCGATGTGCTTTTTATCGATGCCAGCCGGGAGTATGAATCAGGCAAAAACCAGAACCTGATCCGTGAAGATGTTGAAGTGGCGAAAATCGTGGAGACGTATCGGGCCAGAAAGAGTGTTGATAAATATTCCTATCTGGCTTCCCGCGATGAAATTCGCGAAAACGATTACAACCTCAATATCCCTCGCTACGTAGATACCTTCGAGGAAGAGGAAGAAGTCGATATCGCCGCCGTGCAAAAACGGATTGACGGTATCGAAAAAGAACTGGCTGATGTGCGCAAACAGATGGCGATGTGTTTGAAAGAGCTTGGGCTGTAAAAAAAGGAGGGAACGACGATGAACGGAAAAGACATCATAAAACAACACTACAACTCCTTTGAAAGCATTCGGCATTTTGATGAAGACGGCAATGAGTTCTGGTATGCGCGGGAATTGGCCGGTGTATTGGAGTATTCCCAATATAGGCATTTCCAACCGGTTATTGATCGTGCCAGAGAAGCCTGTAAAAACAGTGGTTATCCTGTTTCCGACCATTTTGAGGATATCCTCCAAATGGTCGAAATCGGCTCCGGCGCGAAACGATCTGTAGCCGATGTTCGTCTGTCGCGTTATGCCTGTTACCTGATCGTGCAGAACGGCGATCCGTCAAAACCGGTGATCGCCAACGGGCAAACCTATTTTGCCGTGCAGACCCGTCGCCAAGAATTGGCGGACGAAAGGCGTTTTGCACAGCTCTCGGAGGACGAACGCCGCTTAATGCTCCGTGATGAACTCACCCAGCATAACAAGGCTTTAACAGCAGCGGCCAAGGATGCCGGTGTGGAAACGACGCTCGATTATGCGATTTTTCAGGATCACGGTTATCGGGGGCTATACGGCGGACTGGGCGCCAAGGATATTCATGCGCGCAAGGGCTTGAAGAAATCCCAGAAAATACTGGATCACATGGGCAGCACCGAACTGGCCGCCAATCTCTTTCGCGCCACACAGACCGAGGAAAAACTGCGGCGTGACAATGTTAAAGGAAAGCAGCGGGCCAACAAGACCCACCATGAAGTAGGGGCCAAAGTGCGCAAAACCATTGACGAACTTGGCGGAACCATGCCGGAGGAATTGCCCACGCCGGGAAAAAGCATTCCGCAACTGGAGCGGGCGAAGAAGCAGATTGAGGGGAAGTAAAATAAATAGGAAAGGTTAATGAAAGACTGGCATGAGAAAACTGTTAGTGAAGCATGCTATTTTTCTACATCACACCGCGTTATGTGTACACCTTCGATGAGGTAGTTGCATTGACGCTGTGCAGGAACGGATTGTCAGCATTAAACTTAATCTAGCAGATGTAAGGGTTCAGATTGTGAAGAGTTTAGAATGTTTCGGCCTTGCAGCAGGTGGGAAAGGGTAAACGATGTCACATACAAATTGGGAATGGTATTATCTCAAAGATTTAAGCTCAATAAGCATATCAAATGGGGTATTCAATGATCCTAAAAACGTTGGGCTTGGCTACAGATTGATTAATGTTGTTGATCTTTATACAGAGCCTTCTATTGATGTATCAAAACTCAAACAACTCAATATTACTGAAAAAGATTTCAAAAAATATAATGTTATTAAAGGTGACATATTTTTTACTAGATCATCTTTAAAACTAGAAGGTATTGCTCATTGTAATATTTTTGATTCAGATGAAAATGATGTTATTTTTGAATGTCATATTATGAGAATTCGTCCAATAGTTACACGAATTAATCCAAAATTCATGAGGTTATATTGTATTTCACAACTGGCAAGAAAATATTTTATGAAACATTCAAAAACCACTACAATGACAACTATTGATCAAGATGTATTGGGAAGACTGCTAGTTCCCGTTCCACCAATTGAAGAACAAGATAGTATAGTTAATATTTTCGCTAAATGTAATCGATCTATTGAACTAACTCAAAGTCTAATAAAAACCAAACAAGAGCGCCGCAAATGGCTCATGCAGCAGCTTTTGACCGGAAAACGGCGGATGCCAAAGTTTAAGAAAAGCAAAGACCTCCGTAAAACGCCTTTCGGCACATTACCTGCCGATTGGGGGTATCCGAGAATTGGTGATGTGGCAAAGGAAGTTTCCGAGCGCAATGGCAATGAATCCGCACGCTCCGTTCTCTCTTGTACCAAACATCAAGGTCTTGTAGACAGCCTGACATACTTTGGTAAACGCATTTTCAGCGAAGACCTTTCCAATTACAAGATCGTTCGGCGGGGCCAGTTTGCCTATGCGACAAATCACATTGATGAAGGTTCCATAGGATATCAAGGCAGCTATGATGAAGCCTTGATTCGCCCAATCTATACGGTCTTTCAAACTAACGACACGATGGACGAGCTTTTTTTGTTCCTGATTCTGAAAACTGAAACATATCGTCATATCTTTGCCAGCAACACCAGTGCATCTGTCGATAGGCGTGGAAGTTTACGATGGAACGATTTCGCCAAAATCCACGTCCCGCACCCTTCGATTGAGGAACAGCAGGCCATCGTCAATATTATCGAAACCGCCGACCGCGAACTTGAACTTCTTCGTTCTCAGCTCGATGCTTTGAAAGAGCAGAAAAAAGGTCTCATGCAGCAACTATTGACCGGTAAGTTACGAGTAAAAATGTAGGGAACCATTTTCCGGATGTCAGGAAAATGGTCGTAATTGGAGCTTTTATGAATCTTTCCTATCTCGAAGATTTCGATTCCGTCATTCCGGCAATCCAGGTTCTTTCCGCCCTGGGGTGGCGATATCTGAGCCGCGAAGAAGCCCTCCGGCTGCGTAACGGCAAACAGCATCAGGTTGTTCTGACCGAAGTGCTCAGTCCCTGGCTTACGGCCAATAACCGAATCGAGGTCAAAGGAGAGACGCATCTTTTCAGCGACGCCAACATCGCCGAGGCGCTTCGGCGGCTGACCGACGAACCTTTTGACGGACTGATCCGCACCAACGAGAAAATCTACCATCTGCTGACTCTGGGAACCAGCCTGGACCAGACCATCGGCGGCGACCGCAAAGGGCGGTCGCTGCACTACGTCAACTGGCGGAATCCTGAGAAAAACGTCTATCATGTCACAAGCGAGTTTGCTGTGGAACGCAGCCGCTCCCATGAAACGGCCCGACCCGATCTGGCGCTTTTTGTGAACGGTATTCCCTTTGTGATTATGGAATGCAAGCGGCGGGACAAGGATCGTCAGGCCGGGCAGAAGCAAATCGAGACGGCCATTGAGCAGATGATCCGCAACCAGAAGGACGACTATATTCCGCACCTCTTCCAGTTTGCCCAGTTGCTGATCGGCACGAGCGTCAACGAAGCCCGTTATGGCACGGTCGGCACGCCCCGTAAATATTGGAGCGTCTGGAAAGAGGAAGGTTCGTTCGATCAGGCCGTGCATGCCACGGCCAACACGCGCTTGCCGGCGGAAGTAGAGGCCAAGATATTTGCCCCCCTGGAAGAAAAGGATGCCGCAGCCTACCGTGATGCCAGACGGTATTTTCAGGATCTCTGGGCCGGAGGTGATCGTCTGCCGACCATACAGGATAAAACCCTTTGGGCTCTTCTGCGTCCGGAACGGCTGCTGGAGCTGATGTACGGTTATATCGTCTTCGATGCCGGAGTGCGTAAAATTGCCCGTTACCAGCAATACTATGCGGTGAAGCACACCATAGAATGGGTTCTTCCGCTGCGCGAGGGCGTGCGGCAAGGTGGGGTTATCTGGCATACAACCGGCAGCGGCAAGTCTTTGACCATGGTGATGCTGGCCAAGGCGCTGGCGCTTCATCCCGCCATCTCCAATCCCCGGGTTATCATCGTTACCGATCGTGTGGACCTGGATGATCAGATTTGGCGCACTTTTGGGGCATGCGGCAAGACGGCGGAGAAAGCCAACACCGGAGAGCATCTGGTGCGGCTGATTACCGAGGGGAAAGCCAGAGTCATTACGACGATCATCAACAAGTTCAGCACGGTCAAAGGGAAGTATGGGGTCACCGATACCAACCCCAACATTTTCGTTCTGGTGGACGAAAGCCACCGGACCAACTACGGAACTACGGCGGCTCAAATGCGCCGTGTGTTTAACAATGCCTGTTATTTGGGTTTCACCGGGACGCCACTTTTAAAGAAAGAGAAAAGCACGGCCCGCAAATTCGGCGGATTCATCCACTCTTACACTATGCGGCAGGCGGTGGAAGACGAGGCAGTGGCTCCATTGCTGTATGAGGGGCGCATGGCCTTGCTCACGCAGAATCAAGAAGCCATGCAGCGCTGGTTTGACCGGGTGACGGCCAATCTCAGCGACGCCCAAAAAGTAGACCTGAAGCGGAAAATGGCCACCAAAGAGGCCGTCAATAAGGCCGAACAGCGGCTGCGTTTGATCGCCTTTGACATCAGTATCCACTATCGGGACAACTTCCAAGGAACCGGCTTCAAAGCACAGCTTGCAGCGGATTCCCGAACCAGCGCCATCCTTTACCGCAAATTCTTTAAGGAATACGGGATGATTGATGTAGAAGTGATTATGTCACCGCCGGATACCAGAAAGGAGCATGAATTGATTGAGGAAGAAGACGAATCAATTGTCAATGCCTTCTGGAAAGATATGATGCAGCGTTTCGGGAAAGAGGAAGAGTATGTCAAACAACTGATAGCATCTTTTGGTCGTTCTGACGGGGTCGAAATTCTTATCGTAGTAGATAAGTTGCTGACCGGATTCGATGAGCCCCGCAATACGGTCCTCTATATAGACAAACCTCTCAAGGAGCATAGCATCCTCCAGGCCATCGCCCGTGTTAATCGTATTTTTACCGGCAAGGACTTCGGCTATATCGTGGATTATCGCGGTGTGCTGGGCGAACTGAATGAAGCCATGAACACCTACGATGCCTTGGGAGGTTTTGACCCGTCTGATGTGGATATGACCGGTGCGATTATCGATACCCGCGCCGAGGTAAGGACTCTGCCGCAGAAGCACACCAATGTCTGGGATGTGTTCAAGGCGGTCGGCAACAAGCTGGACAATGAGGCCATGGAACAGAGCCTGACGCCTGCGGATAAGCGGCAGGCATTCTATGAAGCCTTAACAGCTTTTCAGCAGGCGCTGGCTGTGGCGTTGTCCACTGAGCATTTTTATGAGGATACGTCACCGGAACAAATTAAGACATATAAAGACGACCTTAAAAGATTCCGGAGCTTGCGCGCTTCGGTGCAGCAGCGATTTGCCGAGGCTATCGATTACAGCCAGTATGAAAAGCAAATCCGCAAGATAATGGACAGTCATATCCAGGCGCCGGACATGGAAGTGGTGACCAAACTGGTCAATATCTTTGACGTCGATGCTTTCGATCATGAAGTGGAGCGGCGAATCGGTCCGGCGGCGAAAGCGGATGTTATTGCGAATCGGCTGGCAAAAACCATCTACGAACGAATGGACGAAGATCCTGTCTTCTTTAAAAGATTTGCCGATCTGGTTCAGAAGGCCATCGACGATTACCAAAATGCACGGATCAGCGATGCCGAATATCTCAGCAAAGTAAAAGAGTATTTGGCCACCGTCCGGCAGGGACACGACACGGAAATGCCCGGCGAACTGGCAAACTATCGTGAAGCACCCGCTTATTATGGCGTGGTGGGCGAGGTGATGGCAAGCTACGGCGCGGATCAGGCCGAGAGAAAAAAGATAGCCAGTGATATGGCGATTGCCATCGAGAAGATACTTGACCCTTTGAAGGGGCGAGATTGGACGGTGCGCGACGATATTCAGAAAGACATGGCCAATGCCATCGATGACTTTCTGTTTGAAGCGCGTGAGCGGTATGGCGTCAGCCTCGATACACCCGATATGGACGCTATCATCGAACGCTGCATTTCCATCGCCAAGAAGCTTGCAGGTGGTTGATGGGACAAAGTGACAGCATCACTTGGGGGGCTATCGAAATCCCGTATCGATATTTTTACTCGCAGCGCAAGACCATTAGCCTGAGTGTGCATCCGGACTTGTCGGTAACGGTCAGAGCGCCACATGGCGTGAGCATCGAGAAAATTAGAGAGTTTGTGCATCGTCGTGCGGGATGGATCAGGAAATCCTGGCGCGATTTTGAGCAGTATCTGCCCAAACAACCCGAACGCCGTTATATCAGCGGCGAGACGCACCGCTATCTGGGGCGACAATACCGGCTGAAGACTGAACAGGGCAATGCAGACAGCGTTAAATGTTTGCGCGGTTATCTTCGGGTGACAATTAAAGGGGATATTTTACCGGAGCGGACAAAGTCATTATTAGAGAGCTGGTACCGCTACCACGCCAGAGAGATCTTCCAGGAGCGTTTGATTGCCTGTCACCAAAAAGCGCACCGCGAGGGTATTGGGCTTCCAAATTTAATGATACGAAAAATGACCAGCCGCTGGGGAAGCTATTCTTCCCGCGGCCTGGTCACTTTGAATCTGGAGCTTATTAAGACGCCAAAAGATTGCATCGACTACGTCATCATCCACGAGCTCTGCCATTTTAAAGTTAAACACCACGGTCCTGAATTTTGGAAATTACTGCACCGGCTGATGCCGGACTTCGAGAATCGGCGGAATAAGCTGAATCTATATGCCGATTGAATGTGCTTCGCAAGAAGAGGAGATACTATTTGGGACTTTCGGGGGTGCAACACTTAATTTAATTGCGGCTTTTCGCGTTTTTCCGGATCGGGCGTGTAATTGTAAACCCAGAGCTTGGACAACTTTCAGCACAGTGGAAAATTCTGGGTTGCCTTCCGCTGATAATGCTTTGTACGAACTTTCCCGCCCCAAACCGGTCTTCCCGGCGATCTGGGTCATTCCTTTGGAATTAGCCGAACATCAGGATTACTTTCTTAACTTCATTCTTCGAATCAATACAATCGCCTCGTTATTCTTCCAGGATGAACCTCCAGGCGCAGAACCATTCATCGGGATGGGCATCGGGC
>Ga0302251_1001802_pt1 | contig 11810 bp, 8 predicted proteins | sample AAG_RA_Gln_MG_FD_193534 | JGI IMG/M metagenome (GOLD analysis project Ga0302251, IMG submission 193534) | Enriched activated sludge microbial communities from anaerobic digester in WTTP, New Holstein, Wisconsin, United States - AAG_RA_Gln | ecosystem: Engineered > Bioreactor > Anaerobic >...
AAGGAGCCATGCCATGAAAAATCCGAAGACCAGCCCGAAGACCGCGGCCGAGAGGTTTCTTATCGAGAACCGCCTCATGCCCATCTCAAGAAGAATGATGAACCCGGAAGCGGCAAAACCACATACCGCCCCCGTTACGGACCAGACTATATTCAGATTACCCAGAATACCGCCCACATAATAGCCGGCAACGGTGCCGAGAAAAAGAAAGAATATTCTTAAGAATAATATCGTCATTTGATGGCCTTTCTATATTATTCGCCCTTAGGCTTGGATAATAATTTCCAGGGGTGTTTCTTTATATCTTCGGTGAACGCCGCCACATTATCGTATATGGTATCATCCACTAAAAGCCTTCCTATGGTTCCCTCTCCGTTCTTGAGCCTGTTCACTATGACATTGACCGAATCGGATAGTTTTGCAAGGTCCTCGGTAATCCTCTCCATAGGGACGGGGTCTTTGCCGATGAGCATACCGTTATTACCTACTAAAGTTTTACCGGGAGTGCCGGGCAATATCTCAAGATATTTCTCCCCGAGAAGCCCGAGTGTATTTATAGTAGCTACGGAATCTTCTTCTATCTTTACCCCATCGTTTATCCACGCGTAAATCTCGGCGTAAGTCTTCTTTTCTTTTTCGTTATAGACAAGCTTTATACCTTCCACCTGCCCTACGCCTACGCCCGCAAGCCTTACAGGGGCGGTGGGGCCTATGCCGCTGGCAAATCCGAATGTCACCTTTATATGGTAAATAGATTTGGAGAGGTTGATGTCGCCCATAGAAAATACTATAAAGAAAAGTATCATCATACCTATAAGTATAAATACGCCAACTTTAAGCTCGAACGTTCTTGTAGTCCCGTCCATTATCATTCTCCTTGTCGTGGAATACGGCTCTTTATATTAAATGATTAAAATCTATACCTTCGGTTATAGGCCCTTTGCCTGCGCCTGTTATGAACTGTTTCACAATAGGGTCTTTGGTGTTTTTTATCTCTTCCGGCGTTCCAACGGCAATGATCTTACCGTTGTAAAGCATCGCTATCCTATCCGCTATCTTATATGCGCTTACCATATCATGTGTGACAGCGATGGATGTTACCTTAAGCTTATTGTGAAGCTCCACTATAAGGTCGTTTATCGAATCGGCCATTATCGGATCAAGCCCTGTCGTAGGCTCGTCATACAATACATGATGGGGCCTGATACAGATGGCGCGCGCCAGCCCTACTCGCTTCTTCATCCCGCCTGAAAGCTCAGCCGGCTTCTTATCTTCTATGCCTTTAAGCCCGACGAGCGCGAGGGATTCCTTGACCCGCTTTGCCATTTCGCTCTTACTTACATTCATATGTTCAATCATGCCGAAGGCGACATTTTCAAATACACTCAAAGAATCAAAAAGGGCCGCGCCCTGGAAAAGCATGCCAAACTTCATCCTGACGGAACCTAGCTCTTTCTCGTCCATCTTCGTAACATCTTTATTATCTATAAGCACCTGCCCGGAATCAGGCCTCAAAAGCCCTATTATATGTTTCAGAAGTACGCTCTTGCCGCATCCGGACCTGCCGATAATTACTATGGTCTCGCCCGTATGTATATTAAGGTTAAGGTTATCCAAAACCTTATGGCCATTGAAATGCTTGCATAGATTTATAATTTCTATCATAGTTATCTCGCCACAAAATAGAATAATGCCGTAAAGAAACAGTCCGACGCTATTATGAGAATGAAGCTCACGACGACGCTTGACGTCGTAGCGTGCCCGACACCCTCTGCTCCGCCTTCCGTCTTCATCCCCTCATAACATGCCACTATACAGATTATTACTCCGAAGAAGAAGCTCTTTATCAGGCCGGTATATATATCTTTGTATCTAAGAGGATCCCATGTATTCTTCATGTACATCGCGTGCGATATCCCGAGTTTCCACGTGCCTATGATGTATCCTCCCAACATACCTATCACGTCGGCATATAATGTAAGGAGCGGAAGCATCACTATGAGCGCCAGAAACCTCGGCACTACGAGATATTTCACCGGATTCGTCGCGAGAGTCTCGAGCGCGTCTATCTGCTCCGTAACCTTCATCGTACCAAGCTCCGCAGTAATGGCCGCGCCTACCCTGCCTGCCACTATGAGCGCCGTAAGGACGGGGCCGAGCTCTCTTGTCATGGAGACGGCAACGAGCGACGCTATATACATCTCCGCGGAAAATTTCTGCATCTGGTATGCGCTCTGCAGGGCAAGCACCATTCCCGTGAAAAGGCTTATCAGGGATACTATGGCGATACTGTCGACTCCGATCTTCGACATCTGCTCTATCGTCTGGCGTTTGCGTAACGGCGGTATCGGCATCCAGAAAAGAGTTTCGCCGGTTAATACGGACATCCCTCCCACATATCTGATAAATTCCATGAAGTGCGTCCCTATCATCGTAAAAAAATCGATAAACTTTTTAATTCGCATAAACGCCTCTTTTAGAATTTATCCTTATGCTCCAGCCCGAAGAAATTCTTATCTTGCCCAACCATAACCTTTAAGCTGTCATTTGGTTGAAGTTTATATTCGAGCGCCATCTCGTTGGTATCCCTTAAGCTCTCGTCGATCACATTGTCCGCTATAAACGTCTTGAACCCGAAACTAAACTCTTCGCTCACGCGTTTTGTTAAAGATAATTCCTTCACACCCTTCCACGTAGAGGTGTCAAGGTCATCCCAAAGTATAGCCGATTCGCTCGTCGTTATCTTTATGTCTTCTAAAATGGCTGTCTTCCCTATCTTTCTTAAATCTATCTCCCCCGCGAGAGAGAAATAACCGCTAGGCCTTGTTATGCGCGACTCCTCTATGCGCAGTATCGGCCCGTCACCCTTCAGGTGCACGGTGAGATAGTCATAATCTAATGTTGCGATGGTACCTTTCCTCATCTCTATCTTTGCGTCGAGAGAGGACTTTGATATCGGCCCTTTAAGCTCGAGTTTACCGTTCAGCGTACCCGTCAGGTAGTTTGATGAATTACTCACGCCCATGTCTGAAAGGGCCTTTGTGATATTTATATTATCCATCGTCAGAACAATGTCCACATCGTGAGGCTGGCGTAAGAGCGCCTCGCCGCGCAAATTTATCCCGTTACTTATGCTGAAGCGCGATATAGATACCTTGCCTTCGGCGATTTTGTACGCAGCGGAAATATCCGGGAAGACCTTGTAATTGACTACCAGGCTCTTTGTCTCAAAGCCGCCTTCCAGGGATAAACTATCGAGAGATCCGCCCGACAAGAATTTATTGCGGAGAGACGCCTCGCAATTTATATCGAATCCATATAGCTTGAAATGGCTCGTCTTAAGGTTGGCTGTCAGCGTAAGGTCATCCGACAGCTCTCCTGAAGCCTTTATGTTGCCGCGGGAAGTCTTTAGCTCAACGTCAAATCGATCGGCACGAATACTTCCGATAAAACCTATGCGCTCTTTACCATATATATCTATATGCCCCTTTATGTCCGATGCCGCAAGGTCCCCCGAAAAACGGATAAAACCGGAGGTGTCGCTATTCTTATCCGCGAAATTTATATCGATAGACGATCCGCGCGAAAAGAAGTCTAATATGTGATTGCCCTTATTCTCTCCGGAGAATATATCCCATATCCTGTAATTGGACTTTATGCTCAATATGTTTACGGAATCAAAAAACGAGATGCCGTCTTTAGCTTTTATGGCACATCCATTCAAAACGAGCGGCGTTACAAGGCCCCCTTCCACGCTTCCTATGGATATCTCGAATTTATTGCCGAAGGCCTTTTCTATCCTCGATTCGGCAAGTGATTTGATCTGGGGGACGAGGGATTCGATCCTTGATTCGACGAAAAGCATTAAGCTTACGCCGAGCATAAGGGTCAATATCAACTTCAGCCGTCTCCGCGTCCTTATGTGCCTCATATTAGCTGGTCTTAAACTCCAGGTGGTCTACTTTCGCGGTTGCTGTAACCTTGCCGCCTTTTTTGAATGACCCCTTAATTATCTCTTCCGCCAGAGGGTCCTCAAGGAACCTCTGGATAGTCCTTTTAAGCGGACGGGCGCCGAACGCCTTGTCAAAACCCTTCTCGATAAGGAAATCCTTCGCCTCCTGAGTAAGTTCTATAGTTATATTTTGTTCCTTGAGGCGCGATTCAACCTCATGTATCTCGAGCTCTACAATCTTCTCGAGATCCTCTTTGGTAAGAGGCCTGAAGACTATGATATCGTCCACTCTATTCAGGAATTCGGGCTTAAAAACCTTCTTCACTTCATCGAGAAGGCGCTCTTTCATACCCTGATAGGTGACGTCTTCCGACTGTGCTTTAAAACCTATCGAACCCTGTTTCCTCAGTAACTCCGCGCCTATATTGGAAGTCATTATTATTATCGTATTCTTAAAATCAACCTTGCGGCCGAACGAATCGGTGAGCCTTCCCTCTTCAAGCATCTGAAGAAGCAGGTTGAATACATCCGGGTGCGCTTTCTCTATCTCGTCTAAAAGCACGACCGAATACGGGCGGCGCCTCACCTTCTCGGTGAGCTGTCCGCCTTCTTCATATCCGACATACCCGGGAGGCGCTCCGACGAGCCTCGATACATTGAACTTCTCCATGTACTCCGACATGTCTATCTGTATGATCGCATCCTCGTCGCCAAACATGAACTCGGCGAGGGCACGCCCTACAAGTGTCTTACCGACGCCGGTGGGCCCCAGGAATACAAACGAGCCTATCGGGCGGCGCGGATCCTTTATGCCGGCGCGGGAACGTCTTACGGCGTGCGCTATAGCGCTTATCGCCTCGTCCTGTCCGATGACCCTCTTATGCAGGATCTCTTCCATCTTCAGGAATTTATTCTGTTCCTTCTCTTCAAGCTTCACTATAGGTATGCCCGTCCACTTGGAGACTATCGTCGCTATATCGTCCTCGGTGACTTTGGGCTCTACTTTGCCTTTAGACTCTTTCCATTCCTTTTTTATCTTATTAAGCTCTTCTTTTATTTTGCGCTCTTCGTCGCGGAATTTAGCGGCTTTTTCGAAGTCCTGATTCTTTACCGCGGCCTCCTTCTCCTGCTTTACCACCACCATCTTATCCTCGATATGTTTCACGTCAGGCGGCGCCGTAAGCACCGACAACCGCGCCCTCGCCCCTGCCTCGTCTATGAGGTCGATCGCCTTGTCCGGAAGATAGCGGCCGCTTATATATCTGTCCGAAAGTTCGGCCGCAGCCTTGACCGCGTCGTCGGTGAACTTCACGCGGTGGTGCGCCTCGTACTTGTCACGCAAACCCTTAAGTATCTCGACCGTCTCCGATATGGACGGCGGTTCGACCATTATCGTCTGGAAACGCCGCTCCAGCGCCGCGTCCTTTTCGATATGCTTGCGATACTCGTCGAGCGTAGTGGCGCCTATGCACTGTATCTCGCCGCGCGAAAGCGCAGGCTTCAGTATGTTCGATGCGTCGATCGCCCCTTCGGCGCCGCCCGCACCCACGAGCGTATGAAGCTCGTCTATAAATATGATTATGTCGTCGGATCTCTTTATTTCATCCATTACCGCCTTGATGCGTTCCTCGAATTGGCCGCGGTACTTCGTGCCTGCCACCATTAACGCAAGGTCGAGTATTATTATGCGCTGATCTTTCAGTATCTCCGGCACATCTCCCGCCACCACCTTTTGTGCCAATCCTTCTACTATCGCGGTCTTTCCGACGCCGGCCTCGCCGAGAAGCACGGGGTTATTCTTTGTGCGCCTCGAAAGTATCTGGATAACCCTCTCTATCTCGTTTTTCCGTCCTATGACAGGGTCGAGTTTTCCTTCGCGCGCAAGCTTCGTGAGGTCGCGGCCGAATGCGTCGAGCGCCGGCGTCTTGGCGTGCGACACCTTCTGCCCCATCTCGTATCCCGGCACCTCGGAGCCGAGGAGGTTCATCACCTCTTCCCTTACTTTATCAAGTTCAAGCCCCAGATTCATCAATACCTGTGAAGCAACGCCTTCGCCTTCGCGTATGAGGCCCAGGAGCAAATGTTCCGTCCCGATATAATTATGGCCGAGAGCGCGCGCTTCATCCATGGCAAGTTCTATCACCTTTTTGGCTTTGGGTGTAAACGGTATATCGCCCGATATTACAGTGCTCGGCCCCGGTTGTACGAGTTTTTCGACCTCGATCCTTATCTTATCGGAGCTCAAGCCGAAGCTGGCAAGCACCGCCGCCGCCACCCCTTCACCTTCCCTCACGAGCCCGAGAAGTATATGCTCGGTCCCGATGTAATCATGGTTGAATCGTTTTGCCTCTTCCTTGGCGAGAAGTATGACTTTTCTTGCTCTTTCCGTAAATCTGTTAAACATCGGCATTGTAGATAACCCCCTATTCAATATGCGTTAAATTTATCACACGTATTACGTAGGGGCGGGGTTACCCCGCCCCTACAGTATTATTTTATCTTTTCCCGAATCAATTCCGCGCGTTTTATGTCGCGTTCCTTAGTGCTCAAGCTCTTGCCTTCGAGCTTCTGCAGATGGGCCGGCTGGGTCAATATGAAAAGTTCATTTATACTGGCCCTGTCAATATTCTTCATTATACCGAGATCGGCGCCCAACCTTATGACGGATAAAAGCGTTATCGTTTCATTGCTCGTTATTATGTGAGCTCCTTTAAGGGTGCCGTGGGCCCGCCACACACGGTCCGTCAGCTCTTCCTTACTCCTTACCATTATATTTTTGCGGGTCACGTCTTCTCTTGCTATTATTTGAGTAATTATCCTCTCGATATTATCTATTATCTCATCCTCGGTAAGCCCCATGGATACCTGGTTGGATACCTGAAATATATTCCCTATAGCTTCGGTGCCTTCTCCGTATAGTCCGCGCACATTAAGGCCGAGTTTTGCCGTCGCTTGCAGCACTTTGCTTATCTGCCCGGCGAATACGAGCGCCGGAAGATGAAGCATTATCGAACCCCTTAGCCCTGTCCCGGTATTGGTGGGGCACGCTGTGAGATAGCCCCATCTCGGCGAATAAGCGAACGGCAATATCTTGCTGAGCGCCGTATCTATCTCATCTATTATTTTCCACGCATCTTTAAGGTTAAGGCCTGATCTTAAAACCTGGAGCCTCAAGTGATCCTCCTCATTGACCATGATACTTACTATCTCTTTTGGGTCAACTATGAGGGCCTTATACTCTACATCTCTGGCATGCTCCGGGCTCATCAGGTGTCGCTCTACCAGAAGAAGCCTGTCCACTTCGCTTAAGTCTTTAAGCCTTATGAAGAGCGCTCCTTTAAGAAGGTCTACGGAACTTACGGCATCCCCCACCATAGACAGCACATTTTCCAGGTCCTTTTTATTGGACCAATGCGAAAAAGGTATCTTATCAAGGTTGCGGGCAAGCCTTGAGCGCGAAGACATGACGATGTCGGAATTCGGGCCGGTGGCCTTAAGCCATTCCGGATCTTGTTTTAAAAAATCATCTATCGTCATTACTTGCCTTTCCCGTTCTTATCTTTCTTCTCAAGCTCGCGTATCTTATCTCTCAGCCTCGCGGCTTCCTCAAAGGCTTCGTCCTGTATAGCCTTTTCCATCTTCATCTTCAAATCCTGGAGATTCTTCGTATCTTTCACCGTCTTACCTGCGCGTAACGGCACTTTCCCAATATGGCGTTCGGAGCCGTGTATGCGTTTCAATAGCGGCGCTATCTGGCTTTTAAATGCGTCATAGCACTCGCCGCACCCGAAACGGCCTATCTTTTTAAACTCCTGATAGGTGAGGCCGCAATGTTTGCAGGCTATCGTCTCCATCGCCTCGGGCTCTATCGCCGCACCGAGGTCGGAAAGCCCTGCAAGAAGGTCATTCAATCCAAAATGTTCTTCCATCTCCGCGCCCTTCTCTTTGGCGCATGCCTCACACAGATGCAGTTTCGTCATCTTATCATTCACTATCTCGGTAAGATGTACGGTCGCCTCATTCTTGTGGCATATCTCACATTGCATATAGCACTCCTTATCCGTCATTGCGAGGAGGCTCTTGATATCTTTTATGCCGACGAAGCAATCTAACAATTCATGAAATTTTAGATTGCTTCAGCCCTTCGGGCTTCGCAATGACAATTTACTCTATATCTCGTACCTGACTCCGTCCGTCTTAGTAAGCTTTCTGAATTCCGCAAGAAGACGTAAAGTCGTCTCTCCCGGCTTGCCGTTGCCGATCCGGCGGTCATCTATGCTGACTACAGGTATTATCTCCGCCGCAGTACCCGTAAGGAATACCTCGTCGGCACCGTACAGGTCGTCCATCTTGAGCATCTTTTCGTAAAACGGTATGTCGATCTTTTGGGCCAGGCTTATAACCGCATCCCTCGTTATGCCTTCAAGCGCTCCTATGTCAACGGGCGGCGTGATAAGCTCGCCCGACTTAACCATGAATATATTATCACCGGTACATTCGGCGACATAGTCATTATAAGTGAGCATTATCGCCTCTTCTGTGCCGCTCTTTATGGCGTCGATCTTGGCGAGAATGTTATTCAGGTAATTCAGTGATTTTATCTTAGGGTTTAGCGCCTGCGGCAAATTTCTTTTCGTCGTAGCCGTCACTATCTTGAGGCCGTTATCATAGAACGTCTTTGGATAGAGCGTAATCTTTCCCGCGATGATAAAGATCGTCGGGACTTTGCATTTTCGGGGATCAAGCCCAAGGTCGCCCGGGCCGCGTGTTATAACGAGCCGTATATAAGCGTCTTTCAGCTTATTGGCCTTCAACGTCTCCACGACCGCTTCTATCATTTCGAGTTTCGTCAGAGGTATCTTAAGTTCGATGGCATCGGCGGATTTATAGAGCCTGTCTATATGTTCTTTCAGCCTGAAGACAAGGCCGTCATAAGACCTTATGCCTTCAAAGACACCGTCACCGTACAAAAGGCCGTGGTCAAAGACGGATATCACCGCCTTCTCCTTATCAACCATATTTCCATTCATGTAAATCTTCATTCCGCACCCCGTTAAAAAAGGAATAACGTTATTATGAGTTAATTTAATAGTTATATAAGTATATATAATCTTTGAAAGTATGTCAAATGAAACGGGGACGCTTGAACCAGCTTCACGTAAGTAGATAGCATCTATGAAGCTGGTTCAAATTAGTTATATCAAAATGTCGGCATACTATTTTACGTGATCGGATGATGGGTTTTACGCGGCTTGCCTGACCTGCTTGGTTTGCAGTTCGTAGACTAAGGGGAAGTCATTGCAGTCATAACGCTGGGTATATCGCGCCACTCTTCTTTGTATGCGCTTGGCGTATATGGGGCTATTTTCCGGAGTCTCTTCCACTTCATTGGTGGCGAGCGCTAGCGTCCTCATAAGCGCCTTATAGCTTAAAGTATTGATAGTGGCAGGATCGATACACGCAAGGAAGGCTCTTTCTTCCGTTTCGGTGCTTATGAAACCATCGAAGGCCCCTGATTTAAGAAGCACGTTCTCCGGGCCTACTATTACAACATTCTTAAGCGGTACGCCGAGGCCCTTCGCTTCCAATTCTTCTTTTGCATCCATTATATTTTGCGCCAATTCATTACCGCGTCCTCTTACTATCCTGATGTTATTAAGATCAACATGCCGTAAATAATCACCGCGGCATAATTCCGATATAAGAGGCTGTATATCTGCCATCTGATTCTCCGGCAGCCAGCTTGTTTCTATAGCTATCACTATGCCCATGGATTTATCCTTCGCCCTGTCTGCGCGAACTCGCATACCGGTAATAGCGCTGTTTCCGGCTCGCAACTCTTCGTCCATATTCCAGGCAGGCAGGCCGTTTTCTGGGATGAACAATAGCGGACGGGCGTTTTCACTCCAACTCTTTCGCATAATATTTTCGGGAGGTGTTTCTGTATCGTCAATTTTGTCTGTGCGAAGAACTTCGGGCAAATATTTAAGAGGCCTGTCGCTTTCACTGAATACGCCGAATTCCAGAAGACAGCTCGACCACGGCGGCAATCTAACCTTGAATTTTCCGCCTTTTATATCAGATACGATTTCGGCTCCGCCTAAAAGTAATTTACCTTTAAGCGCCCTTGTTATGGCGCGAGGAGCATCGGGATCGCTCTTGTATTTGTCAAAGATCCTATTTAGATCGACTTCTTGTTCTGTAATACCATTGGTATAATTAACCATAGCAAGAACATCCGTATAATCACTATGCCGGACATAAGATATGCATTCGTAGCGATAATTCTCCATGAATGCTTCATAAAGCTTGCCGTTTCTAAATACCGGTTTTTGCAAAAATCTCGTAAGCGCAATCAGATTTTCATCAAGCGCCTCCGGGTTAGCAGCGATGTCGGGATATTCAAATGCATAAATACCGCCATCCGGCGATTTCATCTCCATGCGAGCCCCTTCAGGAATCCCCATTCCGGTAAGCTGCCTTAAAGGGATGAGTAAATGTCCGGGGAGAGCTCCTTGAAGGGCTGTCGCGGCAAGCGCTCGCTCACGGCTTCCGAAACCCATAGGTGCAATAGCGGGCGCCTCGTCATGATTCTCGGTAAAATGCACACTCCTTGTCATAAATTCGGACGGCGCGCGGTTAAAGATGTAATCGCGCAGTGCGCTTATATTGCCTTCACGGAGATAATCATACGGTTTTTTATCATATGTATGCATGCCATAATTCTGCAGTGTTCCGGCACGGCCTGTCCATGGCCTATCCGCCTGGTCACCCCAATCATAAGTTTCGGTTATGACAAATTCTCCCTGTAACTCCTCCTGGAACTCCTGCCAAAACTCACACGGCATAGCTTTCTCGAAATCGGCCCAGCTGATACCTGCCGGCTTTACCCATACATCATATACATGAGCGCGGAGTGCAAGGAACGCAAGATCCGCTCTTAATCCTCCGCCGTTTGTCAGATATCGGATCTTCTGCAAAATTTCACCTTTCATATGATTACGGACGTATTCTATTGCGTAAGCGATCTGAGCCAGGTTCATCATCGAAGGATTAAATCTGCCTTCACGAGCATGAGCTATTATAAGAGAGGAGCCCGGCTGAAGCGATGCAGACGCTTCAGGTGTTATTTCTCCTATCCATGCACCAGGGTCTTTAAACGGATCCGTATTTCTTCTCGCCCATGCTACTATATCGCTATCATTGAGCCCTCTCGTAGCGTCCGGGTAAAGTACACGCATCCTGGCTGCAAATTCTTCATCCGTATAAGAGATCGCCAGGGTTTCGGCAAGAGGCGAATCAAATGATACATGATTGCTCACAAAATCGGTAATGACTATCGGGCCAAGGCTATTGATGTATTCCGTCACCTGCCTGAACTCTTCCTCACTTGCGGCCACAGAGCTATCGACGACATAATCGTAAACATCATAACCGCCCCATGTGCGCGTAAGGGTTTCGTTGTGCACCCGGCTCCAATATTGCATGAGTTGATGTGAAAGCGGGCTCTCTCGCCACGGCGCTTTTATCCATATGACGCCGGCGCCCGTTTTTTCTATCAGATTATCCCAGAACGCCTGCGGGATATTCCCTATCGTAGTCTTATATGTCGCGCAAAGAGCACGGGCGTCGATTTCGATAATAACGCCATTAGGATCAGCCGATGCTGTGACAATCTCCGGCACCTGCGGAGTCACTATTTCAAAATCGGCTGTGCCGGTGCTTGCAGTATGTGTCCTCGCCGATTCACTTAGTGCATTTTCTCCGGCTAAATTCGATTCGCTCATCGCGCCGACTATGCCGTCTGATCTATTTGATATACCGCTAAATGTTTCTTCTAATAAACCTTCCAACTCAT
>Ga0302251_1001804_pt1 | contig 11789 bp, 7 predicted proteins | sample AAG_RA_Gln_MG_FD_193534 | JGI IMG/M metagenome (GOLD analysis project Ga0302251, IMG submission 193534) | Enriched activated sludge microbial communities from anaerobic digester in WTTP, New Holstein, Wisconsin, United States - AAG_RA_Gln | ecosystem: Engineered > Bioreactor > Anaerobic >...
GTTACCGTCCGTTGCACCTCGCCGAAAAACATCAGCAGCATGCTCTTGGAATTGTTTATGCCAGCCGCTCAAAGTCGCCGGTGATATTTGATACTTTTCGGCAAGTTCATTAAGCGTGTGCTGTCCGCTGAGCAGTTCCAGTACGACCTTCGATTTGAATTCCGGGTTATAAGTATTTTTCTTCTTCATCTCACTATTGTATTCGGTTCTGTCATATTTTTCATGTCTCAATTTATGGGAGCACTATAGTTGGGCAAGAGACCTTAAATCATCATAAAGTTTCTTTTCCTGGCCGTCATTCCACTGAGGCCAACCATCGTAGGGCCCATCGCTAGATAGCCAGAAGATATTATCATTTGGGGGAGTGCACTTTCTGATCTGCAACGGGATATTAGGGTATCTCATAGGAGACTCGCGATAACGCTCCCAAACTGCATTCCACGGGCCTTCCTTGTTTGCGAGTTTCTTACTTCCTGCCAAAACGCCTTCGTTCAAAGGATTGAAGGCCAACTGAGATTTGCAGACCTCAATGCCAATGGGGTCAGACCTACACATTTGACAAAAAGGCTAACTTGTCCGCCGCCGGCTTCTTTAAGCAGATCATCATTCATGGCAAATCCTTTTATAAGATACTCTTTTAGTACGGAGTTTGCCCAAATGCGGAATTGTGTGCCTCTTATAGATTTGACACGATATCCAACGGAAATTATGACATCAAGGTTATAGTATTCGATATCTCATTTTACGCTCCTGTCGCTTTCATTTTGAACTGTTGCATATTTTGCAACGTGCTGAAGAGACTTGTATTGTCGACTTATATACACGACTTCTATTCTGACATAGAGGGTGCCTTATTAAGCTGAGTCAAAAGAAAATGTACTCTAAATGGGATCGATCTCGAAAACGACCGGTCAGGTTTTTTATTGGGTTAGCGATCAAATCAGGCTATCCGGTTTGGGCTATTTGTGAACTATTTCAATTGGATAATATTATAAATTATTTAAAGCATGACCATTTTTGAAATATTGGCTATAATGTTATATGTGACTGAACGGTAAAAATTCTCATCTGATGATTAGGAGAAACTAATATGTCTGCATTCCAAACCGTTATTGAGAAATACCGCAAAATAGCATTCTCCCAAAAAGATAAAGGTTTTCGCTTTGAACTGCTTATGCAACGATTTCTTACTTCTGACCCGAAATACTCAGGCATAATAAAACAAGTATGGCTCTGGAATGAATTTCCCTACCGAAAGGATTTTGGCGGTAAAGACACCGGTATTGACCTTGTAGCACTTACAAACAACGGTGAATATTGGGCTGTGCAGTGCAAATGCTATGACGAGGAAACGTATATTGATAAACCTGCAGTTGACAGCTTCCTTGCCACCTCAAGCAAATCATTCCGCGATGAAAAACTGGAAAAGCATATCTTTTCTTTCCGGCTCTGGATATCTACAACCAATAAATGGGGAGCGAATGCAGAGGAAACGATCAAAAACCAGAAACCGGAAGTTGGGCGCATAGACCTCACATATCTTGAAAATGCTTCTGTAGACTGGGCAAAGCTCGAAAAGGGCACATCAGGCAAAGCGGCCAGAAATCCCCAGAAGAAATTGCTCAATCATCAGGAAACTGCGCTGAATTGCGCACATGAATATTTCAAAACAGCAGACCGCGGCAAACTTATAATGGCATGTGGAACAGGCAAGACATACACATCTCTCAAAATAGCTGAGAACGAAACGGACAACAAAGGGCTGATCCTGCTTCTGGTTCCTTCTATTGCGCTCATGAGCCAAACACTGAGTGAATGGACATCAGAGGCGTCAAGGGACATTGAGGCTATTTGTGTCTGTTCGGATGCGGAAGTCGGCAAGAAAAAATCCAAAGACGAAGACACACAGCTGACGCATATAGAAGATCTTGCGCTGCCCGCAACAACGAATATTCCAGAGGTCATCTGCAGGCTGCGAACGGCTCTTGATAAAAAGAACTATGGGTTAACGCTTGTGCTGTCAACATATCAATCGATAGAGGTCATATCAAAAGCACAAAGAGAGCTCAATTTACGCAATAATAACAAATGCATTTTCGACATGATAATCTGCGATGAAGCTCACAGAACGACTGGTGTCAAACTGGCCGACAAGGACGAATCTGCTTTTACAAAGGTCCACAGCAACGACTTTATCAATGCGAAAAAACGTATGTATATGACTGCCACACCCAGGCTGTACAAAGAGAGCGCGAAAAGGACGGCAGAAGAAAAAGACGTAATATTGTGCTCCATGGATGACAAGAAAATTTACGGAGATGAAATTTATCGCATCGGATTTGGAGAGTCTGTGGACAAAGGGTTGCTGGCCGACTACAAAGTCATCATTCTGACAATAGACAGCGTATTTATAAAAGATCTTCCCGAACCTCTGCGCAAAATGATCACAGAGGCAAAGGCAGAAGAGGCAGAAAAACTTGTCGGCTGTGTCAATGCTTTGGCCAAACGCGAGAGCAAACTGACTGGAGCTGGTATTTTCAAGGAAGTAGACCCGGATCCTATGAAACGCGCTGTCGCGTTCTGTCAGAAGATCGCTGTTTCAAAACTTACAACGGAAATTTTCAATTCATACAAAGATATCTATTACGAAAAACTCTCTCCGTCTGAGCGTGCGGAAATGGTGGACATATCGGCTGACCACATTGATGGAACAATGAACGCCACACTCCGTTCAGAAAAATTATCATGGCTGAAATCCGATGACAGAAGTGAACGAGAATGCCGCATTTTGACAAATGTGCGTTGTCTCTCCGAAGGCGTTGACGTACCGGCTCTTGACGCAGTCCTTTTCCTTTCTGCGCGAAACTCTGAAATAGACGTTGTACAGTCGGTTGGACGTGTCATGCGCACAGCCTCAGAAAGCGGCAAAAAATACGGGTACATCATAATTCCGGTAATTATTCCGCCTGACAAGGAACCGGACGCAATTTTAGAAGATGACAGCAATTTCAAAGTTGTCTGGACAATACTACGTGCCCTCCGTGCTCATGATGACCGTTTTGACGCCACTGTTGAAGAAATAAAGTTCGGGAAGAAAAAACGTCCTCATAATATCAGCATCATTGGCGAGAATTCCGGTGACAGTTTCGGTACAGACGGCAGAGTCAGTTCTCCTGTCGGAAGCAGTTACAATGATAACGAAAAAATTAAAAATGCCATACTTGAAAAATTTGAATCATTCAAAGACATCATCTATGCGCGTATGGTTTTAAAGGTCGGCAACAAAGAATATATGGAACAATGGGCATCGGCTGTTGCTGACGTTGCTAAGCGCAACACCACTCGAATAAAGAAACTTGCTAAACAGGACTGCAAACACAAAGCAGTGTTTGAACAATTTCTCGCAGGTTTGCAGCGCAGTTTGAACCCTTCAATAACCTCGGATGATGCGATAGACATGCTTGCACAGCACATTATTACGCGCCCGATATTCGAAGCACTGTTTGGCAATTATTCGTTTGTCAAAAATAACCCTGTTTCTGCTTCAATGCAGAAAATGCTTGACCTTTTTGACGAACAGACGACGCAGGAAGACAAAGATACCATGCGTCGATTCTTTGATTCCATATCGCGCTCAGTCGGAGGAATCGAATCTGCCGATGCCCGCCAGCACGTTATTAAGGAACTCTACGAAAAATTCTTCAAAATCGCTTTTCCCAATGTTGTTGAAAAGCTCGGCATAGTCTACACCCCGGTCGAGGTCGTTGACTTCATCATCAACTCAGTGTCCGACATTCTGCAAAAAGAATTTCATCGCGACATTTCGGATAAAGACGTCCACATCATTGACCCGTTTGTTGGCACGGGGACTTTCATCACGCGTTTGCTGCAAAGCGGCTTGATTTCCCCGGAGGCCCTGCAATATAAATATCAAAATGAGATACATGCGAATGAAATAGTCCTGCTGGCGTATTACATAGCGTCAATCAATATCGAGAGCGTATATCACGATATTACAAACGAAAAGACGGAGTATATGCCCTTCAATGGAATATGTCTTACTGATACATTTCAGCTAGGTGAAGCGTTTAATAGAAAACAAAAAGTTATTGGTGACATGTTCCGCGAGAACAGTGAACGTGTTACGGCGCAGCAAAACATACCTCTAAGAGTTATCATTGGAAACCCACCATATTCTATTGGGGCAAGGATTGCTGATGTAGAAGCAAAAAATCAGAATTACCCAAGGCTTGAACGTCGAATTGAAGAAACATATGGAGTGGCAAGTAAGGCAGTTTTACAAAGAGCTTTATATGATTCATACGTGAAAGCCTTTCGTTGGGCTTCAGATCGCTTAGATCAAAAAACTGGCGGCATAATTGCATTTGTTTCTAATGGTGGGTGGCTTGATGGCAACGCGACAGCCGGATTCAGAAAATGCCTCGAAACGGAGTTTTCTTCCATATATGTCTTTAATTTGAGAGGAAATCAAAGAACAAGTGGTGAACAGTCCAAACGTGAAGGTGGCAAAATTTTTGGTTCCGGCAGTCGAACCCCGATAGCCATCACTCTGCTTGTCAAAAATCCAGAGAAAAATGGGAAAGCAGAGATTCATTACAAAGACATCGGCGATTATCTTAGTCGGGAAGATAAACTCAATTTAGTAAAAAAATTCCGCTCGTTCGCTGATCCTGATCTTGAAATGCAGGAACTTACCCCAAACCGCTATGGTGACTGGATTTCTAAGCGAAACGAGATTTTTAATACTTTTATCTCGATTGGAGATAAAAAAAACAATTCAGTAAATACATATTTTTGTTCGAACTATTCTCCTGGAGTTGTTGGTGCAAGAAAATGCCAATGGGGTCAGACCTACACAATTGACAAAAAGGCTAACTTGTCCGCCGCCTGATGCGCCTGATGGATATCATCGCGCTGTATCCGGGACCCAACCTGAGCTGTTTGTTGTAAGCTAAAAATCCCCAGAATTGCAAAATGAAAATCCCCAGTTTTGCAAGCTGGAAATCCCCAGAATTGCAAAACGGCCATTGAAAGCACGACCGAAGCGAAATACCCTTTTTAGTGCGACTAAGCTCTAAGAGGCTGGATCTTGGAACGAATTCGTATTATTGTGCGCTCTGTGGTTGATATGAAAATTTCTCTAACGAGAAATAGTAATACAAGCTCCCCAATTTTTGAAAATCAATCAGCAGTTGGGACTCTTTTCCTTTTCACTCTCTTATAGTGTGATTCAAACTCTTTGAGTATGGCTAAGAGACGCTTGTCCAGGTAGTGAAGCGCGGATTCGCGGATGTCGGCGGGGATGCCGTAATACGCCTCGGCGATGCTTCCGGTGATCGCGCCTAGGGTGTCGCTGTCGCCGCCCAGTGAGACGGCGTTGCGGACCGCGTCCTCGAAACCGGTCGATTCTAAGAAGGACATTATGGCCTGAGGCACGGTCTTCTGGCAAGTTTCGTTGAATGTGTATGCGGGACGGATCTCATCCAGCGTGAAGTTCATGGGATAGTAGTTTTTGTCGATGTGATCCTTTATTTCAGGTATGCTTCTGCCTTCGCGGGCCAGATATATTGCTGCCGTTGTGGCTTCCGCGCCTTTTATGCCTTCCGGGTGGTTGTGCGTGACCTCTGTGACGATTTTAGAAAGCATTTTGGCTTCTTCAAGAGAAGAGGCGGCAAAGCCGCAGGGGCTGACCCGCATTGCAGCTCCGTTTCCATAACTGTTGTAGGGTTTGGGGTCGTCCGAATACATCCACATGTAGAACTTTCCGCCGTAGCCGCAGTCCGGATAAGGTCTCCCGACTTCCTGAAGGTGTCCGGCGATAGTTTGCCTGAGGATATCCGGATCTTTTTTGCTTTCAACTATCGCTTTAGCTACAGCCAGAGTCATTATGCTGTCATCGGTCATAAAGCAGTCGCGCATGAAGAATTCAAAGTCCTTGGTTTTGATCCTGTCCCATTCGAACCTTGAACCGACGATGTCTCCTATTATCGCGCCAAGCATTTCAACACCCCGCTCCCTTTGTTTTGACAGGTCTTTGCAAATAACCGAGGGTAAACATAGTTTACAATTATTGTGATAAGTATAGCATCAACACATTCAGCTGATATATAGATAAATCAATCAGCTGAAGCAATAATGCTCTTGATCAGTTTTTTTGCTTCGTCTGACAAAGGCATGCGGTGTCCGCCCTTTACTACATGAAATTTCTGTGCGGGGCCGACAGCGGCTCTTGTTATTAAGTTGTGGTCGATGACATCATCATTGTCGCCGACAATAATTTCATAGTCCCTTAAATTTGCCCGAAAAACATATCTGTTAAATAACTCAATATACTTTTTACACATAACCTCATTTGCACCATACTTGGAGGAGAGATTGACAAATGGCATCAGTGACGGGTTGATAAGTATGGTTTTTATTTCAAAGTCGGCGCAGAGGCAATATGCGAAAAATCCGCCGATGCTTGAACCGACGATGATGTTCTTTTTGTCTTTTTCAAAATTTAATATGATTCGATTTTTTAAAGTGTCCAGGATATTGTAAGGATTTTCTCTGCTGTAATCAAAAGAGGGTGATATCAGGAGCTGATCTTTATACTCCGCGGCGAGGAACTCATATTTGCTGTTTTTGCCAGAGCTGTCATATCCATGAATATTCAGTATCATAACATTCCCTCCCTATGCTTTTTATCATCTTTATCGTTACAACTTTGCGACCTTCCAGATAAGCGTGGGACCGTATCTTTTTCCGGCATATCCAACGCAGGCAAAACGGAAACCGAATCTGGCGAAGGGCTTGGCGGCCAGGACTAACTCCTCAGGCGACATTGAATCGTACCGGCCGCTGTAACTCCAGTATTTTCTTACTGACCTGAAGCCGGAGCCGGATCCGTCGGTTACAATAAACCCGCCATCAGCCATCATGGAACAAATTTCTATGAGATTATCCGATTTGAACCACATATTTCCGCTGCCGCCTTCGCCCATGCTGTCTCCCCGATAGAAAAAAACTCCCAGCGGGGAGATGTCCTTTTCAGTTCGAAAAGCGGAATAACCGTATCCTCTGCGCCGCCTTACCGTGATCTGCCTGCCTGTCGGTTTGTGTAGATACCTTTCTGTCACGAGACAGGGTTCTATATCACGGTCCATCCAATTCCAGGACACGGCCCCCCTTATCTCTTTTCCCAGATAGTCGTAATCATCTTTGCCGTCAAGCACAGGGGGTTGTTTGTCAGCCGCTTTGTCGTATCTCTCCTTACCGAATCTGGTATCCTGATGCCCGGGCGAAAAATAGCCCCTGTCAACGAACCAGAAGTCGTCGATGTAATTTGAGAAGAGAGCGATGGGCGGCATCAGATCCATTCCGCTGCACGGATAAAAAAGAGCCTTACCTCTTACAGATTCGAAGACAGACTCATCTGCGATGAAGAATTCATCCTGGTCCAACTGGCCGGAGATCTTGTTCGGTATGCCTTCCATTGTTTGCCCTCCCTGATAAATTCTCACATATGTCTATAGAGTATTGTTTTTGAGCTGATCGATCAGCATCTGGACCGGGGAATACCAAATTTCATCTTCGGGTTTCTCTGGGATCGTTTTTTTAGGTTTTGTGACGGGTATTTTCCCCGGATCTTTTTCGTACTCAGTCCATTTTTCCGACAGAGTATGAAAATCGTAACGGGCTACTTCCTTCTTGGAGACGGCTTTCGGAGAACTGTCGGGATGCGCCTTGGCATATCTTGCCTTTCTGTCGCTTATCATCCTTAAGGCCGAGCGGACGTTTTGTATGAAATTGTCTCCGGCGTCAGCCCTCTCCCTTTTGCAGGATGTGCAAAATCCGTGGTATTTATTGTTTCCGGTAAGAGGACTCCCTCCCCAGCCAAATATCCTGACGGTCCCGCCGCAGAAGGGGCACTTTGTGGTCCACTCGCCGTTGTTCCACAGCGTAAGTAGCATTCCGAGCGTGAGGCCCCCTCCGCTTACATAAGCGAGGGACAGTCCCGAGAAATAGAGCCGTGTTTCAAACAGCGCCCCGTCGTTGATTATTCTTTCCCTGTTTTCCCAAATAAACTCGTAATTCTCAATGAACAGTTTTTGTTCTTCCAGCCGCGGATTCCCGCCGACTCTAAGAGCATTATTCGCAGCGTCATGTCGGAGTTCTGTTTCCGTTTGAACGCATTCTGTGCTTTCGGCGACTGCCGTTTCTATGGAAGCTGTTTCAGTTTCCTCCTGAAAGTTTGTTGTGCCGGAAAATTGTGCATTAAACTTGACTGCTGACATAAACACCGACTCCCTTCGATCATATATGGAACAATACTAGAATGCGCTGTTTTAGGCCTGCCGCTTAAATGTATTGCCACTTACCTAAGGAGCGGTAAAACAACAAAAAAGCGGCCTTTCGCCAGGAAAGGCCGCATGCAAGCATGCTTCCGGCTATTCTGCCGGTTTTTGGTCTTCCCTCATCATCCAACCCTTCTCGGGTTTGCAGGTATTGGCACCTTACGTTGTCTCGCAGGTTGCCGGGCTTCATAGGGCCAGTCCCTCAGCCACTCTGGATAAGAGTTTTGTTGCCATTTACTTATAACATATATGCTAAAAAACCGCTATAACTATTTAGTTGGCAAAAATTTGCCAGGTAGTTGAAGAGACAGGTAAGCAATCGGCAGGCAAGCAAATGTGAGAAACTGATGTCCTGCTCTTGATCTTATTACCGGTGCGCCTTCTCCCACGGTTTTATCGCGCTGTTATTTTTTGTACAGCTGTTCGTTTATGAATTTTTCAATCATTGCACGGACTATGGAATTTGCCGAGTACTGCGCACCGGGGTTCTCGCTGTTGAGTTTCTCGACAGCCCTGTAGAGGTTTCTTTTCATTTCCTCCGGCAACCTTATGAGAAGCTGCGTTGAGTCAGTGGCGTACTTATTCGGCATTTTGCATTATTGCTCCCCATACAAATCAATTGCAGATACCTGGGCTGTTAGGTCTTTATATCCTTCTGTGTTCTGCGCTATGAACGATATTATATTGTCGGACCATCCGAAGCAATAAAATGTGTTCTCATCCTGTGTCGGAACCATCGCCCCGCCGTACGGCGCAACATCTACAACAAATGCCCGGACGTCTTCGTTGACCCTTTCGCGGTATTTTTTAAGTTCCCTATAGAACGGGGACCCCGTGTTCTGCTGTTCGTCCGTAACTATGACGATGTTGTCCGCAAAGATGTTTTCTTTCGCCATGTGCCTTAATGCGACTCCGGTGTCAGTACAGCCTCCGCATTCTATTCGTGACGCGGCTGAGATAATGCTTTCGCTCTCGCGGATCTCAACATGTTCCACGTCCGTGTTAAAAAGGAAGAAATTACCGTCGTTTCCGGCTTTGCGGCAGACAGAGAGAGCAAGCACTCCTCCGGCCATAAGAAAACGGCCGTCCATAGAGCCGGAGACATCAAGCATAACAGCTGTACGGCCTTTAATCTCCGGCAGGCAGTCTACGGAAAGGTCAACAGCCTCTTCAAGTGCTTTGCACAGCCAGGTCGTCTCCACCTGCTGCCACGCCTCGCTGAACCTGAACGGGAGTATCTTAGCCCTGCGGATCGCCGGTCCGTCAGTGAGCCTGTTTATGATCCTTTCGTCCGGTTCACCGGGGACAAGCACTCCGTTCCTTTCAAGTGTGGAAAGATGCCTGACAAGGGCAAAAAGGGGCATGTCCTTCATCAGCGCTGCCCAGACAGTACTGTCGATTTTGTCAAGAATTCCCGTGACTACATTGTGCGGAAGCCTGTGTTCACTGATGATCGCAGCAGCTTCAGCCGAGTTGTTTTCAAAGCCCGTTGAATTGAGCTTCTTCAGCTCCTCAATGGCCCTTGCCTGAGGCAGCGCGTCCGGTGCGACTTCGTCCCAGTCGATTTTGCCGGAAATGTATTTATACAGATCGGCAGATTTTTCGTCCCGGGGCTTCGGGTGATAGACGCGAAGGAGATCCTTTAGTGAGTATCCTCTGCCGTCGCCCGCATACTTTATCGCTGCGTATTCGTCTATAGAAGCCAGCTTTTTTGCTGCGGCACTCTTTACCGCCCTGCCGCCCTGACCCCTTCCCAGAGATTCAAGCACGAGCGTGAATTCTGCGAGGTCGGGAATGATAAGGATGACTTTGTCAAAGATAAGCTTAAACAGCCTGGGGCTGACAAGCGAGAGGACGGCAAGCCCAATTATCGGCTGGAGTCTCATGAAGCCCTCATTTCGCGCATAGACAAGGGCGCGTGCCATAAATTCAGGGTCCTCGTCAGCCGCGAACCTGTGCATTTCAATAGCCTCGATGCGCAGTTTTGCTTCGGAAGCATAGAATATCTGTGAGATCGTGTTGGTGAGCAGCATTTGAAGATACTCCTCTTTCCAGTCACGGCGGAAGCAAGGGTAGCCCTCGGCGTTATGGGTTCCCGCCAAAGCATGGTCTTTCATTACATCAAGCGCGTGTCCCATCGGGCCACCTCCATAGTATCTGATAAAAAGAGTTTATAAAAGAAAATACGCGAGGAAAATAGCGGAGGAGATAAGTAACGGTCAATGGACGGGACCGTTGAGTGCATTTCTCGAAGTAATCCCTTCCTGCGCCTCGCGTAGCTTGCCAAATATAAAATGTTTTAAAGTTCGTCTTTTTCTTCATTTGCGCGGCAATAAGGAAAAAGTGGGAGAGGACTTTGCCTAATATTCATATTGCTTTATCGCAATGTTGAATGCGATATCTCTATCGAAGGAGCCCCTTCCGGCGCCTCAAGTGCCACGCAGGCAATAGTATATATGGTATATATATACCTTGTCAAGCCCCAGTTTTTTCCAGTCAAGCAGAAGATTTAAAGCGGATATGGAAGTCGAGGGTCAACTTGAAATAAGGCTGAAATGATTCAGGCATTTCCTGATTTGTGAATTGCGTAGGGTTGACCCGCTCAAGTCTTTGTCCGCGCTCCTGTTGTCAACAAAAGCATTCCCGGAGTTCGGCATTATGTCAATTGTGCAGGCCTGCCCCCTCTTTAACTAGGATGTTTTGGAGTAGGATCAGATTTTACTTGGGGGGGATGATAAATATTTCATGGAAGTACTCTGAAAGGATCTATCTTAATCTTGGATATCGTTACCTCTATGTTGATTATGAGGACAACGGGTTTACCATGGACGCTTACAACGATGGCTTTTTTGGCGGTATCACCTTTAGATTCTAAAGAAATTTCTCAAACACCCCGGACATAGGACAATTTGGTTTTATGGGATCGGTCAAAGACAAAGGTTTTCTTTACCGATTGCTGAACAAGACAGATATTGCAAACAGAGAAACCGACTGATATAAGTTAAAATTTGATTATAGGTCATATTAACGCTATCTTACAAAAAAGGGAGAAGTAAATAATATGAAGATAAAATTTGCACTGCTTTTCTTGATAGTTATATTTTGCGCTTATCCGTGCTTTGCCGGAACCGGTTATCCTGATAAAACGGCCAGTATCATTGACACAACTTCTTTTAATGATCCCTTTGTTCTCGACGATAAAGGAATTCCGTCCCTAAACAATGAGAGGAAGCTTATTTTATGCATTAGCGACATCCATCTTGGAGCAGACGACAGCTATACCGAAACCAAAAAGAACAGGGAGCCTCTTGTAAAGTTCCTCGAACAGGTCAGAACAGCCCCAAATATCAAGGAATTGGTAATAGCGGGAGATATGATAGATCTATGGTTTGTGCCAAGCGCGACGGAAACGTTCAGGGGGAAAACGCA
>Ga0302251_1001806_pt1 | contig 11783 bp, 11 predicted proteins | sample AAG_RA_Gln_MG_FD_193534 | JGI IMG/M metagenome (GOLD analysis project Ga0302251, IMG submission 193534) | Enriched activated sludge microbial communities from anaerobic digester in WTTP, New Holstein, Wisconsin, United States - AAG_RA_Gln | ecosystem: Engineered > Bioreactor > Anaerobic >...
GCCGGAAATATATTCATATAATGTCAATGATCCTATGATCGAAATAAATAGCGCGCATAACCACGAACAGGTGATAGCCCAACGGTATTGAATTCGGGTCTGGGATAAGAATAAGCTTGTTCCTGTCAGGATAAATAAGAGACTGCTTGTGGAAGAAATTGGGACGGTGCCGGGAAGAATGGTTTTAAAAAGTGTGATATCGAATATCCATCCGAAATATGATGTGAATCCCAAGATAATACAGAGGATGCTTAAAAATTTTGAAGCTAATATATATACAGAGATATTGGAAGAATATGGTGGGGCAGACGTGATTTTCTCCGTTCCTGCACAGAAGCTTTTCACAATAACCTTCCTCTTGTCAGATAATGTTTTTCCGGAGGTTTCGGGCCCGCATAATTGAATGATAACATACAGGGTTAAATGAGTCAACGGTTTAATTCCCCGGTTTATAACCAGCACATTGCATTATATTTGAAATCAGGTATAATAACTAACGATTGAGATATTCTGGAGTTTATTCCCGAAACTTTTATTTTCAATCATAAGGGCACAGGGTTGTGTAGGTAATACAGTGGCAATGTATAATGTCCGATTAATGCTATGGAAGAAAATCTTTCTCTTTCGAGGTTAGAATCAAAACCCTTGCCGCGCGTGTTTGATGTAGCTATTCTTTGGAATTGGGCATATGACCGTGAATTTATTATGCGTATTCATCATGCTGTTGGTGCTTGTGGTTTGAAACCGTATTTCGTGCAGCCATTTAATGTCGACGAAACTATACGGCTTTTAAAAGAGAAAAAGCTTGAGTTTTTATCCTGTTTTGACCGTGCGTCGGACACTGATTACCGGTTTTCCGATATTGTCCATATCCTTCAGGAACAGAATGTTTTTTTCGTTAACGGCCCGGACCAAATTAAATGGATAGACGATAAAATCCTTATCCATATGGATTTTATTTTTAACAAAATTCCGGTTCCTCCTACGTTTATCTATTTTCCTACCGATGAACGGCGTGTAATTCAGTCAAAGATTAAACAGCTTGGTTTACCGTTTGTGGTAAAACCCGCTCATGGAGTAGAGTCCGGAGGCGCGGGGGTTCTTTTAAACGCCCGCTCTGTTGATGATGTTTATCACTGGCACAGCCGGTATAAAGATTTTATATTCTTGCTGCAAAAACAAATTGTTCCCTGTCTGATGGATACAAGACTTGCCTGGTTCAGGGTTTTTAATGTGATGGGAAAAATCACCCCGTGCTGGTGGGATCCTTTTACGCATGTATATAGTCCTGTGACCGAAGCCGAAATAAAAAAATTTCAACTTCAGGCGCTCTCGGTAATCACGAAAAAAATCGGGCGTATTTTTAAACTTGGATTTTTTTCCACCGAAATAGCGATAGAAAAAGAAAAGAAGCTTTATGTAGTTGATTATATAAACGATCAATGTGATATGCGGAGAAAATCTCAATTTTCCGATGGAATTTGTGATGAAATTGTGGATTCAATCGCCGGCGAGATTGCGGCACAGGTTTTCAAAAAGCTTAAACATAAAGCCCGCCGTCAGCCAGGAGATTTAGGATAGTATGCCGTTATTTCGTTTTTTGAGTTCACGTGAGTTTTATTTTATTGTCAGGGCGTTCCGATATCGAAATTACCGGCTTTTTTTTATGGGACAGGGTATTTCTTTGGTAGGGACATGGATGCAATCTATGTCTATGAGCTGGTTGATTTATAGGCTGACTAATTCTCCTTTTCTGCTTGGATTAGTATATTTTATCGGGCAAATCCCTGTTTTTATCCTTACCCCTATTGCAGGTGTGCTTGCTGATCGTGTAAGCCGAAAAGAAATTATTGTTGTGACACAGTCTTTATCAATGGTTCAGGCTTTTATCCTTGCCGCGTTATCTTTGAGCGGAAAAATAGCTGTTTGGCACATTATTATTTTAAGTTTTCTTCTGGGGATTGTTAACGCGTTTGATGTACCTGTCCGGCAGGCGTTTGTTGCCGATCTGATTGAAAAAAAATCTGATTTAGGCAATGCTATCGCTCTTAATTCTTTGATATTCAATGGCGCGCGTGTGATTGGGCCTTCTATCGCAGGAGTTTTGATTATGCTTGTCGGCGAAGGATTTTGTTTTCTGCTGAACGGAATAAGTTTTTGTGCTGTGCTTTTTGCCCTGATTCTCATAAAGATAAAAAAACGATCGTGTATTCATAAACATCATCGGTTGTTTTATAACATGAAAGAAGGTTTTTCGTATGTTGTGTCGTCGCCTCCTATCAGAATTATTCTGGTTTTAATTAGTGTGATTAGTGTTTTTGGAGTATTTTATCCGGTGATTATGCCTGTTTTTTCCTTAAAAATATTGAAGGGGGGGGCTCAGACACTCGGGTTTTTAATGGGAGGGACAGGGTTTGGAGCTTTTGCGGGAGCATTATTTCTAGCGTCGCGTTCCGGTCCGTGCGGTTTAGAAAAAATAATTCCACGCGCGATGATTATTTTTGGTATATCAATTATCGCTTTTTCCTTGTCCCGGATTTTCTGGCTTTCTTTGGTCTTGATGATTTTTGCCGGTTTCGGAATGATGGTGCAGATTGCTGCGAGTAATACCGTTCTGCAAAGTATTACCGATGACGATAAAAGAGGAAGAGTAATGAGTTTTTATACAATAGCTTTTATGGGGATGGTACCATTGGGTAGTCTTCTCGCCGGAGCTCTGACCGGAAAAATAGGAGGGACGTATACTTTGATATTGAGTGGTTTAACGTGCCTTATCGGTTCCGCTGTTTTTTTTAAAAAGATTCATTTGATACAAGAAGCAATCACTGGTAAAATAATGCATGAAGAGTATCCCTTATACGAAAAAGATGGTTCATAAATATATTCGTAAAAGAAGGGAGGTGATCTCATGGTGCGTGGTTCTTGCGGAAAAAAGAAGGCTGTGAAAAAAAGCGCAAAGAAGGTTGCAAAGAAGAAAACAACGAAAAAGAAGAAATAATTATGTATTAGATGGGCAGATGCGTGAAACCGGCGCATCTGCCTTTTTTACACAAAAATTTATGCTTGAACAATTTTCCATATTAATCGGCGGAAATGCCGGAGATGGGATAGATTCGGCTGGCCTGGTACTTGCCCGCATACTGACCCAATTCGGATTCCATATCTATGTTTACCGGGATTATCCCTCGTTAATCCGCGGTGGGCATACTTTTTCAATTATCAGGGTTTCCCGGAAAAAAATCGCCGCTCATTCTAACAGGATCGATTTTCTTCTTGCGTTACAACAGGACTGTATTGATCTTCATAAAGACAAAATATGGGAGCAGACAGGTATTATTTATAATTCCGATCTTATCAAAAATGATTCTCTTCCTCTGCAGTGTAAATTGATACCCGTGCCCTTGGAAAATATTATAAAAGAAGAAAAAGCAATGCCGGTTATCCGTAATGCCTGCATGATCGGCGCATTCTGTAAAGCTCTCGGGATATCAAAAAATGTTATCGAATATGTTTTTAAAAAAAGTAAAATCCCGGATATTGAGATGAACATCCTTATTGCTTCCCTCGGTTTTGAAAGCGCCGGGGTTTTTAAAGACTTGAGAATTGAAAATGTCCCGTTGAAAAGGCTGCCTTTGTTATCAGGCAATGAAATAATCGCTCTCGGTCTTGTAAAGGCAGGCCTTCAAACATATATTTCATATCCTATGACTCCGTCTTCCGGCATTCTCCATTTTCTTGCGAAGAATTCCGATGAACTCGGATGTTTAGTTATTCATCCTGAAAATGAAATTGCGGTTATCTTAATGGCGTTAGGTTGTTCTTATGCGGGTAATAAAGCTGCGGTTGGAACTTCGGGAGGGGGATTTTGCCTGATGACTGAGGGATTAAGTTTGTCCGGAATGGCGGAAATACCTCTTGTGATTGTTGTCGGCCAGCGGCCCGGGCCCAGCACGGGATTACCGACATATTCCTCTCAGACAGAATTGAATTTTGTTTTGAATGCAGGCCAGGGAGAATTTCCCCGATTTGTTGTTGCTCCGGGGGATGCAGAAGAAGCGTATTTTTGGTCCGGGATGTCATTGGCAATTGCGTGGAAATATCAAATTCCGGCCATAATTCTTTCGGATAAAACCCTGGCGGAGGGAGTCTTTAGTTTTGATAATGATTCTATCAGTAATTTTCCCGAAATAACGCCGGTTGTGGAAGATTCTTACAAGGAATATAAGCGGTATGAAAATACAGAAAGCGGTGTTTCTCCTTTAGCTTTTATTTCCCGGAGTAAAGCGGTAATTAAAGTGAACAGCTATGAACATGATGAGTATGGGATTACAACTGAAGATCCTTCTGTTACGATGGTCATGCAGCACAAACGGCTCAGGAAAGAAAAATTGATTTTACATGAATTGGAAGATTTTGAGCCGGTAGGCGTTTATGGAAACCGTGATGCGGATACGGCGCTTATATGCTGGGGTTCTAATAAAGGAGTTTGTTGTGAAGTGGGAGAGGCTCTTGGAATTAAAATAATTCAGCCCCGGGTACTTGCTCCTTTCCCTGTTCAGGAACTGCTGAAGGCTTGTTCCGGAGTTACTCAATGTATTTGCGTCGAGAATAACGCATTGGGACAATTAGCTTGTTTATGCAGGTGTTCCGGTATTCGTATTGATGATACTGTTTTGCGGTATGACGGAAGGCCTTTTTCTATCGAGGAATTAACGGGAGAAATCCAAAGAATTATTGTGAAAAAGGAATAGCGCTATGAATCTGGCGACACATACCCATAATACGTGGTGCCCCGGCTGCGGAAATTTTTCGATTCTCAATGCCTTTAAGTCGGTAATCACGTCTTTAATCCAAAATGAGGAAATACCGTTAGAAAATTTTGTTCTCGTTTCCGGGATAGGCTGCCACGCTAAAATCGTTGATTATATCGCGCTCAACAGCTTTTATTCTCTTCACGGGCGAGCAGTGCCTGTGGCAACCGGTATTACATGCGCGGCGCCGAATACCCGTGTTATTTGTTTTTCCGGAGACGGGGATGCCTACGGGGAAGGCCTGGAACATCTGATTTTTGCCGCGAAACGAAATGTTAATATTACTGTAATTATTCATAATAACAGAGTGTACGGTCTTACTACCGGGCAATATACTCCCACTTCTCCTTTCGGTTTTAAGGGGCGCTCAACCCCTCATGGATCCTGCGAAAAACCCTTAAATCCCCTGGAGCTTATGCTGGCAAGCGGGGGAACATTTTTGGCCAGAGGTACCTCTCACGGCATTGATCAGCTTAAGAATCTATTCAGGGAAGCGATTCTGCACAAGGGGTTTTCATTGGTGGATGTACTTCAGGTTTGTGTTACATATTGTAATTTATATGAATATTATGCCCCAAGGATTTATGAATTGCAAAATCATGACAGCTCCTGTTTTTCAAAGGCTTCAGCAAAAATAAAAGAATGGGATTATAATTCAGATGCTCCAATTGCCCTTGGTGTTTTTTATAAAGAGGTTAAGCCTGTTTTCGGTGATTTATGTGGGAATCGGGTTTCCTCAAAAGAACAGGTAAATGCCCGAATTCAGGACATTCTTGAACAAGCAACTTGAAAACAAGGGTATTAATTTTTGTATACCGGTTAATTCCTGCCCGCCGGCAGGAACACAGTGACGTATGTTGGGGGTATTTTATTAAAGAATAATTTACTCCGTCAGTTAAACACTGTGTAGTTTTCTTATGAAATCTACTTGTAATCGCCGGAGTTAATTTACCCGCTAAAAGTTTAGTGGCGGGTTCATTTAAAACGACCCTTTGTTTAAGCATACCGAAAATCCCTGCGGAATTTTCGGTATAAGCTGCAGGGTTAAATTTTTCCGACTATCGTCGTCGAAATTTAAGGAGGATTAGATGGATAAATATAAGTGTACCGTGTGTGGGTATGTTTACGATCCCGTAAAAGGTGATCCTGATAATGGTATTGTACCAGGAACAAAGTTTGCGGATATTCCTGATACCTGGACGTGCCCTGAATGCGGAGTGGGAAAGGATATGTTCGAAAAAATTTAGAGTTTTGAAATATTGGATAATAGTTGACAATATTCCAGGTAAGCGGTATACTTTATTTACCTTTAAGCTGGTTCAGTGAAACCGGTAAGGGAGTATATCATATGAAAAAACAACGTTCCAATTTAACCCCGGCCTAATAAATCCGGGGTATTTTTTTGCCACACAGGTGGCACACCGGCCTAATTCAACTTAAGGCCGGGTGTAGCACGGGTGGGGCACACCGGCATAATTCAACTTAAGGCCGGGTGTAAGCACGGGTGGCATACCCGATCCTAAAGGATGGATAGGTGTAGCATCTGTGTGATATACGCCTTGCCTAAAAGGTAGGCAAGTGTATGCTTCTGCATTACTGACTAATTCTACCGCAGATAAAGTGATTTGGTAATCTTCTTAATTATATTTTTTGATTCGGAGTAATAGAATGAAAGAAAAAACAAAAATACTCGATAAGGAAAATATAAGCCGGATTCTTACCCGCATGGCACATGAAATTCTGGAAAAGAATAAAGGTACCGGGGAGCTTTGTATTATAGGTATTAGGACCCATGGGGCATTCCTGGCTTCCAGGCTGGGAACACGCATTAAAGTTATTGAAAACAAGGAAGTTCCGGTAGGCGTTTTAGATATTACCCTTTATAGGGATGATTTAACCCTTATTTCTTCTCAACCGGTTGTTCATAAAACAGAGATAGATTTTGATATTACGGGCAGACATGTTATTTTAGTTGATGATGTGCTTTGCACAGGGAGAACAGTCCGTGCTGCATTAGATGCGTTAATTGATTTTGGCCGGCCTACAACTATACAATTAGCGGTTCTTATTGACCGGGGGCATCGGGAATTACCGATACGCCCGGATTATGTCGGCAAAAATATACCAACTTCTCAGCAGGAGACAATCGAAGTCAGAATGGAAGAATCTGAAGGTATTGACGAAGTAGTTATTATTGAAAAATCCCGTTTACCATTATGAAATGGACTCGTAAAGATCTGTTAGGTCTTGAATATCTGAGCAAAGAAGAACTGGAATTTATTATTGAAACTGCGGATTCCTTTAAAGAGGTTTCTACCCGGGAAATAAAGAAGGTTCCCGCGCTGAGAGGGAAAACAGTCGTAAATTTATTTTATGAACCGTCAACCCGAACGCGCGTGTCTTTTGAGGTCGCCGCTAAACGGTTATCTGCCGATGTGATCAATATTGCCGCGGAAACTTCGAGCGTGAAAAAGGGAGAAACGCTTATAGATACGGGAAAGAATATCCAGGCCCTTAAAGCGGATATAATCGTTTTAAGAAACAGTTTTTCAGGTTCGCCTTTTTTATTATCCAGGCACGTTGATATCAGTGTAATCAATGCCGGTGACGGATGGCATGAACATCCAACCCAGGCATTGCTGGATATCTTTACTCTTAAGGAAAAATTCGGAAGAATTGAGGGGCTTAATGTTAGTATCGTGGGAGATATTGCCCATTCACGCGTTGCACGGTCCAATATTTGGGGTCTTACAAAGTTAGGGGCAAAAGTTACAGTGTGTGCACCTCCGATGCTGATTCCCTACGCCATAGAAGAAATGGGTGTCAGGATTACTCACGATATAGACGAGGCTTTGTATGAAGCGGATGCCGTAAACGTTCTGCGGATGCAATTTGAGCGTGATCAACAAAACGCATTTCCGGAGCATATTGATTATTTTAAACAATATGGAATTACCCGGGAGAGGCTCGATAAAGCTAAAAATAAAAATCTTATTGTAATGCATCCCGGGCCGATAAACCGGGGGATAGAACTGGCAAGTGATGTTGCGGATTCTCCTCAATCTGTTATTTTGGAGCAGGTGACAAACGGTATTGCGGTGCGCATGGCGGTTTTATTTTTAGTCTCTCAGTCAGAAAACAGCCAATAACTATGAAAATCCTAATTAAAAATTGTCGTGTGATTGATCCGGCGAATGCCATTGACGGGATACAGGATATTTTTATCGATAAGAAAAAAATAGTTCGTATTGCCGAACATCTTTCTTTAGCGGCTGACCGTATTATCGAGGGATCAGGGAAGATAGCTATTCCCGGTTTAGTGGATATGCATGTGCATTTGCGGGAGCCGGGACGGGAAGATAAAGAAACCATTGCCAGCGGGACATCTGCCGCCCTTAAAGGGGGGGTAACGAGTATTCTTGTTATGCCTAATACCAATCCGGCTATTGATTCTCCCCAAAGCATTCAGTTATTGAAAAATATTATAAAAAATACCGCTCACTCTCATGTTTATATTTCCGGCGCAATTACTAAAATGAGGGCAGGAGAATCCCTTACCGATATTCCCCGTATGGTTCGTGAGGGAGTTATTGCTATTACCGATGACGGAGCCTCTGTGGATAATCCAGTGCTTTTTTCGAAGGCAATGAAAGCCGCAGCTCATATGAACATTCCCGTTATCTGTCACTGTGAAGATAAAAAAATGTCGGGGGGAGGTGTAATGAATTTGAGTTTTACATCGACCCGTCTGGGTTTGCGGGGGATTTCCAGGGAATCAGAATATACGCGTGTGGAACGCGACATAAAGCTGGCGGAAAAAAGCGGATGCCGGATACACATAGCTCATGTCAGCTGTTCGGAGTCTGTTGATATTATTGCTCATGCTAAAAAAAGAAAAATAAAGATTACCGCAGAGACAGCTCCGCATTATTTTTCCCTCGATGAAGAGTTTGTTTCCGCATATGATTCCAACAAAAAAATGAATCCGCCTTTGAGAGAAAAACATGATGTCCGGGCAATCCGCCAGGGCATCAAAGATGGCATCATTGATGTTATATCTTCCGATCATGCCCCCCATACGGAGAACGAAAAATCCGTAGAGTTCGATAGGGCTGAATTCGGAGTAATAGGCCTGGAAACAGAATTGTCCGTTGCTATTACCTACTTGGTTATCCCGGGGCTTATAGGCTGGGCTGAATTGGTTTCTCTTATGGCATACAATCCTTCGAAAATATTGGGAATTGACAGAGGGAATCTTGGGGTGGGCAAAGAAGCCGATATTGTTATTCTGGATCCGGATAAAGAATGGATGGTGTGTAAAGAAACGTTTATTTCCAAATCAAAAAATTCGGCTTTTCTGGGGCAAAAACTGAAAGGCAGTGTGGATTATACTATCCGGGGGGGAGAGATAGTGTATGCGAACGGAATCTAAGGAGATTTGACGCCATGGAATTTGTTGCGGATTTTCATATTCATTCGAAATATTCCCGAGCGACATCCAGGGATATGGATATTAAGCATCTTGCCGAATGGGCTTCGTTTAAAGGCATCAAAGTAATGGGAACGGGAGATTTTACTCATCATCTCTGGCTGGAAGAATTAAAATCCCAGCTGGAGGATATGGGGAATGGTTTGTTCCGATATCCGGCGTCTAAAATTACCGGATTGCCCGCATCGGTAAAAGAAGATATTTATTTTATATTAACCGTGGAGATTAGCAGTATTTATTCAAAGAACGGCCGTTCATACAGGATCCATAACCTTATTTTCGCGCCGTCGTTTGCCGTTGCCGATAAAATCAATGAAGCATTGGGACGAAGAGGTAATCTTGCCAGTGATGGCCGTCCAATACTTGGGGTTGACGCCCAGGAAATCGCCAAAATTGTATTTGATATAGATGAGAATTGTATGCTTATTCCCGGGCACATCTGGACGCCATGGTTTTCATTATTCGGCTCTATGTCAGGTTTTGATAAAATCGAAGATTGTTTTGAAGATCAAACCCCCAGAATATTCGCGCTTGAAACCGGGCTGTCCAGTGATCCAATGATGAACTGGCGTTTATCTGCGCTTGACCGGTTCAGCTTAATCAGTAATTCCGACAGCCACAGCCCTTCAAAAATCGGCAGGGAGGCAAATGTGTTTAATTGCGGGCTTGATTATCAATCAATCCGTGATGTCTTGAAGACGAAAGATAAAACTAAATTTCTCTATACGATTGAATTTTTCCCTGAAGAAGGTAAATATCATTTTGACGGACATCGCCTGTGTGGTATCCGGTTTTCTCCGAAAGAAACCTTAGAACATAAAGGGATCTGCCCCAAATGCCGAAAACCGCTGACTGTAGGTGTAATGAGCCGGGTTGAGCGCCTCGCTGACAGGCCTGAGGGGTTTGTGCCGGAGAATGCTGTTCCTTTTAAAAATTTAATCCCGTTTGAAGAAATTATCGCGGATGCTAAAGGTGTTGCCAAAGGTTCTGTGGCGGTAGAACGGGAATATAAAAATTATATTGCCAGATTTGGTTCGGAATTTAATATCCTGCTTCATGCTTCCGAGCAGGAGTTGGCGCAGGGGCTTCCTAAACCTGTGGTTGACCGGATTATTAAAATGCGTCACGGAAAAGTTACTATTCAGCCCGGGTATGATGGTGAATACGGTATTATTTCTATTTCAGGGAATGGCCCGGAAGGTGATTCTTCCAAAGAAAAACAGCTAAGTTTATTTTAAGTGTGTCTGGTTTTATATTCTGGGATACGCCTAACCCTAAATTCTGCTTGAATTTTGGTTCCTGAGGTGATAAGCTAATAACTCTGGTAAATGACGCGAGGATGGCGGAATGGCAGACGCGACAGTTTGAGGGGCTGTTGGTCGCAAGACTGTGAGGGTTCAACTCCCTCTCCTCGCATTAATATTTTCAATGGGTTACGATATTTTACAGGTAGGGCTTAAAACAGCTCTACCTGTAACTCTACCTATTTATCTTGTTTTTGCTTATTAGGTGGGGTTTCCCTTTGGATGATTTTTCCGCAGATTTTTCTTCCGCAACAGTATTTTCAAATCCAAATTTTAAATTTTCTATTAAATGTTTAAAAGAATCCATCCTTAACTTTGTGTAATTGTGGGTGGTTTTTATGTCTGCATGATCCATCATGTCCTTAATGGCCTCTTCCGGAATACCACTGAGGGCGCAGTATGCTCCAAATGAATGGCGGAGGGAATACATTGTCATATCAATCTTTGCTTTACGCTTAAACGCGCGGAATCTTTTGACGAAATTAACAATCGGGAAACATTTTCCTGTAGGTTGTCTATATTCCAGTAATATTTTTTTAAGATAGGAGTGTATTGGAAGGATTTTATATTTTTTATTCTTTGTTGTCCAATCTTCCCGATTACGGATTATTACGCAGTCGCGTTCAAAATCAAAATCAAGCCATTCTAAATGTAATGCTTCTGCCGGTCTTAACCCTAAAAAGGAAGTTGTCAAGATAAAGGGATAAAATAATCTTTCAGGATCCTTTTTTGCGGCCTCCAGTAATTTTTTAAAATCTTCAATAGGTAAATACTTGGGCGGGTTGTCTGGGAAGCTGAATTTTCGCATTTTCACCGGATTCATAACTAAATAGTTCTGATGGATACACCAGTTAAAAAATGCCTTGAATGATTTAATTATCCCATTGGCTGTAATAGGTTTGATTTCTTCGCCCGTTACCCGTTTTTGAATATTCCGCGTAAACGCTTGCCCATCGAAATTCTTGAGTATTTCCGGCTTACCATAATCGCGCAAGTAAGCATCAATAAAATTCTTATCATTCTTGACCGTCATCCTGCCCTTGTAGGCCCTACTGTATTCGAGGTATTCATTATATGCTTGATCAAAAGAGATTTTCTTGAGAGCCGCCGGGAGTGTCCCTTCAGATAATTCCTGTTGTTTTTTTGCCAAAAGATAATCTGCGGTAGCGCGGTCGCGAG
>Ga0302251_1001811_pt1 | contig 11766 bp, 12 predicted proteins | sample AAG_RA_Gln_MG_FD_193534 | JGI IMG/M metagenome (GOLD analysis project Ga0302251, IMG submission 193534) | Enriched activated sludge microbial communities from anaerobic digester in WTTP, New Holstein, Wisconsin, United States - AAG_RA_Gln | ecosystem: Engineered > Bioreactor > Anaerobic >...
AGGTTCTTCTCATTAGACGAGAAGAACACTTTCCTGTGTGGATTATTACACGCGATGCCCTGAACGACTTCGCGGATTTCTTCAGCCGCAGGAGAACTGTCTTCGCTCACTACTATTTCAAAATCGTCATAGTTTTGGTCCACTACTGATTCAAGAAGTTGGCCCAAAGCTATCGGGCGGTTGTAGGCCGGTATGCAAACAGATATTCTCGGGCTTCCCACCTCGAGCTTACTAGACATCCTCATTTACCTCCTCACCAAATCTTGGCTTGTGCTGTTTTAAAAACATTACCGGGCAACCTTTGACAATAGGATATACTCGCCCACAATCCACACACTGAAGGCCCGTCTTTTGATCGGAACCTTTGTAGCGTAAGTTAGTAGACTGGCATTCAATACACTTGAGAAGTGATAACCAATCGATATCACATCGGGGACGGAGAAGAAGACGAACCATAGACAGAAATAGTCTTCTCATCCGTGATCCCTGCAGCGATTCGCTGCCAAACTTTTCCCTTAGTGAGACTGGATTCCAGTCAAACTCGTAGTCTGGGTTTAGAATTTCATAGAATATACTTTCCTTCCAATAGTACCTCATTGTGAATAAATAGTAGTGTTTTCGTATAAAGCGCATCCATGTCCTCGAATCACCAACGGCTTTTTTTCTTTGCGTTGTGAGTTCCAGATCTGGATGTGGCGCTGCCTTTTTACGAATTATGATTTTGTCATCTTCATCCACATTCAGCTCTAGCGTATGCATAGAATAGGGAGCTATCTTCTCGCTAAAGGCATTAGGCGTTTCGATATACCCAGCTCTTCCCACTCTCTGAAGCTCGTCAAGAAACTCCTCGGGCTTGTCCGTGTGTTCAAGAACATAGCTTGCTATTACAAAATCAAAGACTTTATCTCTAAATGGCATGCGTTCAGCTTCAGCAAAAACAATTGGGCGATCCATAACTATTCGCTCCCATCTATCATATGACTCAATTGAGTCGTCAAGTAGAACGTTGGCGCGAGGATAGGGATTACCTCCAGATCCAATTTCCAAAACTAGACCATTTCTTGCAACAGGCACATAAACGCGCCTCAATAAACGATAAATATTCCAGAGTTTTAGCAATCGAGCGGTTTGCATCATTTTCGATTCCCGAATCGACATCTGTAGCCTCCCGTTCATTTTTTAGACCGATTTAGGTTTGGTAGCCTCTACATATAGGCTCTGTTCCGAATAATGATCCAATATTTGTATGTCTGGCACTATTCCTTGGCTGTGTTCGCAACGCCGGATATCTGCAAACCCTGCGGAGACAAGAATCTTCTGAAGTAAGCCAAAATCATACATGTATTTATGTTTACCCATATAGCCATAATCGTCCGACATAAATAAATAATGGTCAAGCATGTATTCCACCTGGCCTTTCTTGTACAAATCAATCACATAGGATAAGTCGGGTACCACTATGCGGACAGTTCCACCTTTTTTTAATACCCGCCAAATTTCATTAACTAGAACCCTCCCTGCTTCACGGGAAAGATGTTCTACAAAATGACACGAATAGACGAAATCTATCGATTCAGAAGGGAATGGAATTCCTTTCTCTACATTGGCATGTATAAAAACATTCCTCGATAGGATGCTCTTGTAGGTTTCGCAGGAATAGTACTGATGCGCGCCAGTAAAGCGGTACAACGCTCCCAGAAACCGGTCCGGCCATTTAGAAAAGAAAGCGCTAAGGCTTGCATCCATGTTGATCCATCCAGCCGCAACTCTAAGACCACTCCCTATATTAAGTTTTGTTATCTCACTACTCTTAATAATATTGAGAATGTTTCTCGTACAACCAATCCTGATTCTTGCTAGGGTTAAAGTCAAGAAATCTATCAGTCTTCTCCTCGTCTTATGGTTCATCGCCCAGCCTTCAACACCTTACCGTCTCACCCTCATTGACAGATACATTATTTGCCCGCTATGGATCTGTACATGGCCTCCCAGCGGTTCCCTATAGCATCCTCCGTGTAGTATTGTTGCACAAGTAAGCGAGCCTGTTGGCCTAACTGGAGTCTCAAATTTTTGTTCTTGAGCAGTGTTAGCACCGCATCTCTTGCCGCGTCTATCGTATCACAGACTAAAGCGTTGACCCCATTTCTAATTCTCAATCCTTCGAGCGCAATTGACGTGCCCACAACAGGCTTGCCTGCAGCAAGTGCTTGAAGAACTCTGTTCTTTATCCCGCTGCCAACTTTGTCCAGAAATAACACGATCGTCGCTTTTCGGATAGCTGTTTCGTAGTTGGTCACCCAGGGACGATATTGCACCCCTAGTTGGGCGGACAAAAAGTTTACTACCTCGGGATGTGCTTCTCTACCCACAATCAAATACTCGATATCGGGATGCGAAGCACGAATTGTCTCGAAACAACTCCGGACAAAGTCAACAACTGGACGGGCAATCCCCTCCGATCTAAAGAAGCCTGAAGAGAAAATCATAGGCGGTGTCTCATCCCGAAGGTCTCTGCTGCCGGCTGGAATTGACATAAACTCATTAGAGACCGCTAATTCAATCGTTTGTATGTTTAACGTTGGATAAAGGGATTTCACGTAATCACTATCAGCTTGCGATACAAAATGCACGGCTGAGAACTTAGGGAAGAACTCGCGCTCAAACGCTGCTAATCGTTTTTGGATGATTCCGTATTTCAATTTAGTGACAAATCTATTCGTATTAGCTTTTGCCCGTTCAAATACCAAGGAAGGTGGATCGTTTGTTGACAACACGGTAGGCAAGCACCCAAGCAACGGGGCGTACATGGCGAGATTTATCGAGTCGCAATGTACCACATCATATTCATTGGACCTTAATGCATAAGCTAGTTTCTTCTTGAACTTGGAATCATCAACATTACTAAGGGACGGCGGATTACCAATCATCATGTGCTTAGCTTTCGAATAGTTTAAGTATAATAACCCCTTTGGCGGCACCACACCTACTATCTGCAAGCCTGGTAATGATTTCCGCCATTCGCTGCTGCCATTCAAAACCGTGTGTTTTCCAAAGGTTAGAATGTGGCATTCATGTCTTCTCGCCATATAGTTCAGCAAAGTGTATGGCTTCCAGCGGATGCCGTTAATGGGAGGATAAGGAAAATCAAAAAGAAGATAGAGAATTCTCATGCTAGTCCTTCAACCCGAAATGAGGGTATATGTTCTCATATTTGCAGTCTTCCTGAGTTTCTTGAAAAAATCGTCATTTATCCATCCACACCACGTATGCTTATGATTAATGGTAGCCGTCGATACGTCGTCCTAGCATCCACGTTTCCACCTCTTTGCAAGGAGGACTAGCAAATCCACGGCGGTGCAGGGTGAACAAAATTCTCCGTACCCTCGTTATAGATAAGCTGTGTTACCCCTCTATGGAAGGACGGTCCAAGCCTGATATCTGTGAATGGCTCTCTCAATCATCAAACTAGTTCAATTGACCCTACGGTTTGCGCCAAACCTCTCTATTAACATAATCCGTATAGCTCAAAATGATGGCCAATACTTTTTCGGATACATTAGGCACTTCGTAATCAGTCACTATCCGCAAAGCACTATCGCGGCCACGGCGCTGCGATTCTAGAACCTCAAGCCCTTTCTGAACCAATTTCCAGCTCATTCCTACCATAATTACAGTTCCTTCCTCCATTCCTTCAGGCCGTTCATGGGTCTCTCGGATATTAAGGGCGGGAAAACCGAGAATTGACGATTCTTCCGTGATTGTGCCGCTGTCGGACAGAACTGTGCTCGCGTTCATCTGAAGGTTCACATAATCGATGAGTCCAAAAGGCTTCCGAAGTTCCACGAGGGAGGGCAGTGCAACCCCCATCCTCTCAATGCGTCTTCTCATTCGGGGATGGACTGTCATGATAATACGTTTGCTGTAAACACTCGTCAGTCCTTCTAATATCCCAACGAGTCCGCTGAAGTTGTGTTCATCGTCAACATTCTCTTCCCGATGACAGCTCACAACAAAATAATCGAAAGGAACTAAACCCAACATTTCCAACACACTAGACTTCTCTATCTTCGGCATGTAATGGTGTAGTACTTCGTACATCGGGCTGCCCGTCTTGATTACCCGGTCAGGTGGTAAACCCTCCCGCAAAAGATATTCGCGCCCGATAGAACTGTAAGGCATATTAATATCGGCAATGTGATCCACAATCCTGCGGTTAATCTCCTCCGGTACGGACTGATTGAAACAGCGGTTTCCTGCTTCCATATGAAACACCGGAATCTTGCGCCGTTTCGCCGGATAGGCCGCAAGGCAGCTGTTTGTATCCCCAAGAATCAGGACGGCGTCTGGCTTTTCGGCAACCAAGACATCATCCACTTTAGCAATAACGAGACCAACAGTCTGTGCCGGCGTTCCCCCTGCCGCTGACAGAAAATAATCAGGCTTTCGTATCTCCAATTCATCGAAGAAGATCTGATTCAATTCATAATCGTAGTTCTGACCCGTATGGACCAAGACATGGTGGGTGTGGCGTTCCAACTGGACTACCACACGGCTCAAACGGATGATTTCCGGCCGTGTGCCAACGATAGTCATGATTTTCATAGCCCCTCTCATTTAAAGAGTCTTTATACCGTTAGCCCAACAGTATCTGGTGCGTCTGAATCGAAAATCTCATCCGACCAGAAGATTACGATCAAATCGGTCTCACCAGTATTCTCGATGGAATGGCTGTAGCCTGGCGGAATATCGACAACGAGGAACTCACGGCCAGAAACAGGGTATTCTATGACATCTCCGTTCAGGATGTGACGAAACCGGATTACCGCATTCCCTTCTACTACCGCAAACTTCTCCACTTTACTGTCGTGGTAATGCTGGCCTCTAGTCATTCCCGGCAAAGTCCGAGACACAAAAATTTGTCCAACTTGCGATGACTTTAGCAGTTCGGCCAACTCTCCCCGAAAATCCGACCTCCGGGGTAAGGCATAAGCCAAGGAATTGTTGGGAAGGTATGAGACGTAGGTCGCATAGAGAGCGCGTGAAAAGGACGTGCTCACATCCGGAAAGAACAAACTGGTTCGACTCTCATGAAAACCGCTGATTCTTTGTGCCAAAACTCCTAGACTGATCTTGTACGTCGGCTTCACTACACAGTATTTACCATCCAAATCAGGTCCGATCCCATCCAAGACACCCACAAACGCACGTACCACATCGTCAATGTAAACTAATTGAATCACTCTAGCCGGATCGGTAATAGCGATAGGCAAATCGCGGGAAATATTGTGACAAAAGGTGGCCACTACAGAATTGTAATTAGGCCGGCACCATTTACCGAAAACACCGTGTAGACGAAAAATATACACGGATGCCCCTGTAACCCTACCAAAGTTAAATAGGGCTTCCTCCGCGTACCGCTTCGAAAGGCCGTAAGGACTGTCCATTGCAGCATGTGTAGATGAGGAAAATACAATCATCGGCGTCCGACCCAATCGTCGCAATATATCGCAAACATGCTCTGTCAGGCTGCAATTGCTTGTCATGAACTCCTCAATTCGGTCCGGCCGATTTACACCTGCCAAGTGATAAATAATATCCACTTGGGCCAGACATTCCTCCAAGTACGATGCCGAAGAATCAACATCGTACTCAAATACATCCAAACCATTCTTTCGTTTGAGCAGGACGACCAAGTTCTTACCAAGAAACCCATTTGCGCCAGTTACTAGCACCTTCATCGCGTCAATTATCACCCATGTTTTTATTTCCTCTGAAGCATGAAATAGCTGATCACAATGCGACCGAAAAGAAAACGCTATACGGAACTTGCAGAGAACCTAAGCTCTTCTTCACCTTGTCACGAGACCAACCTGTAGCTCACCCAAGTGTTGCGGACACCCACCTTGGATACCGCGATGAAGCATCTCTTCCTCATCCGTCGCACGCTCAGTGGCCAGAGATGATCAAGTCCCTTCAGAGAACCCGAGGGGTTTTTAGGTGGTTTGGCCGCTTAAGTTTCATACGGCGTCTTTCGCCCTTGGCAGCGTACTGAAGTAGACTTCATCGGGGGTCCTGTCCTTGAGACCCTGATGGCCCCGCCGTGAGTTGTAGCGTTCACAGCAAGTCTTCAGGCCTTTCCTGACATGTAGCCGCCCACCACCTTCGACATTGTCCGTGTCGAATGCGTACCGTTGTTCGGGTCTTCCCGCTCTGGTGAAAAGCAAGATAGAAATCCTCTCCTGCCTTGAACCCTGTTTCCTCGAGGATAGCACACATCCGTGGTGCCGGGATATGTGGTGGATTCCAATATCACAACCTGGCTCTTCCTGAGATATTTCGCAACCGTCCTTGTCGTATTGAAAACATAGCTCATATCCGGTTGAGTGGGGTCGGGACGCAGATCAATATGCAGTCCATCTTTGATAATGCGGAAAAGTCCGATGTTGGCGTAAACGTTGAGGAGTAAGGTGCAAGCCGTGCAGGATCAATATGGCGTATGTAGCTTTTGCCTTCCTTGAGGATTGATATTTTCTTATTGTCCACGTCGAAGCCGGTTACGTTAAAACCTGCGCTGCAGAATTCAATCACAAGGGGAAGGTCGACGTAACCGAGCCCTATTATTCCGATTTTTGCCTTCTTATTTCTAATGTTTTCGATAAGCTTCATGGGACAAGTCCTTTTTTTAGGTACTAAACTCACTTAGTAAAAAGACTTAGAGGCAATGGATTCCGGCACCCAGAGGGTACCCGGCCGGAATGACGGGGGGAACGGTCAATGCTATCCAGATGCCAACGCAGAAACTGGACCAGTCTATTGGGGACATGTGGTCTTCGCCGTACATCTTTACTACATCACAAGGAAGAAAGGTATGCTGCCAGATTAACCTTGCGATTTGTGATGCCCAGTTTTTTCCTGATATTGTTCCTGTGAAAATTCACGGCAGCACCGGACATCTGAAGCAGTTCGCTGATCTCCTTTGTTGTCCTACCGCTCTTGACGAGATCTGCCACGCGTATTTCCCGAAGCGTGAGACTCACGGATCGCAGGCCCAATTTTTCCAGAAACGGAGATAGGATACGCTTGAGATTGTTTTCAATTATGTCCACGTAGGCGGTCTGGGGCGCATCCAGCCGGCATTGTCTGAGTTCATCGATGTAGGGCAATACCAATTTGTTCACATTACTAACCATCTTTGCCTCAATTTCATTTCTATCCGCGTGCTTTTCGTTGAGCAACATCTCGAGGGCCCCGTTCATCATCTCCTGGAATTTCGTAGATTGAAACATCAATTCCTCTTCCTTCTTCCGTAGTATCTCTTCCAGTTCCGCGTTCGCGGTGTTATCCTGGTACACTTCCAAATATCCTGATGGCAGCTCTACCGAGGTGACCTTGAACACCCTTTTTGAACTCTCCTTACCGGGTATGGTAAATGCCCAGTCCCTGTATTGTCCGCAATTCTCTTCGCCCTTGGAGGTCTCCACAAGACAGGCATCATTTCTCGGTATGATACTGACGTCGGAACCGAAAAGCTGCTTGAATCTAGGATTCGCGTATATGTAATTCCCGTTCCTGTCGATGGCGGCCATGGCGAAGGGGGCCTTTTCGACTATGACCGGAAAAAAGTGCTTGTCCTCTTTGGTCTTATCCCTTGACTTAGCCTCGGGTATGCTTCTCGACACTGCATACAGGATCTGTCTTCCTTTAAGCGGTATCGAGGTGAGGGAAATATCGACGAATATCTCCCGCCCATCAAAGGTGAGATTCTTCCACTCGAAACGAAGACCCCCTCCACATAACGCCGCGCCTATCATTTCTCTCATGCCGTCCTTGGAAGGCCGGCCATCGGGCTGTCTTTCCGGAGATATGTCTAATGGACACAACCCGATCAGTTTTTCTCTGGCAGGACAACGCAGCAGTTCCAGAGCCGCTTCATTGCAGTCAACAAAGGTATCTCCCTCGAGCAGGAATGAAGGATCTATCGATCTTTCAAAAATAAGCCTGAATTTCTCCTTCAATGCATCCAAGCCGTCAGCGCTTGTCTGGAACCCCTGACTGTCAATCCGCTCGGGCACATCGATGAATTCCTGTTCCATCTACCCCTCCTGACAGGTCATCAGCAGTTCACCACGAAAGATTTCGATAGGCTACCGCCATTTGCCCCGTGCAACAGGCAACGGCGAAATCCTTCATCTTTAACCCTCTGTTACGCATCCTATAACGGCTTGACCAACAATTATCCAACACAAAGGTGACAACATTATGTCGTCGCCCTGTAACAATTCGTTGTTTCACCGCAGGCGATAATGACCCTTCGTTCAACTGGTAAAACGAACGGAGCCCGCAGGAAAGAATCCTCGCGATATTCTTAAAACCGTAATCTAATTTGTCAGTGTGACGTTAAAACCCCAATGTTTCATTTATACACCCCCATCGATATCTAAGTCAACAAAGTTCACTACACGGGTTATACTGGGTAGTACCTAGCAATCAGTAAGGCCATTCCCTCACATTCTCCTAGATCAGGCCTCATATGGACGTTTTCTGCTGCATAAGGAGAGATGGTAAACATTTTAGCAGCAATGTCAGTGAAGTGACATACCCGAATACTCACCTTACTTACATTACTATTAGTTATATTTCATTTGGAAGACAGGATCGCAAATTCCCGGCAATTCGCGAAAGCCCACGAATTTTCGGGAACGCTTCTTGTCCCGGCTTCTCGTTGTCCAGCGAAAAGTTGTGAAACAATAAAAGGGGTGTAGGGGACCAGTCCTGAGGCCTTATGACGCCGAGCCTTGAGTGCCTTCGTATCAAAATCGATGACATCAATCCAAATTAAAATGACTACGAAATTATTATGGTTTGGGCGACAGACAGGGGTTGAGTGCATTTCATATGATATTGTTAGGCGCTTTATGCTGCCGCCCTTTGACGAAGCGGATGGGAAGGGGGCAACAGGTGAAAGCAGCTTTGATCATAACCCTGGCTCTCGTTGTCTCTATCTGTGCGTGCAAAACATGCAGAGTCACCTCTGTGGAGGATGCCGTCAAATACACCACCAAGGGGTATGATACGCGTATTGTAGTATACAAGACCGGAATGGACGGAAGGATCTGGGGAGCTTTCATGTGGACTCATCACGCACAGGCCCAGGTGTATGTTAACAATCGGTGGAAATGGATAGGGATGTTCGGTCTGTCGGACTCCCCCACCTTCTCCATCGCAGGTGACGAAATACAGTACTGGAAGGTGACAGATTATGTTCTCTACCTGAAAAGAAATCGCCTGTACTATTAGCACCCAGCTCCGGCCCTGCCCCGTCTTTCCGCTGAAACGGGCTGGATTTAAAAAGCCTTCCTTCGCCCTACCCCCCAAGGGCGACTCAAGCACGGCCTGGTCCCCTGTTCCTTTAGGACCAGGCCGCCTAACTAAAAAAATCGTTCCCAGTCTCAGGTCTCAGGCTGGATCCATCGCATAAAAAAAGGCTGCTCCAAGATCAACTACTGAACCCGGAACAGCCCTTCACTCCCGATCTTTCTTCTTCTTAACCCGAAACCCGCAACCCGAAACTGTCTTTTTCATTTTCTCCTCCAAAAGGTCTCCACCAGCCCTACCTTCCAATCCGCGCCCTCTGTAAACATCTGCGAGTAGGCAGGCTTGCTCAATCTTTTGTATGTCAGGACCAGTTCGGCTCTTTCCGGCTGCATGTAGCCTACTTCCCATCGGCTCTGCTCCAGAACCATGCTCGGGTCAAAGTTGGAAAGAAATGCCTTCCAGTATGAAGTCGAGATGGTGCCCCCTACCCTAAGATCGGCATCTATGCGATGGTTGTGTAGTTGCAGACTCAGAATCTCCCCAGGGTTGGCCACAAGCCTCTTGACCTGAAAGCACTCGCCCCGGTCGACCGAATGGTACCACCCCCAGGGTCGGTAGACCCTTGTTTGGGAATCATCGTTCATATTCGCCTCTACTCGACAATGTGCATGTTTTCCCGAATCATGCAGTGTATCCAGAGAATCTTCATCTCCTGATACTCGCACCAGCCCGTCGTTGTTCTGAGTACATCGTTAAAGGAAGTCGCAGCCTTGAAGGCAAACTTCCGCCGGACCCGGGTGAGTCTTTAGGGATTGTTACGAAACAAGGCTGCGCAATTTCGTTTTCCCTAAGAGATACGCTGATAAGAGCGTCAGGGTTGCTGTTGTTGAGAAAAGGATCAGTCTTTCGGGAAGAACGGCTTCGTAAAACCGGGTCGTTACCGCGCCCAGAAGGACGATGAAGACGAAGTACCAGTACTTGTGAAGGGCAAATATACCCAGAGAATATCGGGACAGGAACTCTACCACGGGTATTCTTCTGACTTGCATGTGGAGAAATAGCGATATTAGAGACAATACGCCGAAGACAACGGACAATCTTGCGTATGGGCAAATCATGTTCCGCACGATATTAGTCTCATAGGCCAGGGCAAGGAAAAATCCCAAAATGAAGAACATGCGGCAGTCCGGCAGCCTGTCGTGGTATTTGACCATGTAGTAGGCGGTGGGAACATAAATATAGTAATTCTCCATCTCGCCAACCATCATGGGAACCCTGTAATGAGACGATAAGATAAAGTTGGAGCACGACAGGATGATTATGATCGCCGAGGCAATCGATCTGAGCTTATCGGGCAACCTGAGAAACACGGCGGCCAGAGCGGTGCAGACTATCAGGGTAAGAAGAAAATGAAAGACCGAGTCGCCCACGTAGGGCAGCGCGGGTCCTCCGCCAGGAATAATGGTCACAAAAGGGAGAGGAAATCCGCCCCCGGCGAGCAGGTAGACTATGAACTGAATGGACGTCCAGAATATCAACAGCTGGATCAATCTCTTCAATCTCTCTTTCCAGTATTCTCTGGCAGCCAAAGACCTTTTCACGAAAAGCATGGTGGAGATGCAGATGAACGCCGGCATGGCGAGGGGAGCAAGATAGCAGTAAAAGAAATCCAGGAACATCCATCCCAGGGCACCCGCGGTGGTACCAGGCTGCATCATTGATCTCGTGACAGGTTGCAGGTGCCAGATCAAGACCATCAGGATACAGATCGCCTTGACCATATCGATCCTTGGATCCCGAAGACCCTTCTGGCCCATAAGCGTACGGTCATCGCTCGTCAGAATACCACTGACCTCGCGGGGCAAGACCCGTTCCACCTCGAACACTCGGGTCTGGACGCCACGATGAAATCTCATCGTACCCTGCTGTTTCAATCGCTGCCTTGTCCTTCTTCGAACCACCCAACGTCACTTTCCCGAAGATGACGACCTATCTGGACCTCTATCATCTCCAAGGGATTCTGTCCGACGTTTTCCAGTCCGTGCCTTTCGCCATGCGTGATAAGGACCGATTCATCATCCTTAAGTGTCATTGTTTTCTCCCCCACAGTCACCTTTGCCGTTCCCTGCACTATGATCCAGCGCCCCGCGTAATATTTATTGGTCCGTGGCTTTAAAAGCTCTCCCGGATCGACCATGATCCTCCTGATCTGAAAACACTCTCCCCGCTCGAGTGAATCATACCATCCCCAAGGCCGGTAGACCCTTGTTGGGGAATCATCGTTCATATTCGCCTTTATCTAATGACGTGCATATTTTCCCAAATCCTGAGGTGCATCCAGAGGGATTTCATCTGCCGGCGTGCGTACCAGTCTATCGTCCTGATGAGCACATCTTTCGAAGACGTTGCCGCCTTGCAGTCTAACTCCAGCCGGGTTCTGATGACATCGAG
>Ga0302251_1001812_pt1 | contig 11756 bp, 11 predicted proteins | sample AAG_RA_Gln_MG_FD_193534 | JGI IMG/M metagenome (GOLD analysis project Ga0302251, IMG submission 193534) | Enriched activated sludge microbial communities from anaerobic digester in WTTP, New Holstein, Wisconsin, United States - AAG_RA_Gln | ecosystem: Engineered > Bioreactor > Anaerobic >...
GCGCCTTGAGCGTCGTGCCAAGGTCCCGGGCAAGCAAGGTGAGGCGGCTGTATCTCTCGGCGACGCCGCAGGCGTCCTCGTTCGACATGAGACCCGCCACAGGAAGAGGCAACACCATCTTCATGTCCTCCGAAACGAGCGAGATGCCGCCTTTCTTCTCGATGACAAGGTTGACGGCATCACAGAGCATCTCATCGCTTGTGCCCACAGCGACGATATTGTGGGAATCATGGGCAATGGATGAGGCCAGGGCGCCCTTCTTCAGGTTGAATCCCCTCACGAAGGCGACGGCGGGCGGGCGATCGGCATAGCGGTTCACAACGGCTATCTTCAGGATGTCCCTGTCTGTATCGCAGACCACGGCGTCACCGGCAAGGGCGGGAATTTCGACGTGAGCATAGGTCACAACCTGATCCTCTATCACGCCGATGACACGGATGGCGTCGGACCTCTTGAGGACCCGAAAATCCTCCGGCTTCCTGGCAGTCGCCCGAAAAACGTTGACCGGGACGGCAGCGCGGTGCGGAATGCTGCTTTTGCCGGCTTCGGCGACGATCTCGCCGCGCACTATGGTCTTAAGAACCTCAAGGTTCTCAAGGCTGTCGACGACGATCATATCGGCAGCGTCCGAAGGTCTGAGCAGGCCCACACCAAGACCGTAGTGAATGACAGGGTTGACACAGGCACACCTCAAAACCTTCATGACGTCCACCCCTTTCCCGACGGCCCGGGCGACAAGTACGTTGATGTGTCCCTTTACGAGGGAATCCGGGTGCTGGTCATCGGTGCAGAGCATGCAGAAATCGGGAGATTCGTCAATGAGGGGGTAGAGGGTCTCAAAGTTCCTTGCCGCCGACCCTTCCCGGATCAGTATCTTCATACCCAGGGATATCTTCTCGCGCGCCTCTTCAAGCTCAAAGGATTCGTGGTCAGTGGATATGCCCGCCGATATGTACCTGCGTAACCCCTCTCCGCGGAGGCCCGGTGCGTGCCCGTCCACCGGCTTTCCCCTTCGTCTTGCCGCGTCGATCTTCGCCAGGACCTCGGGGTCGCCGCCAATGACGCCGGGAACGTTCATCATCTCACTGAGATACCCCACGCCCTCTTCGTCAAGAAGGGCTTCCGTCTCGGCGAGGCCCATCACAGCGCCTGACGTTTCGAAGGGACTCGCGGGAACGCAGGAGGGCGCGCCAAATGCAAAGGTGAAGGGTATTCCCGCGGCGTCCTCCATCATGAAGCGCACACCTTGCGGCCCCAGGACATTGGCTATCTCATGGGGATCGGAAACGGTCGCCACCGTTCCGTGGACCACGGCAAGGCGGGCGAAACCGGCCGGCGTGAGCATGGAACTCTCGACATGAACGTGGGAATCCACAAAACCGGGAAGGACATAGGTATCATACCAGTAGCGCTCCCTGTCAATGCCGGTTATGATGCCGTTGGCGATATGGATTGTTCCAGGAAAAACGGTCTCGTTATGGAGATCGACGATATTACCGGAGATGGTCTTCATTCAAAGACCCGAATTACCGAATAACCAATAACCAAATTACAACAACCAGGGGAAAGACCTTTGCCGCTGAGCGTCTCTTGACTGGCCATTGGTAGTTGGTTATTGGTTATTGTCAGTTTCTATCACTCTGCTTCTATCACCGTCGCTTCGTTGTATGCCCTGGTGTAGGCGTTGATGTTCTTCTGGCCGTTGACACCGAAGCGGTTGCGAACCGGCTCTTCCAGCGTGCTGAGCTCGACGACCCGCGTTGCACGTACGAGGGCTCCGAGCATCGTTGTGTTCGTTATGGGAACACCCAGCTCTTCCCTGGCGATCTTCGACGCGTCGACGGCAATGATGTTCTGCCCGGGGAATGTGTTCTTCAGCTCTTCCGGGGACTTGTTGGAATTGATGATGATGTAACCGCCTTTCTTGAGACCTGCCGTCGGGTTTGCCGAGGCGATGAGGGTGGGGTCCAGGATGAGAACGCTGTCAGGTTTGTAGACCTTTGACCTCAGCCTGATGGGTTTGTCGGATACACGCAAAAAAGCCTGAACGGGGGCTCCGCGGCGCTCGGGACCGAAGCTCGGGAATGCCTGCGCGCTCATGCCCTGTTTGATGGCAGCCTGTGCAATGATCTCGGCGGACGTAACAGCTCCCTGCCCGCCTCTTCCGTGAAATCTGACCTCTAACATATACTCTCTCCTTTTATGAAACTGAAGTCTTTATCCGCCACTGTGTGCCTTTGGGTGTGTCGAGAAGTGTGATCCCCTTGTTGGCCAGCATGTTCCTGATCTCGTCGGCCTTCTGAAAGTCTTTGTTCTTCCTTGCCTCAACACGGTCGTTGATGGCGCCCTCGACAAAAGAAACGTCAAGGCCCTTGCGGGCCAGGTGCCGAACCTTCTCCCGGGATTCCAAAGACGCGAGATCGTCGCCGAGAAGCCCCAGGGTACCGGCAAGCGATTCATAAACGGCCTCCGCGGAAGCGATGAGGGCAACAGCGCTCTCGTCCTTCTCGTCAACCATCCTGTTGATCTCCTTCGAAAGCTCAAAAACGTGTGAAAGGGCGAGGGCGGTGTTGAAATCGTCATCCATCGCCTCGGTGAACTTTCCGGCGATGTCGTCGGCCTGCGGATAGGGCCGCTCTTCGAACGTCTTGCCCTTCTGCACCTCGAGCGCCCGTTCCCGCGTGTAATAAAGCCTATGCAGGGCCGTGTTGACGTCCTCGATGGACTGGCCGTTATAATCTACCGGACTGCGGTAGTGATTGGACAGGTAGAAAAGCCGAAGAACCTCGGGATGGTACTCCGTGAGGAAGTCCCTGATAAGCAGCGTGTTGCCTATGGATTTCGACATCTTCTCACGGTCGATGTTGACGAACCCGTTGTGTACCCAGTAATTGACGAACCTCTTTCCCGTCGCCGCCTCGGTCTGGGCCTTCTCGTTCTCGTGATGGGGGAAGACGAGGTCCTTCCCGCCCCCGTGGATATCGAAGGGGTTCCCGAGGTAAAGAGTGCTCATGACGGAGCATTCTATGTGCCAGCCCGGCCTGCCCGCCCCGAAGGGGGCATCCCAGGAGGGTTCGCCCTCTTTGGACGCCTTCCAGAGAGCAAAGTCGAGGGGATTCTTCTTCTTCTCGTCCACCTCGACCCTGGCCCCGGCGACCATTTCCTCGAGAGGGCGCTTGGAGAGTTGGCCATAGTTGCGGAAACTGTCCACGGAGAAGTAGACATCCCCGCCCGTATTGTAGGCATGGCCTTTGTCTATCAAGGTCTCCACGAGAGCTATCATGTCGGCGATGTGCTCAGTGGCGCGAGGTTCGTGGTCCGGCCGGAGGACCCTGAGGGCGTCCATGTCCTCATAGAAAGAGCGAATGTACGTCTCGCCCACTTCCTGCCAGGGCACGTTCTCGGCATGAGACCTCTTGATTATCTTGTCGTCGATGTCGGTGAAGTTCCTCACATAGGTGGTGTCGAACCCCTTGGAGCGCAGGTATCGGTATATGGTGTCGAAGACGATGGCGCTCCTCGCGTGACCGATATGGCAGTGGTCGTACACGGTGACTCCGCAGACGTAGAGCTTCACCCTCCCTTCCGTGACGGGGGTGAAGTCTTCTTTCCTGCCTGATATCGTATTGTAAACCTTCAGAGCCATAGTGTTGACCGTATTTTTTACCACAGCTGTCGCGGCCTTGTCAAAGCAATTGAATCAGGCGTTCTGCCCCGCGAGAGTGAGTTGGCGGGCGCCCTCACGGAAGCTCTGGATGAGGTTCGCGATCCACCCATGGTAATAGGGGATGCTGCCTTCCGCGGCGTCTGTTATCATTTCGTTCGCCTTCATCGCGTTGGCGTGGTCCCTCAAGGTCCCCGTATCGGGCATCTCGCCGGGGCGAAGCCCGCACTCTCTCCTCCGCAACGCGCCGATCTGCCGGGGAAGCTTGCTCTCGTAGAGCATTTCGAAGGCATCGATCACCGCAAGGTACCTCGTGAGGACGTCAGCGGGGAGGTCCTCGATGATCCTGTCCTTCCTGGCCACCTGGAGATAATTGCACGTCATATCGACAAACCCGGCGAGGCCGATCATGAAGAAATCCAGTTTGTCGAGGGTTGGGACTTCCTGGTCCTTTGCCACTTCCATGACAATGGAAGCGACCTGCCTCACCTGCGGCATGAAGACCCACTCGCGCGAGGCGGTCTCGACCTGTTGCAGGATATCGCTCAAGAGTGCGAAGATATCGTCTTCCGGAAGGTCTCCCAGCCCCCCGCCACCGGACCGCTTCTCAGTCGCCTGATCGAGATCGGTAGGCCTGACAAGGTGGAAAACGGCGGAAAAACGGCGCGCAAGCTCCTCTTGACGGTCAACGGGGATGCATGCCATGGCGCTGATCAAGGCTTCTGGGACCGAACTCTGCCGACCCGAGAGCATGCGGGAAAGAGAGGGGCAGAGTCCATGCGCTCCGGCCGCGGGCCGCGCTCTTTCCTGGAGGTATTTCTGGAAGACGGGATCGACCTTTCCGGAGAGATCCATTTCTCTTACAAGATGACCGTACCGGCGGGGTTCCTTTCTCGCGGCGGCCACGATCTCCGAGGCCTTTCTCAACGTGTTCTGATGGAGCCCCACCACCTTCGCCGCCTGGGACCTGGCATGGCCGCACCGGCGGTCTACCGCTCTTCCTTTTGTTTCTGCGCCTTCGGCCCCAACGGCGCCGGATTGATCGCCCGCTGCCCGGTCACCTGATCTGCGGGCACCGGACAGGATCTGCCTTTCCGATCCTCAATTGCTCCTCTTTGACTGCCTCGAAGATGGCCACTTTTTCCGATATCGTAAAGTCCTTCCTGCAGATGTTCTCGTCATGCTCGCCAAGCACAAGGCTCTCTATATCGACGAGATTGACATGGGTGCCCTCGGCGAGGGACGTTATACCAAGCTCCGCGAGGGCTTTGAGCCTCCGATAGCCGGCAACAAGCTCGTTCGTTCCCTTTCGGATCACGATCGGCTGGAGAAGCCCCAGTTCCGATATGGAGCGCTTCAGGTCCTCCATGTCCCCGAGCTCTTCCCTGTAACGCCTGCCAACAATAATGTCACCGATCTCCATATGCCCCCTCCCTCACCGGCCGGTTGTTCCCGATCCCACGGCTTTGCACATGATGGTCGTGCCGTGCACTGTATATAATATATCCTCCTCACGCAATATACCGTCATTTCAGGTGTCTCTCCCCGTCCCCAAAGAGACCCCCCTGTACAATTGAGGCACGGGTCATCGCTGACCTTCATCGCGTGGATCATTGTGGGTTCGTGGACTATCATGCGTCGCTCGATGGGAAAGGTGCACGGGGTGCATGTTGGGAACAAATAGCGGCAGGGATCCGGGTCCTCTCCCGCAGCAAGGGACACGAAGCGGGTGTTCCGGGCTCACCGTTTCTCGATGGATACGGGGTCAGACCATCTCTCCACGGGGAGAAAATAGTAATGATTCTTGTTCCCCCGTCCTTTTCCCCTGCGTTGCACGATCATCCACCTGCCCTTGAGGATCTTGAGGGCATCGATGGTCTTCCGCCTTGATATTCCCGCAGCATCGGCGATCTCGTTGATAGACAGATCCCTGCTTCTTATCAGCCCCTTCTTCCGTCTTCCGGCATCAGATCTAAGGAGAAGAATGAAGAAGACGGAGCTCACATACGGGCCAAGTCCTGCCATGTAATGGTCCACGTAAGATAACAGGATATCCTCAGTCCCAGGACCACCCCTTTCCGCCGTCTTCGTCGCCTCGCCTGTCACATCTTCTCCGATCGCGAGGAACCGAATATGGAAAGGACATTGCGTTCGCTCTTGCGCGCTCCCAGGGCGGCGGTCGCCGGTCCCTTATCAGCCGTCTGAGCGTCCTGCCAGAATCCGCCGGCTGGCACCCCTTCCATGGCCGAACCGGTCGGGCAACATCCTCCCGCCCATCCCGGGTTCCAACCGCTGAGGGTCCCCTCTTCCACGGCAACACCACCGGCGGAACCCTCGATGTCATCCACCGTTTCCAGGAGAGAGAACCTCCAGCGTTGATCCTTCCTCGCCATTCTCTTGACCCTCTGCTCTATCCACAGACAAATGTAAGAAGCGATTTCTCCCACGGATTTCGTGAGGTCAAGTTTCTCCTGACTGGCCAACTGCATCAGAACCACCGTCGCGTCCTGGATGTAGTCGTTCAATTGATCGCCGACACAGTGTCCCCTGTCCACCCTGCCGAGGATCGTCCTGACGACACCATCAATGACCTTCCTGGAATACAAGCTCTCCACCAGCCACAGCTGACCCGATGATCTGGCGTTCTCCACCATCAGGCTGAACTCATCAGCATCCATGGACCTAAAAAAAGCCCTGGCATAGGAGGCAATTGCCTGCGCCCGCTCCCCGACAGATGCCACCGGGGATAATCCGTGCTCCGTATTCATTGTTCTCAGATCTCCTTTCCGTTCTTATTTCCACAGATCCCGCCGTCCGTCTCCTCACGGGCGAAGGTGACCCGGACCTTTCCGTATCCCAGGAGAGCCATGCGCTCCGGCGTACCCGGCTTGAACAGCCGCGCGACAACCGAACAGGGCATGTTCACCTTCGTCCGGACAGAGCTGAAAGCGTCGGCGAGGTTTTCGGGCGTCGGCGCCTTCTTCAGACAGGCAGCCGTATCGGGCTCCAGATACCTCCCTGTCATCCCGAGAAAGCCCTCAATTTCCATCCTTCGCGGGACACGCACGTTCTCCCGGCTGTCATACAGCCTGCCGCGCACCCTGGCGGTTCGTATCGCCACGAAGGATCCCACCCCGCACAGAAGGATGCATGTCAGGACACGTCCTGTGCCTTTCGTCCTTCCGGAGGCGGCGACCGTCGCCTTCCTGAGGGCCCCCGCGTTGATCCTGGAATAATTGCCCGTCCTCTCGACCTCGGTATCGACAATGGCAATGATGTGCTCGATCCTGCGCAATTCCATCCCCTGGCCTTCGCCAATTGGACAACAACTATAGATCTTCGCCTGTATTCGAAGAAGCGGCAATTCTATCTTGTGGAGCACCACAGGGCTCCGCGACGCAAGGAAGGCGAGAACACCGAGTACAAAGATGCCGGCCACAAGGAATATCCCATGATCCGAAACCTTTCCATCTTGCCGTTCCACGACAAATCCCTCCTTTGAGAACAACAAAAGTCAAGCGTAGGTATGGATTATCCTGCGAAGAAATTACTTTGTGCTTTGGAAATCTATGAAAGTACATTTGAAGCGATGTTGTCAATACAAAAGGCCCCGAAGAGGCCGTTTCACGGTTCAAAAAGACCAAATGCAGGATCTCCGTGGCCGACACGAGAGTCCCAGCCTTCGCTTGCCTTTCGGGCTGTCGAGGTCTTCGCCCCGAGATCCCCGCGGCCGGCGCTATTTATTCCATAGAATCGGATGGGAGAATCATGACGACTGGGAACAAAATGCCCGACGCCTTCGTGGCCAGAAGGTCCGAGGGTTTCGAGATAGTCCTTCCACGGGTGGCTATAGAAAGAGCTACGAGGCAGCTTGCCGAAGTCACCAATGCTGCAGGTTTCCACGACGCGCTGGAACTCGCCTGGTTCAGACTTGATCCCGGGACCGGCAGGGAGATGCTCGACTGCGTTTCCATGCTCCTCACGCTTTACCGCTGTTCACTGGATGGGAACGTCAGGCCCGCTCTTGACCTGGAGGAGTTCTACGAACACGCCTTCAACGAGATTCAGGCCGAACATGGCAACCTTCCGGATGGGCGGACGCCATGGTACTCTCCCGATCGCCCCGGAGGATGAGTTGCGGGCACGAAAAGCCATTATCGTCATCCTCTGTGCTTTCGGTATCTCACTGTATTCCGGGGCGAAGGGGCATTGCGGACCGGGCGGCGGCAACGAGGACGCGGGCCTGCCTGCCGAATTCGAGGTCATGAAGAACGATAATCCTGACAAGTACCGGGATTTCCGCCATGTCCTGCGGCATATCCGCAGGATGAACAGGAAACAGAATGAAAAGACATCCCTCTCCGTCGCAAAGGCGCTCGTTGACCACGTCTATTGGGAGAGATATAGTTTCGCTTCCCGGGAACACCGGCTCAATTTCCTCTCCGTCATCATGGGCATCGTGCGCGTTGAGAGTGGCTTCGACCCTGCGGCGGTAAGCAACAGGAACGCCCGGGGACTCATGCAGGTCCACTGGCCGACGTGGAAACGGTATTTCTCCTCACCCGAGGAGGCGCATGACCTCCGCAGGAACCTTACCGTGGGCACAGGTATTCTCCGTCTCTACATGCGCCAGTCGAAGAACGACCTGCGCCGCGCCCTGTACAGGTACCTCGGGGCACCGGACGACCGGTATGCCGACAAGGTTATCGAGAGTGCAGCCGCGTTCAAGGCCCGTGTGTTGTCGGACCCCCTGGAGCAGACCGCGGGAGGGAAGGAACCATGAGGTATTTCGCCGTTGCCTTGCGGCGGCCCCAGGGAAAGCATTCGAGCACGGCAGGGTTCACGGGAAAACAGGGAACGTTCATCCTTGGCCTCCTCCTCTCTTTTTGCCTTTTCGGCCTTGCGGCAATGGAGCAGAAGGCGTGCGCGGAAGCCGTCTACATCATACCGCCCGCGCCGGAAAGCAGCGCTGTGCTGAAGTATAAGAGCGTGCATTACAGCGGTACAATCCTGGACAAACCCTCATGCGACCCAGGGATGACAGCGAAGATATTCGTAACTCCCGTGCGCATGCTCGGAGGGTCGTCGACCACGATCGTTCCCATCGCCGGAGTGAGCACCTTCGCCACCGATAACGGAAACGGGAAGTGGACGGTCAGGGGCCAGGTCAAGACAGCCGACAACGGCCTCCTGGAGGATAGCAGTGCTATCGTCCTCGTCGTGGAGGTCTACTGCTGTTTCAATGAATTTTGCAGCTGACGGGCATTTCGCAAATGGAGATGCCGAGCTGCCGGGATCCCCTGTGAATCCCGGCAGCCCGGCATCGGGGGAAAGGGGCCTCTTTTAGCCCCTGGCGAGCTTCACGACTACGTAGATGTTGTTCCCTTGCCTGTGGATGAGAAACAGAACGTTCTTCTTTCCGCTTTCCTCACTCATCTTCTTGACAAAGCCCTCCACGTCTTTTACTTGAGTTCTGTTAACTTCACGAATGACGTCGCCTCTCATGACGCCCGCTTCTTCCGCCGGACTCCCCGGCTCAATGGAGGCGACGACCACGCCTTGCCGTGTCTTCAGCTGAAGGGCCCTCGCCACCTCTGGAGTGATGGCCTGGACCGTTATTCCGACCTTATTCTCGCCGGATGCTTGTCCGGATACCCCTGCCACGGTGTCTTCCATCCGCGCTATCCTGACGGTTTTGCTCACCGTCTTCCCGCCACGCAGCAGTTTCACCGACACATCCTTGCCCACCGGCGTTGCCGCGACGACTCGCGGGAGATCGTTGGAGGTAGCGATATCCTTGCCGTCAAATTCCACGATCACATCGCCCTGGGCTATTCCTGCTTTATCGGCAGGCCCATCCTTGACCACGTCGGCGACGAGGGCCCCTTTTCTGTCAGTGAGCCCGAAAGAGGATGCCAGTGCCGGGGTGATCTCCTGTATGCTCACGCCGAGCCAGCCGCGGGTGACCCTCCCGCTTCCCTTCAACTGCGCGATCACGCTCCTGGCCGTATCGACGGGGATCGCGAAGCCTATCCCCTGCCCTGAGGCAACGATCGCCGTGTTGATTCCGATCACCTCCCCTTTCATATTGATGAGAGGGCCACCGCTGTTTCCCGGATTTATGGAGGCATCCGTCTGAATGAAGTTGTCATAAGGCCCTGAGCCGATGATCCTGCCCTTGGCGCTGACGATCCCGGCCGTCACCGTCTGTTCGAGACCGAAGGGGCTGCCTATCGCAACGACCCAGCTGCCAACCTTGAGCTCCTCCGAATTGCCCATCGTTATCGGCGTGAGGTTCGATGCGCCCTTGATCCTGATGAGGGCAAGGTCTGTCTTGGGGTCCCTGCCGACAATGCTCGCGTCGAACTCCCTTCCGTCCGCCAGTTTCACCTTGATTTCGTTGGCGCCGTCCACGACATGGTTATTGGTCACGATATATCCGTCCCCGTCGACAATGAACCCCGAGCCAAGACTCTTCTGACGGAAATCCTCCGGTGATCCGTTTCCTCCCCGGCGGCCGAAGAACTCTTCAAAAGGATCCTGCCCGCCGAAGGGGCCTTCCTTACCGAAAGGGTTGCCGAAGAAGTGGCGAAAGACCCGTCCGTCTCCCTTGAGTGTCTTGACCGTTTGAATGTTCACGACGCTGGGCCGGACCTTTTCCGCCAGCTCCGTGAAATTGCCGGGGACCATGATGGGCACGGCGGAGCCCTTCGAAGACGCCGCTGTGTTATCCGTTCCCCTGACAGCCTTAGAAACCCCATAGCCTAGCCCCACCGTGAGGGCAATGGTCGCAAGTGTAATGAAAATGGCCCTGATTATCCTTCTTCGTCCCATACGGATCTCCTTGACATGTATTGGCCAGGCATCGCCTTGCCCTTGCCGTTACCGTAGTCTACATCGCGAAGTTCATCAGAACATGACGGGAAGATTACAAATTGGTAATGAAGACGGGTGATAGGTTATGGGTCATGGATCGTGGGAAGGGCGGGTCTCTTTGTCCATCAAGCGGTTCAAGCCGCTCAAGCGGTTTCGACCGTCTTGCCGGGAAGGGTTACGGTGAAGGTGGTACCTTTGTCGGGAGCGCTTGTCACGGCAATGTCTCCGTCGTGAGCACGGGCGATGGCCCGCGCGAGGCTGAGGCCGAGGCCCAGGCCCGCTTCCGAGCGGCTCCTGTCGCCGCGGTAGAACCTGTCGAAGATGCGGGGAAGGTCTTCCGGGGAGATACCCATCCCGCTGTCACTGACGGTAAGCAGCACGTGGTTCGCGCCGTCCCGCGAAAGGCGGACGTCGACGCTCCCGCCGGAAGGGGTGTACTTGATGGCGTTGTCGATGAGGTTCGCGACCATGCGCCGGATCATCCTCTTGTCCCCTGCCACGTCTACCGCTTCCTCAATCTCGCAGGTCAGAACAACACCCTTGTCGGAGGCGGCAGGCTCGTAGAGATCGCATGCCTCGCGCACGAGTTCGGCCGTCTTTATCCTCTCCTGCGGGGGACGGTCCACTCCGGACTCCGTCCTCGATATCATAAGCATGGTGTTGATGGTGTCCAGAAGGCGGTCGCATTCCTCGATGGTGCTCGCAGCCATGTTCTCGAACTCTTCGGGGGACCCGGATGTACTCAGCGTCACCTCCGCCGCTCCCCGTATCCGGGTTATCGGGCTCTTCAGGTCGTGGGCGATATTGTCGCTCATCTCTTTCATCTCCCGGACAAGGGCCTCGATACGGTCGAGCATCTCGTTGAAGGTAACGGCCAACTGGTCGATCTCGTCGCCCCGCATGTTGACGGGCACCCTTTGACCAAGTGTGCCCGCAGATATCTCCCGCGCCGTGCGCGTCACGACCTCCACCCCCGATACCGCCCGCCTTGCCATGAACCATCCGATACCGGCAGCAAGGAAGATGAGAAGCCCCATCGTCACGATAAAGATCCGTCTGAAGGCCTCAAGAAACCTTGACGATCCCTCGACGGCCTCGCCGATCTGGAGGATGATGTTGGGGCCGAGCATCACGTACAGGATACGGACCTCATCACGGCGCTCGGGCAGGTCCATCGTCTCGAAAACATGGTCGGCCCCTTCCACCAACTGGCGGA
>Ga0302251_1001813_pt1 | contig 11756 bp, 10 predicted proteins | sample AAG_RA_Gln_MG_FD_193534 | JGI IMG/M metagenome (GOLD analysis project Ga0302251, IMG submission 193534) | Enriched activated sludge microbial communities from anaerobic digester in WTTP, New Holstein, Wisconsin, United States - AAG_RA_Gln | ecosystem: Engineered > Bioreactor > Anaerobic >...
CGTACGTCGGCGACGCCAAAATCGGCATGAAGACGAACATAGGCGCAGGCACCATAACATGCAATTATGACGGCGAGAAGAAAAACATGACGGTTATAGGGGACAATTGTTTCATAGGAAGCGATACTATGCTGGTCGCTCCTGTCACGATAGGCGATAACGCAGCGACGGCCGCAGGCTCCGCGATAACGTCGGACGTGCCCGAAGGAGCGCTTGGGATTGCAAGGGCGCGGCAAAAAAATATAGAGGGCTGGTATTTTAGGAAGAAAAATATCAGAGGAGGAAGCAAATAATGTCGGAAGGTTTGAGAGAGGTCAAAATTTTTTCAGGAAGCGCCCATCCTCAGTTTGCCGAAAATATCTGTATGAATTTAGGCGTGCCGCTTTCGGCTTCGAAGATTTTCAGGTTCTCGGACGGTGAGATCGGCGTGTCGATAGAGGAAAGCGTGCGCGGTGCGGACGTATATGTGGTTCAGCCGACATGTGAGCCGGCAAATGAGCTCATTATGGAGCTTCTGATAATAGTCGACGCGCTGAGAAGGGCCTCCGCGTACAGAGTGAACCTTGTGATACCCTATTTCGGATATGCGCGCCAGGACAGAAAGACCAGGTCGAGGGAGCCCATAACCGCAAAACTTGTGGCAAATCTTCTTGAAAAAGCCGGTGCGGACAGGATTATATCGGCTGACCTGCACGCGGGGCAGATTCAGGGCTTTTTCGATATACCGTTTGATCACCTGACCGGCGGCCCTTTGCTTGCTTCGTACTTTAGGCGCATCCTCAAAAAGGAAGTGGAATCAGGGCTTATCACGGTAGTCTCGCCTGACATAGGCGGTGTGGTGAGGGCCAGAAAGTTCGCGGAGCAGATAGGCAACGCTGATCTTGCAATAGTCGACAAGCGCCGTTCGCACGAAGTGGCCAATATATGCGAGGTGATGGAGATAATAGGCAATATCGACGGCAAGACCGCCATTTTAGTGGACGACATAATAGATACGGCGGGCACAATGGTGAAAGCCACGGAGGCGCTGATCGAAAGAGGCGCAAAAGAAGTGTACGCGTGCGCAACGCACGGAGTGCTCTCAGGACCTGCGGTCGAACGGCTAAAAAACTCACCAATCAGAGAGGTCGTGATCACGGACACTATTCCTCTGAAGGAGGAGAAAAAATTCGACCAGCTTAAGGTGCTTCCAATATCGCCGCTCTTTGCCGAGGCTCTTAGAAGGATACATTCCGAACACTCCGTCAGTATCCTTTTCCGCTAGTTTACGCACCCCGGCAGACGAGCTCTAATCTTTAACGCACATAAAACATTGAGGAGGAACAGCATATGGCAACTAAAAAACAGCAGCTAAAAGTAGAATTTACGAAAAGAGAAGCGACAGGCAAGGGGGTATGCAGGAAACTGCGCAGCCGCGGCATCGTACCTGCGGTTCTCTACGGACCTGATTACAAGGAAGGGCTTCCCGGAGAGGTCTCGTCAAAGCTGATCGCGCCGATAGCCAACGGCGAGCGCTGGGAGACAGCGGTATTGGAACTTGCGATGCCGGACGGAGGAACATGCTCCGCTCTGATAAGGGAAGTGCAGCGCCACCCGATTACTCAGCAGCTGCGCCACATTGATTTTTATCAGGTGCTGTCGGGACATAAGATCAAGGTCGAAGTGCCCGTGCATATAGTCAACAAAGAGCTGTCAAAGGGTGTCAAGGAGGGCGGGGTGATCAACCAGAGCACCAGGCTCGTGACCATAGAAGTTCTCCCGAGCGCTATTCCTGAGTCTATAGAAGTTGACGCAAGAGGCCTTGAGATGGGTGCTGAAGTATTTATAAAGGACCTTCCGCTGCCGGAAGGCGCCGAACTGATTTCAGACGGCGACATACTGGTGTTCAACATACTGCAGCCGAAGAGCTTCGTTGAGGAAGCGGCCTCCGCTGAAGAAGGAGTTGCCGAAGTTGAGGTCGTGGCCAAAGGGAAGGCCGTAAAAGAAGAAGAGTAACAGAGAGAGCGTTTTGGCGATGCTCATATGAAACTTATCGTGGGTCTGGGCAACCCCGGGCAGGAGTACGCCTGGACGAGGCACAATGCCGGCTGGCTGATGATAGATTCTTTTGTAAGGCGACTGTCGCTTGGCGAGCCTCAGCTGAAGTTCAAAGGCGCTTTTTGGGGACCTGTGCTTCATGAGGGCGAAAGGATATCGATGCTCAAACCATGCACATATATGAACTTAAGCGGGCTTTCAGTCCTGGAGGCGGTGCGTTACCAAAACCTATCTCCGTCGGATGTGCTGGTTATTTACGACGACGCGGCGCTGCCATTTGGAAAGTTAAGGATGAGGCCTGGCGGCAGCGCCGGCGGACAGAAGGGGATGATGTCGATATTGGGTGCGCTTGGCACGCTTGAGGTGCCGAGGCTGCGCATCGGTGTCGGATCTCCGCGCGGATCTGAGGAAATGTCCGATTGGGTCCTCGGAAATATTCCAAAAGAGCAGCGCGCAAAGTGGCACGAGCTGGAAGATATCGCCTGGGAAGCGCTCAATCTATGGTTAAAATATGGCTTAGAAAAGGCTATGAGTAAAATAAACGGATTGAAATTAAAAAATGAAGAAGACTATGATAAGGCGTGACGTCAGGTCGCGCCTTATCACGGGAAATCAGCATAGTGGCTTCCATGGACGACGGTAATATATTGAATACAGGTAACATATTTGACATAGGCGAAGATGCGTGGAAAAGGAACAAGTCCGTCCACCTCGCACCAAGAGGCGCGGCGCGGCCGTGGATTTGCAGAGGAGCCGAAGGCCCGCTTCTTGTGATCCTGCCCGACCAGCGTCAGGTGCGGGATTTCGTCGCTGACGCCGAGGCAATGTCGCTCTTTCCTGACAGCGTATTTGATCTGCCCGAGATGCTCCTTACGGAGGACGAATCTCAGTCCGACGCCATAAAAGCCGGTCGCGGCGATGTCCTGGAAAAATTCAGGCATCGCGGAGGCGTGCTTGCGGCGACGCCGGCCTCTCTTTTAGCCCCGTTTTCAACCGGAGGAGAACTTTTCAACTTTGCGGTCGGCGAGAGCGTCGGGCGAAGCCGTTTTTTGGATTGGCTTGCGCAAAACGGATATGAAAGAAGCGACCTTGTCTGGTCCCCCGGGCAATATGCGGCGAGGGGAAGCGTCGTCGACGTGTTCAGCCCCGCGGACAGTTTCCCTATACGCGTTGAGTTCTTCGACGAAGATGTCGAAAGCATAAGGTTTTTCCTTCCCGAGACACAGAAGAGCTTAAGGACATTAAACGGCTGTTCTGTGCAGAGCCTGACATCGCGCGCCGATTCTGACCTTTATAAATTTTTCCCATCCGAAATGAGAGTTGTCTTTTTTGATCCGCAGGGCCTTGACACAAACGCCGAAAATTCCACATGGCTTTGGAACACCCTTGACAGGGACAGACAAAATGCCGTTCCATGGCAAAGATGGGAGGATCTTTGCTCGTACCTGTCCAATTTTTTGCGCATACGCGTAACTCAGGACGTCAAAAACAGCATCATAAGGCTTTCTGTGCGAGCTCTTCCTCTCTTCAGAGGCAGGCTGAGGGATGTGGAGGCCTACTGCAGTGCCCTTGCCAAAGATGGATTTGAAATTAAAGTTTTTTCGGAGGCAGAGAGTAACCTTGACTGGGCTCAAGCTTGCGGCTTTAAGACTGTAAGAGGCATCCTTTCCGAAGGATTCGCAGATTGGTCCGCAAGGTACGCCGCGGTGACCGACCTCGAGCTTTCGGGAGTTTTTGCCGCAAGACGCAGTGTGCGGAATATGGCGCCGGCGGAATGGGGAGGGGCGCTTTTGCCCGACCAGTGGGTCGTCCACGACGACTATGGCGTGGCGATATACGCAGGGACGCAAATCGTCAGGACAGCCGAAGGCGAACAGGAGTACATGGTGCTTCGTTTCGCTGAAGAAAGCCGCCTTTTGATACCTATCACACAGATATATAAAATAACGCCTTGGACGCCTATAGCCGGACAGGAACCTGTGCCGGACAGCCTCAAGAGCTCTCATTGGAAGAAGAGCTCGGCAAAGGCTAAGGCGGCCGCCGCGGCCGCCGCATCGGAGCTTGTGAAAATCTACGCCGAGAGGGAGATAACAAAAGGGTTTTCTTTTGCGGCGAACAGGGATCTGATGCGTGAACTTGAAAACGGTTTTACCTATGCCGAGACGGATGACCAGATAAAAGCCATAAAAGCGGTGGAGGAAGATATGGAGAGCCCAGTGCCCATGGATAGGCTCATAGTCGGCGACGTTGGCTTCGGAAAGACAGAAGTGGCGATCCGAGCCGCGGGCAAGGCGGTCTTCTCAGGCAAACAGGTGGCCTTGATGGCACCTACCACTTTATTGGCGCAGCAGCATTACGAGACGTTCTCCGCAAGATTCGGCAACCTGCCTGTAAGCGTCGAGGTCTTGTCGCGCTTCGTCCCCTTAAGCGAGCAAAAGAGAATATTGCAAGACATAGCCTGTGGCAAGACGGATATCATAATCGGTACGCACAGGCTCCTTGGGGAGGACGTAGCGTTCAAGGATCTTGGGCTTGTTATAATTGACGAAGAGCATCGTTTCGGCGTCATGCATAAGGAGAGACTCAAGAAGGCCGCGCCGGAAGTTGACGTGCTCATGCTTTCCGCTACTCCGATACCCAGGTCCCTCTCTTTGTCGCTCAGCGGGCTGCGGGATATTTCAATTCTTGATACGCCGCCCAAGCGCCGGCTGCCTGTGGTCACGGTAGTAAGACCATGGTCGGAGCCTCTGCTTAAAAGCGCCGTACTTCGCGAGAAGAACAGGGGCGGACAGGTATTTTTCGTACACAATAGGATAGAAGACATACAGGAGCGCGCAACCATGCTGCGCAGGCTCTTCCCTAAGCTCAGGGTGGCTGTGGCACACAGCGGCACGCCGGAGGCACAGCTTGAAAAGACTATGACGCGTTTTTCGCAGGGCGAGATAGACATACTTGTGTGTACCACCATAGTGGAAAGCGGCCTCGACATACCGATGGCCAACACACTGATAGTGGATGATGCTCATGAGCTTGGCCTGGCACAGATGTACCAGCTGCGCGGGCGCGTCGGGAGACGCGAAGAGCAGGCTTACGCGTTCTTTTTCTACCCTAAGGAAGCGCACCTTTCTGTCCAGGCCAGCGAGAGACTTGAGGCAATAGCGGGGCTTGACGAGCTTGGGGCCGGATACAGGCTGGCACAGACGGACCTGCAGATACGCGGCGGCGGGGATCTTATAGGAACGGCGCAGCACGGGCACGCGAGCAGGATCGGTTACCAGAAATACTGTGAGATATTAGCGGAGGAGATAGCAAAGATAAAAGGCGTCAGCAGGCCGAACGTGGACGTTGAGATAGGGTTTCCTGCAGTTATACCGAGGGATTATTTGCCTCAGGAAAACCTGCGGGTTACTTTATACCGCAGACTTTTGAAAGTCGAGAGCACAATGGAGGCTGCGGCGCTCAAAGAAGAGACCTGGGACAGGTTCGGCAGAATTCCGGCGAGCCTTGATTTCCTTTTCGACCTTGCGTATGTGCGCGCCGCCGCACCGGATCTTTCTATTACCAAAATAGTATGCGGCAAAGACGAGACTGTGATACGCGGAACGCCGGACGGCGGCTGGGGAAAATTAAATCTGCCGGCTCCCTGGATGAGAAGGCTGGACGGTTATCTGGGCCCCGGAGGGGCGGACGGCATGAAAACGCTCGCGGAATATATACGGCGCAACTGCCTGGAGAATCTGGTAAAATAGAAGAATTTCAGGGGGGTGTGAGATTTTGGCTGAATCTCAAACAGCAGCGGAGAAGTTCGGAAAGCTGCTGGATGTAATGAAAAGGCTTCGTTCTCCGGGAGGATGTCCCTGGGACAGGGAGCAGGACTATCTGTCGCTCAGGCGCTACATTATTGAGGAGTCTTACGAGCTGGTAGAGGCCATAGAGAATGAAGACACCGGCAATATGCGCGAGGAGTGCGGAGACTTGCTGCTGCAGGTCGTTTTCGTCGCGTGCATAGCGGAGGAACGCGGTGATTTCGACATGGCCGCGGTGATAGAATATCTTGTTGAAAAATTGATCAGGCGACATCCTCATGTCTTCGGCGATGTTGATGTGAAAAGCTCCGAGGATGTCTTGAAAAACTGGGAACAGATAAAGATACGGGAGAGAGAAGGACGCAGCCAAGACTCGTCACTTATGGCGGGGATCCCGCGCGGGGTCCCGTCGCTTCTTCGCGCCTACAGAATGCAGGAACGAGCCGCAAAGGTTGGTTTTGACTGGCCTGACGGAGATGCAGCCGCTGTTATAGGCAAGGTGGACGAGGAGATTGCGGAGCTTAAGGAAGCCATTTCAAACGGATGTCCGTTTGAAGAGGTAGAGGAAGAGCTGGGTGATCTGATGTTCGCGGTCGTCAATCTCTCAAGACACCTCAGGGCAGACCCCGAGACGGCCATGCATAAGGCGTGCGGAAAGTTCGCGTCAAGGTTCAGGCATATAGAAGAGATGGTGGCAAAATCAGGGCGGCAGTGGAGGGATTTCGGCCTCGACGAGCTCGACATGTTCTGGAACGAGGCGAAGGCAAACAGGCAAGAGACTCGCCGCGCTTTTTAAGCCGGCGGATAATTGATAAACGGGAGGAATCATTTATGACGACAGAGGAAAAAGTTATCGAGGTAATCAACACAAAGGTGTCGCCTGCGCTTCAGAGCCATGGCGGCGACGTGACGTTCGTGAGTTTTGACGAAAAAAGCGGAGTGCTCTGCGTGGATCTGGTAGGAGCGTGCGGTACCTGCCCGTTTGCTCAGGAGACTCTGAGAATGACAGTAGAAGAAGCCATACGGCAGGAAGTTCCAGAAGTTAAATCTGTCATAAGGGCATGAGACGGATTTGACCGAATACAGGGACACGAACGAAACGGAAGATACGGCCGCTCCTTTCCCCAAGCTTAACGAAGCGGTCGTAACCCTTCTTGCGGGGCATGAAGATATACTAAGGCTTGTTGAGCAGACCTTCCCTGTCAAGATATACGCCAGGGGGTCCGTACTGTCGATAAAAGGGGACGATGAGAAGCTTACGGCTCGCATCTACGGTCTGCTGACGCAGTTTGCCGAGATGTCATTAGGCGGTCAAAAGCTCAGCGGCGCCGAGGTAAGGTATGGTTTGCACCAGATAGGCAAAGGAGAGGCCGTGAACCTCAAATCGCTCTATGACGAAATAGTCTGCGTGAGCAACAGGGGAAAGCCTATCAGGCCTTATACTAACGGCCAAAAAGAATACATAAACGCCATTCGTGACAACGATATAACGTTTGCGATAGGTCCGGCCGGCACCGGCAAGACATATTTGGCGGTGGCGCAGGCTGTGGCCTATCTCAAATCGGCTAAAGTCAGCAGGGTTGTTTTAGTCAGGCCTGTAGTCGAAGCCGGCGAGCGTCTCGGCTACCTGCCGGGCGACCTTATGGACAAAGTGGAACCGTACCTGAGGCCTCTTTATGATGCCTTCTATGACCTCATCCCTGCCGATAAGTTTAACCGTTACTTTGAAAAGGGGGTCATAGAGCTGGCGCCTCTGGCATATATGAGAGGCCGGACACTCAACGACAGCTTCATCATATTGGACGAGGCCCAGAACACCACGGCGGAGCAGATGAAGATGTTTCTAACGCGCCTTGGTTTCGGCTCTAAGGCTGTGGTTACGGGAGACATAACGCAGGTAGACCTTCCGGGCAACAAAGAATCTGGACTCAGGATTGTCCGGGATATACTCAAAGACATACCGGGCATAGCGTTTATAGAGCTTAGCAACAGCGATGTGGTGCGTCACGAGATAGTCCAGAGGATCGTGAGAGCTTATGAAGAATATAGTTTGCGGGGAAAAGAAAAGAACGGCGATTGAGAAATTATTATCGCAGACACTGCAGCACTTCAAGCTGAAAGCGGAAAACAGGCAATACATAGTTTTCAGGCTCATACTGCTTGCCGTTGCGTTTTTGCTGATATGCTCCGATTGGTATATCTATGACAGGCAGAAGAACTACAGGATAGGCTACCCGTCAGGCAGGACATATTTTGCCGTCACATCGGAAAGGTATGAGGACAGGGCCGCGACTCTCGAGCTGCGCCAAAGAGCCGCGTCAAGGATAATGGACGTCATGGTGCAGGACGACAGGATTGCGGCAGAGGTCAACAGGAGGATGGAGCTTCTTGAGCATGGCGACTATGCGTCAGTATTGGATACGCCGCTGCTTGACCTTTTCATGAAGCTGCCCGCAAATTCTCAGAAGAACATCATAAAAGCTGTTCTGGAGATCGGCAGGACGATCCGTGACAAGGCGGAGAGCAGAGAAGAGCAGACGGCCCTAATCTGGAAACAGCTTCAAAAGACAAAACTGACACAATCGGAGCGCAATGTGGCATTTCAGATTCTGGACATAACGCTCAACCCGACGCTGCAGTCGGACTCAGGCCTTGCATCAAGGCTTCGCGACGATGTCGCGTCACAGATCCCTCCTGTAATAAGGGATATACGCCCGGGAGCGGTTATCGTTAACAAGGGGCAGGTAGTAACACCATCGATTGCCAAACTCCTGCAGTCACAAGGATATCCCGACGCCTCATTCCCGACGAAGCGGCTTCTGTTCATTATTTTCTCTATCCTTCTTTGGAGTCTCTGGCCTATATGGATAGAGAACGGTCTGAAAGAGAAGCTGTCGTTCAACGAGTGGACGTATGTGACGGCGGTGATATCGGTCGCCTGGACGCTCGAGCTGCTGTTTGCGCGGGCATTCACCAGCTACGCGATGGCGGTGCTCGGCCTTACGGGCTGGCTTTGCCTCACCTTGCCGGTATCGCTCTCATACCACATAATATTCGGCGCGGGTATAATAAGCGTTATGATCGCGTATGGCACGAACCCAGGCATAGTGGCGCTTGGGTGCATGCTTTCGTCGTTCTCCGCCGGAATAGGCAGGATTCTGTTTATAGATCCCCCTAACCACAGGATAACGATATGGAAGAACCTGTTCTTCCTCGGCGTCTGTCTGAGCTTGATTTCGGTCGTAATACACTGGGGGTTGGGGATATTCTTCACATACCGGCTGATTTTGCTGTCCTTGCTGTACAGCGCGGCATGGGGAGCGATAGTCGTTGCTTTGCTTCCTTTCTGGGAGAACATGTTCGATGTGATATCGCCGCTCAGGCTGCTTGAGCTAAGCCACCCGTCACAGCCGCTAATCAAGAGGCTGCAGCTTGAGGCGCCGGGCACATACCACCATACGATTATGGTTGGGACGCTTGCCGAGGCAGCCGCTGACAAGCTCAAGATGAACGGGCTGCTCGTAAAGGCCGGCGCTTACTACCATGACATAGGCAAACTTAAAAACCCGCGCTATTTCGTAGAGAACCAGCTTCAGGGAGAGAATGTCCATGATAATCTCTCTCCGTCGCTGTCCGCCTTAGTTCTTATATCTCACGTCCGCGACGGGCTTGAGATAGCCGAGGAGGCTAAGCTTCCAAAGACTCTACGACGCTTTATAGCCGAGCATCACGGGACCACGGTGCAGAAATACTTCTACGAAAAGGCAAAAGCACTGGGCGAACATGTAACGGAGGAGCAGTTCAGATATCCCGGTCCGAGGCCTCAGTCGAGGGAGACCGCGTTAGTCATGCTGGCCGACTCTGTGGAGGCCGCCGTAAAAGCGAGGAACAAACCTTTTGAGAGCATAAGAGAGCTTTCAATACTGGTTAGGGACGTGATGCGCTCGAAGTTGGAATCCGAGCAGCTCAAGGACGTCGATTTTACCATAAGGGAGATGGCTGAGATAGAAGAGTGCTTTATAAATATCTTAAGATCGACGTATCACTCGAGGGAGGTACGCGATGTGAGCGAATTGGTCGAAGTAAAGAACATCGACAGGAAAGAGCAGGAGGCCAAGGCATGAAAGTATCGATTAACGCGGGGTGCTTTGACGATCAAAAAAGCGGTCCGTTTGCCGGCCCCGTATTCATAGAAGCGCTCGAAAAAACTTTCAGCGAGGCCTTTGATAAAGGAGTTCTGACAGTCAACGGAGTCAAGGAGGCGGAGATATCCCTTTCGTTCGCCGATGAAGCTGAAATGTCCGAGCTTAACGGCCGCTACAGGGGCGAAAGCGTTGCCACGGACGTCCTCTCGTTTCCCCTATGGGAGGACGAAAATGGTTTTAATCCGCCTGCTGAATGGGAAAAACTGCCCCTTGGCGATATCGTGGTCTGCCCTGAAATCGTAGCGCAGAACGCGGTCAACAACGATAAGAGCGCGGAGGAGGAGATGGTCCTCGTGATATCTCACGGTTTTTTGCACCTGATTGGGTTCGACCATGATACTAAAGAGAATGAGGACCGCATGTGGGAAAAACAGGAGGAACTTGTCCGTTCCTTCTTTTCGGCGAGCGGGGGCGTATGCCATGCGGATTGCGGCTGATACCGCGGAAATGCTGTTAGAAGCGGCGCGCGCGGCCAAAAGATCAGCCTATGCCCCGTATTCCTGTTTTCGCGTCGGGGCCGCCCTGCTTTTTAAGGGCGGCGAAGTTGTTGCGGGCTGCAACGTCGAAAACAGCAGTTATGGCCTTTCCATATGCGCCGAGCGCAGCGCCATGGCCGCCGCGGTCAGCCGCGGGCTCATTTTGCCCGAGGCTGTCGCCGTAGTGGGGAAAAGCGGCGTCCCATGCCCTCCGTGCGGGGCGTGCCGGCAGTTTCTGTCGGAATTTAACGCCGACATGTACGTCGTCATGGAGGACGAATGCGGCTTTGTCTGCCGCACGTTAAGCGAGCTTCTCCCTATGCGCTTCGACCTGATATCGGGTAACGGTAACAAGCGATGAGAGAAGAAAAAACATTTAAATGCGGTTATGCAGCTTTAATCGGCCGCCCGAACGTGGGCAAATCGTCCATTATAAACGCCCTGCTTAAAGAAAAGGCTGTGGCCGTGTCGCCTAAGCCGCAGACTACGCGAAACGCGGTGAGGTGCATATATACGACCGAGAGCGAGCAAATAATATTTGTAGATACCCCCGGAGTACACGCGCCTCAAAATGCGTTGGGTTCGTTTATGGTGAGGGAAGCCGCGGAAGCGCTATCTTTGGTCGACGTGATCTGTTTTGTGGTCGATGCGGGCGACAGGTCGGTGGGAGCGAAAGAAGAGGCTATACTTGAGATGCTTAATGGCGTAACCTCGCCAGTTATCCTCGTCTTAAACAAGGTTGACAAGCTTGCGGACAAGGAGCATTTCAGGAAGACGGCTGAAATATACGAGGGCCGGATGCGTTTTGCGGCGACTGTCCCGATATCGGCGGCTACGGGATATAACCTGGACGCGCTAGTCGGTGAGATAAGCAGGCTCCTTCCGCGGCAGCCCGCCATATATCCTGCCGATATGCTCATGGATACAACAGAAAGGTTTCTTGCGGCTGAAATCGTGCGCGAGAAAATACTGCTTTTTACGGAGGAAGAGGTTCCTCATGAAGTAGCGGTGGTCGTGGAAGAGTTTAAAAGCCCCGAAGAGTTTCCCGAACTTAAAACATGCAGGATAAGGGCTACGATAATAGTTGAACGCGACGGACAGAAGGGAATAATAATAGGCAAGGGCGGGGCCAAACTCAAAGCCATAGGGAGCGCGGCAAGGAAAGAGCTCGAAGAGAAGTTCGGCTATCCCGTGTTTCTTGAGCTATGGGTGAAGGTTAAACCCGGTTGGCG
>Ga0302251_1001817_pt1 | contig 11735 bp, 10 predicted proteins | sample AAG_RA_Gln_MG_FD_193534 | JGI IMG/M metagenome (GOLD analysis project Ga0302251, IMG submission 193534) | Enriched activated sludge microbial communities from anaerobic digester in WTTP, New Holstein, Wisconsin, United States - AAG_RA_Gln | ecosystem: Engineered > Bioreactor > Anaerobic >...
GAAGAGATGCCCAGGAAGGAGCCCGCTCTGATCTGGGAGCGACCTCTACGGGAATTGATTTTGCTCAGGGGACACTGCTGGCCACCGGTAACCGGCTGGATGCGGGAATTGAGGGCGACGGCTTTTTCGCCGTCGAAGAAAACGGCGGTACAACCTATACGCGCAACGGCAGCTTCGTTCTTAATAAAAATAAGGAATTGGTCACAAAAGACGGGGCGAAAGTTCTGGGGGACGCAGGACCGTTGATTATTGACGGGGCTGAAGTAAATATTGATGCCGACGGTACTATTATGGTCGACGGCACTATGGCGGGGAAATTTAAAATAGTTTCTTTTGGCCGACCGGATCAGTTGACCCGCGGGGCAGGCGGCCGGTTCATCGATGACGGGAATGCAGAACTGAAAAAAAATGAAACTTGTCGGGTGTCTGGAGGATACCTGGAAGCATCGAATGTCAACGCCGTCAAAGAAATGGTGGAGATGATAGATGTGAACCGCTCTTTTGAAGCATATCAAAAAATTATCCAGACTATGAGTGAAATGGATAAAATATCCACGAATAGATTAGGCAAACTGGCTTAAGGAGGAAGAGATGATTAGAGCCATGTACACGTCGGCAACAGGTATGGCCGCCCAGCAATTGGAGCAGGATGTTGTCGCCAACAATCTGGCTAATGTGAACACGGTTGGTTTCAAGAAGTCCAGGGCTGATTTTATGGATCTCATGTATCAGATAACCAGCAAGTCAGGATCTCAAACCACCCAGGGAACACAGTTGCCGGTCGGTATTGAAGTAGGTATGGGTGTAAAGCCGATGTCCACACAAAAAATATTTACGCAGGGCGATTATCAGCAAACCGGCAATAAATTTGATTTTGCAATTGAAAATGAAGGTTTTTTTCAATTCGACAATAACGGCACCACCGTTTACAGCCGCGCCGGCAGCCTTAAGGTCAATTCATCGGGTGTTTTAGTCAATTCGGAGGGGCTGCAGCTTGTTCCCTCTATTACCATTCCTGCGGGGACCGTGTCTTTTACTGTTGATTCCGGCGGAACCTGGAGCGCTCTGGATCAGTCCGGCGTGGCATTAGCCACCGGCCGGCTCCAATTGGCCACTTTTATCAATCCGGCTGGATTGTCCAGCGTCGGCAGAAACCTGTATGTCAAGACAGAGTCTTCCGGCGAGCCCACCGTGGGTAATCCGGGAGAGAATGGTATCGGAACGATTTCTCAGAACTTTCTGGAAATGTCCAATGTTAATGTGGTCGATGAAATGGTTCGGATGATCGTCGGTCAGCGGGCTTATGAGATTAACTCAAAGTCGATTCAAACGGCGGACAGTATGCTGTCGATCATCAATAATCTCAAGAGGTAAAGAATGTCGAAGCGGGCTGTCGGTCAGGTAATAATTATCAGCGTCATTGCCGGGTTGCTTATTTTCGGGGGGGCGGCAAAGGCGGCGGCGGAGAAAGTAATCGACCAGGAAAAGTTAAACAGAGCCGTCGGTTTGCATATTGAAAAAAATATGCCCTGGGTAAAAGGTTCTATGCGCTTTGAGATCCTCACCGCGCTGCCGCAGCTCGCAATACCTGAGGGAAAGGTTACCTGGAAAGTCGAGTCGAGAGGAAATGAGGATTATCTGGGAGAAACAAATTTTGTATTGAAATTATATAATAACGGCGTTCTGTTCCGGGAGGAAACGGTTAGGGCGAGAATCGAAGTGCTCCGGGAATTTGTCGTCAGTACAAAAAACATGGGAAGGAACCATGTCGTCGCTGCGGAAGACGTCTCGCTGCAAAAACGATGGGTGCGTTCTATTCCCCTGAATTCAATTTCCGATATGAATGATGTCATTGGCAAATCACTGTGCCTCGCTGTTCGCCCGAATACCGAAATTACCGGTAATATGCTCAAAGCAGTCAATGCCGTCACGAGAGGCAGAATTGTTCAGGTTGTTTTAGACAGCGGCGCAATAAATATAACAACAATGGGCATGGCGGAAGAAGACGGCGTTGAAGGATCCTTTGTCCGGGTGCGCAATATCTCCTCCAATAAAATTATCTATGCCCGGGTTGTCGGAGAATCAAAGGTAAAAGTCGATTTTTAAATTAAGATGGGGATCGCTCATGTTTATAATTAAAAAGATCTGTTTGCTGTCGGGATCAATGGCGCTTATTTTTCTGCTTGCCGGATGTCTGGCGCCGAAAACGGAAAACATCCGCGCGGACAATATTATCGCTCCTCCCGCAGCAAAGCCGGAGCCCGTCCCCGGTTCCATATGGTCGGGGGAAAGTACGCATAATCTTATCTGCTCCGACAAAAAAGCACGTTATGTCAATGATATTGTTACTATTATCATATCAGAAACAGCTGTGGGCGGCAACACAGCTTCAACCAATACCAGCCGGGATACCAACACATCAGCCGCTATTACGGCGCTTCTGGGTATTGATAATTCCATTCTAGCCAGCAATCCCAATATGGGGGGTGAAATCAGCATAGGCGGGACGTCTGCAAATTCTCTTAAAGGAGCAGGCGACACCACCCGAAGTTCAAAATTGTCGGCAAGCATCAGCGCCCGCGTTTTGAAGGTTTTAGACAACGGAAATTTATTAATAGAGGGGAGAAGGCAGTTAACGGTCAATGCCGAAGACCAATACCTCGTTATCACCGGTATTGTCCGTCCGGAAGATATAACGGCCATCAATACAGTGGCGTCGCAATATATTGCCGATGCGCGGATACTTTACACAGGCGACGGTGTGATCAATGACAAGATGAGACCGGGATGGCTGACAAGAGTTGTGGATTGGGTCTGGCCGTTTTAAAAATAAAGATGATGGCAAGGGTTTCGGTAAAACAGCAGGAGCAGGATAAATGGTGAAAAGAGATAAGGCGGCAATCTGGCTAATCATGCTGGCGGCAACGCTGATATTCACAAGCATCGCTTTTGCCGCCAGAATAAAGGATATCGCGGCCATCGGCGGAGTAAGAGATAATCAACTTATCGGTTACGGCATAGTTGTTGGCCTGGCCGGAACGGGAGATGATCTGACCAAGAATCTTTTCACAACGGAATCACTGGTGAATATGATGAGCCGCCAGGGCCTTTATATGAAAGACAAGTATTCGACCATGAAAGCCGATAACGTGGCTGCTGTCATGGTCACGGCCGCCTTGCCCCCATTTGCCAAAATAGGCACGAAAATAGACGTTGTTGTTTCTTCCTTGGGATCGGCGAAGAGCCTTTCCGGCGGGACACTTCTTTTGACACCGTTGCGCGGAGTTGACGGTGAAGTTTATGCCGTTGCCCAGGGACCGGTAACGCTGGGAGGATTCTCCGCGCGCGGCACCGGCGGCGGCGTAGCTAAAAATCATACAACGGCGGGTAACATTTCCAACGGAGCCTTTGTTGAAAAAGAACTCAAATATGATTTTGATCAGAAAAGAACATTCGTCGTTAATTTACAGCATCCTGATTTTACAACTGCTTCCAGAATGGCGGCAACGATCAACAAAATGGTCACCTTTGCGGAAGCAAGGCAGATAGATTCTTTTTCCGTTGCTGTAAGAGCCAGAGACTCATTTCGGGGATCGTTATCGGAGCTTGTCTATTTTATTGAATCACTGGATGTTCCGGTAGACTCCGCTGCGGTGGTGATGCTCAATGAGAAAACCGGCACGGTTGTTATGGGAGATAATGTGCGCATATCAACCGTGGCTATTGCCCACGGAAATTTAAGCATTCAAATCAGGGAAGATGCCAAAGTGTCGCAGCCGCTGCCCTTTGCCCCTGCAGCACCGGCCGGCGGTACCTCTCCTGCCCGGGGTCCGGGGAGCACGGCTGTTGCTCCCGGCGGGCAGACGGTTGTCATTCCCCAAACAATTGTAAGTGCTACCGAAGATAAAAAATACTTAATGACGGTTCCGCAGGGAGTGACGATTTATGATGTGGTTCGAGCACTTAATGCTCTGGGTGTTTCTCCGCGTGATTTAATTACTATTTTGCAGTCGATCAAGGCCGCCGGTGCTCTGCAGGCGGATTTAAAAATAATTTAAAGCAGTTGGTAGACGGAATGGATGCAATAAAATCAAATGCAGTTACCGGCGGCGGGAATAACATTACGGAAGCGATATCCAGGCAAAGGCAAGCTGAACGGCAAAAAATTAAAAAGGCATGCCAGGATTTTGAGTCAATTTTTACCTATTACCTTTTGAAAACGATGCGCCAGACGGTCCCCAAAAATTCAGGGTTTGGCAGCTTATCCGGCAAGGATACGTATAATATGATCATGGATCAAAAAATAGCCGAAGATTTATCCAGGAGGGGGAATGGATTAGGCTTGCAAAAAGTGCTTTTTGAACAACTAACCAAAAACTATTTAAAGGAGGGGCCACAAGGAGAAATTAAATAAGATTAAAGTTATTTATTGATTTTGCCGATTGGTGGGGTAATAATCAAGAAAAAACAAGGAGTGAGTTTAATGAAAATTTCGGACGTTAAGGATTTAAGTTCGCAAATGGTTCAGCAGTATCAGAAAAACGATAATTATATCGCTAATTCTGATAAACAAGTCGCCAGTGCGAAGACGATAACGGAAGAAAAGGTTAATCTCTCCACCGAGGCGAAAGACATCCAACAGGCAAAAAATGTATTAGACCAGACACCTGATATACGAGAAGAAAAAATACAGGAAATAAAAAAACAGATAGAGAATGGTGAATACAACGTCAGTGGAGAAAAGATTGCCGAAAAAATGGTGGGAGAATCGATAGTTGACCTTTTTGCCTAGAAAAAGCTAAAAAAATCGAATTGATAAGTAATTCCCATCCTTGATTCTTCGCATCAGTCGAATCTGCAAATTTCTTTTCCCCAACCCGCCTTCGGGCGGGTTCACCTGCGTTAGATTTAATCAATCATATAATATTAGGAATAACGACATGTTAGAGCAGAATATGAGTTTAATGAACTCTCCGCTGGAGAACTGCTGCAAAAATATCTTCGCCTCTCTGGTGGAAATATTGCGAAAAGAATTAGCCATCTATGAGGAATTGAAAAGTGCAATTGTCCACGAGAAGAATATGTTACAGAAACCGACGCTTGACGAACTCAATCACAACAATGCGTGCAAGGAAAATATCATTCTGAAAGCACGGATGTTGACGGAAGCGAGGACTAATATTTTAAAGAAAATCGCCCAAAAACTCGATCTAAATTCAAAAAACGTCAAGCTTGGCTCAATAACCGGTTATGCTGATGACCGGCAACGGGCGGAAATTGAGAACCTCAGAGATGCTTTGATATCGAAATCACATGAAATAATAGAGCTGAATGAAACCAACAAGATTTTGCTCAATGTTTCTGTGAATAACATTAGAAGTTCACTGGATTTTATAAATTCAATGTTGTCTTCAGGACCGGTCTATCAGCAGTGCGGTAAAATTAAGTCATCGGATAAAAACGGAATTTATCTGCATAAGGAAGGATAAATCATGTCTCTCGGCAGCGTTTTAAATACGGCAAAACAGGCAATCCTAAGTAATTTAACGGCGATAAATGTTACCGGTTCAAATATTGCCAATGTCAGTACGCCCGGATATACCAGGCTTAATCCTGTGTTTAATTCCGTCGGAACAAACACTGCTGGATCCGGTCAGGAACAGGTGGGCGTGGAAATTTCTAATATCCAGAGAATTTATGATAAATATCTGGAAACTCAAATGGTTACGCAGAATGCGGCTGTAGGCGGTGCTGCGGCGCGTAATAATTTGTTAACTCAGATAGAAGGTGTGCTGAATGAAAGTACCGGCAATGGAGTCAGTGACGCCTTAAGCCGGTTCTGGGGCGCTTGGGATAATCTTTCCGCCAACCCCTCAGGCGAGGCGGAAAGAAACGAAATCGTATCGGCTGCCCAGAATCTAACTTATGTTTTTAATCAAAGGGCGGAAGAACTATTTACTATACAGCAGAATATAGATGAAACAATAGCCGGCGATATTGAAAAATTAAACGGATATTTAAGTGACATGTCCGCTCTTAATGCGGAAATAGTTCGGATAGAAAGTTCCGGCAGTTCGGCATCGGCTCTGAGAGATACCCGTGCGACTCTGCTGGGTCAAATAAGTTCAATAATTGACATCAATTACGTTGAGCACAGTGACGGGTCATTGTATATTTATCTTCCCGAAAACGGCAAAACTCTTGTTGAGGGAAGCAATAACTGGCAGTTAGCCGTGCAGCCGAATTCTTCCAACTCCAATTTATATGATATTGTTTTCACTGATGATGTTAATAATCCCCTGAACGAATATATCCAGGGCGGCGAATTGGGCGGGCTTCTGGAAATTAGAGATGCTACGCTGCCCGCTTACATCGATAAATTAAACCAGACAGCATCAGGTATTATAAACAAAGTGAATGCACAACACATGGCCGGCTACGATCAGGACGGCAATATCGGGGGCATATTTTTTACCCCAACCGAAGATTACGCGGCAGCAAGGAAGGGTAAGTATGCACAATATATGGAAGTAAATGCGGCGATAGTGACCGATCTGAGAAAAATAGCCGCGTCCGCCACGGTTAATGCCGACGGCGACAATGCGACCGCCATGACTGCTCTTAAAGATGACAAAATGTATGCTTCTCTGGGCCGGATTTCTTCAGGTGGAGGCGCCACAGGGTCGGCGACGGGTATTATCAATAATATTGGCCAGGTTTATAAAAGTACAACATCAGATATTGAGATTACTCGTAGTTCCGGTTCCTGGTCAATAACTGCCAACGGAGGATATAACGATGCTCATGTTTTGGCATCCAGTGATGACAGCAAGGTAATGCTAGACTTAAACAATGATCTCGTTGCAGATATTACATTAAATTTATCCGGCTCCTGGTCGAATGGTAATAAACTTTTATTTTCGCTTTCCAAACAAGACAGCACAACAACTATCGGCGGTTATTATAGTGCATTCATGGCCAGGGTGGGGCAGGATGTTGCGGGATCGGCAACAGCTTTGGCGCGTGAACAAACAATTGCTGCCCAGAACAGCACCCAAAGAGAAGCTCTTTCCGGTGTTTCGCTGGACGAAGAAATGGTGAATCTCATCAAATATCAGATGGCTTACAATGCCGCCGGCCGAGTAACCAGCATTGTTTCGGAACTGATGGATACTTTGATGTCACTCGGGAAATAGAAAGGGGAATTTATTTATGATTTTCAGAGTTACGGAAAGCATGAAATACGGCTCCCTTACCAATAGCTTATCCAATGTTCAAGTAAAATCAACCAGCCTGATGGAGAAGATATCGACGCAAAAAAATATCAACAGGCCGTCTGATGATCCGGTCGGCACCGTCAAGGTATTGAGATACACTTCGACAATGTCTTCCATAGGACAATATCAAAGCAATATTACCAATGCCCAAAGCTGGTTATCTTTAACAGATACGAATCTTGAAGGCATCAAAGACATTATTGCCGAGGCGAAAGGTATTGCCGTCGGGGCGACGGATGATACAAAGGTTGCCAATGCGACAGTTGTCTCTTCGTTAATTGAAGATGCCTTATCATTGATGAATGCCAAGCAGGGTGACAGTTACATATTCGGCGGCTCAAGGACAGATGTTGTACCGTTTGCATCAACTCCCCACGCTCCCAGTGTTGGTCTGGCCACCAAGGGAGCATCCACCAAGTTTGACGGTACAGTTATGTCCGGCGGTACTTATACCGGGGCAGAAGACAAAACCTATAAAGTAAGAATTGTTGATGGCGGAACGGTAGCTGCAGCAACTTATCAAGTATCCGATGATAATGGTGAAACTTGGGGAGAAGAAAAGGCTTTTCCTGCCCAGGTTGTTCAGGGAAGCATGGCGAATATCGCCAATGGATCACCCATTACAGCCGCAACAAAATGGGATGCAATAACCGGGGCCAACGTTAAGAATGGGACAACAATTGATATTTCGGGAGTTGATCATGATGGCACAAGTGTTGGACCAAGTATATTTACAATAGCCGATGCAGCGACGGGAACAGTGCAAGATCTGCTGGATCAGATTGAAACAACTTTCGGCGCGGGTGAGGTGACGGCCAGCATAGATGCGGTGGGGAAAATCACAATCACGGATAAAACAACCGGAATCAGCAGTCTGTCCGTGTCGCTTACTGTCCACAACCCTGCCGGTCCTCCTGCCGGTTATCTTAATTTAGGAACAATGGCTGTATCAGCAACGACATCAATTACCCTGGGTGATGGAATAAGTATAACGATTAACGATTCTGGAAGCACTCGGCTGACTGCCGGTGACATGTTTTCGATTCCGGCAACAGTCGCCGCCACCAGCATTGGAACCGCATCAGCAGCAACAAACAATAAATATGCTGGTACAGTCACTTCCAGCGGCAATTATTCGGGGACAGAAAACAAAACATACGCCGTAAAAATTATTGATGCTGGAACGCTGGTTACTGCAACTTATAAAATATCAACCGATGGTGGTATTAATTGGGGATCCGAGCAAACATTTCCACCTAAGGCAGTTCAGGGAAGCGTGACAAATACGGCAGGTGGATTACCTATCACGGCCGCAACAGTATGGAACACAATTACCGGGGCTAATGTTCAGAATGGTACAACAATTGATATTTCGGGAGTTGATCATGATGGCACCGGTGTCGGACCAAGTGTATTTACGATAGCCAATGCAGCGACGGGGACAGTGCAGGATCTGCTCACTCAGATTGAAACAACTTTCGGTGCGGGTGAGGTGACGGCCAGCATAGATACAGAGGGGAGAATCACAGTTACCGACAAAACGTCGGGAGAAAGTCTGCTGGTAGTGTCCCTCAACGTTACCAATGCTGGTGATGGTAATCTTGATCTTGGTACAGTTAATCCGACGACGTCCACTTCTATAGTCTTGGGTGATGGCGTAACGATGAACTTTACAAAAGGCATACAGGATTTGGCTGCCAATGACTTATTTACAGTCCACGGTTATACCGGTGGTTACTACCAGGGTAACGATGATGATCTGACCGTGCAGGTTGGTAAAAACAATAATTTTGCATATAATATCACAGGTTCCGATGCTTTTACTGCGGCTAATGGACCTGCCGCTGCGGCTTCGATTATTGGAACCGGGGCCGGCCTGACAGAGGACTCTACCATTACTCTTACCCGCGGAACTTCCACCGGCAGCTGGACTCTGACCAGCAACACTCAATATCCTGATATGAAAATTGTTTCGCAAAGTGCCACGGAAGTCACTATTGCCAGCGATGGCGGATCTACGGCCGATCTAAGACTGGATCTATCAGGAAATTGGTACACGAACAACACTATCTCGTTTTCGGTTGCAAAGGGAACAACACCTACAGTCGGTGCCGTAGATGTTTCCGGGACAGGAACTGTTGATCTGTTAACAGCGCTGAATGCTCTAAAAAGGGCGCTGATATCGGGTGATTTGGCGACGGTTAATGCACTGGCCGATGATTTAGATGTTGCTCAAACGCAGGTATTGCAGGCGCAAACGAAAGCCGGCGCCAAAGCAGGTTCTTTAGAGCTGGTCAGTTCCGGTCTTACAACATTAAACGAGCAAATAACTTCTATGAAATCCGATATCGAAGATGCAGATTTGGATAAATTGATTATTTCCTACAGAATGGAACAAATAGCCCTGGAGGCTTCATATAATCTCGCTGCACAAATTGGAAAAATGACGATTCTGGATTATCTGAGATGAAGAAATTGAACATTATAAGCTGCTTGTTGAAGTGCGGAACAAGGGGTTGCAATGCCTTGTTCTGTTTTTAGGTATCTTCTTACAAACCAGCCTTAAGCCCTCAGCCTTTTCATGCTATTTTAGAAAAACCGCTGTATTCGTCGGCGGACATATCCATTGCTTTGCCGTAAGTATCGACGCCATAGAATTTGAAAACAATATGCCTGGGATCAATTGTCGCATCGGCGGTTGCGTTTTGAGAAATCCGGAAATAGACAGTCGCCTTGTTAGTTTCCGTGTTATAGGTGACATAGGCAGGTTTGGGAAGAATAAAAGCTTCCGAAGCAGGAGGCGTTAAACCGTTATTGTAAACGCCGCCGTTGTCGCGAATTGTGGCGCGGGATATCTTCCAGTTATACGGATTGATAATTGATGCCTGGTCCATGTCTTTGGAAAATGCGATTTGCATCGAAAAAAGCTTGGACTTGTCCGGTTCGGTCAATTGAGGACTCAGAGTAGAAACTTTGGTTTTTACCCCCAGATTAGTGTTGAATCCATCGGCGCCCAAAGCGCCGATTATCTTAGGTCGTGTAGCCTGAGTAATATAATTCGTCAGTGCTGTTGTTTTATCAGAGCCATGATCTTCGAGAATCGTCAGTTCATCATTGGCTTTCTCGATTTCCCCCATGTCGGCGTATGCATATCCCAGCTCGACATGAGCAAGCTCGAAATCTTCATTCATGCGGATGGCTTTGGTTAATTTATTGATCGCCTCACTTAAATCGCCTCCGGCACGGGCTACCTGGCCTAATCCGTAGTACCCGGCCGCGTCAGCGGGACTTATCTTGACGACTGCGTTAAATGCTCTGCGGGCCTTGTCCATATTGCCTGCCGTTATATAAGACTGTCCGAGGGAATACTGGCTTTCGGCGTCATCGGGATTGAGATATACCGCCGCCTCGTATTCCTCCAAGGCTTCGTCCGGCAACTCTTCTTTTAGATAAATATCACCCAGAGCCTTATGAAAAGTATCGTTTGTCGGATAAATACGGATCGCTTCTTTATATGTTTTAATTGCTGCATCATTCTTTCCCAGCCTAACGTAAGATTGGCCTATATAGTCATAAGCCTTGGCGGAATTATCGGAAAAAGGTGAAAGAGCGGCAGCGCTTTTGAAGGATATAATAGCCCGAGCATAATTTTTATTTGCAAAATCATCGATTCCCTTCCCCAGAACAGTTCCCGCCAGAGCATCGAGGTTGGCCTGAGTATTGGCATATGTAGAAGAAAATACATTATTTATGACATTCGATGATACACCGTATGAGTTGGTATATAAAGGTTCAACATAAAAGTTGGTATACGATGTTATGAAACTGCCGGCCATGAATGGTCTCCGTTAATTATTGAATCATGTGCTGGAATTATCGGCAACTGATGGAAGAAACTTGAATAAAAAGGTCAATAGGCTGAAGGCTGAATGTCCTCCGCCGGCGGAGGTGTCACGCAGTGACGGAGGTGGATAAAGCACTCCGAATAACAGCTGCTTGCCATCAGATTTATTCTAATCTTTTGGCTCAACGATATAAGAATCTGTTAGTAGACGACTGCCGTGGACAATATTTATAACGTATATGATGTTCTTTGATCGATCAAATCTGTAAATAATCCGATAAGCACCCACAATAACCTGCCTATAAGACGATTGACAGAATTCAGGTATAAACTTTCCCGATTCAGGAAAAGTGGTTAGAGGTTCTAATGATTCTATGATTTTATGGGTTTGATAGTTTGCGTATTGAATTGAGTCTTGAGCAATGTAATTATGTATTGATTCCAGGGAGCAGATAGCTCTTTCTGTCCATATCAACTTTGCCATTTTTTGATGAAGTCGTAAAAAGCCAAAAGGCTTTAACATATTAAAATAATTAATTAATAGTCTATTTTCTTCTTGACTCGTTTTTGGGAAAATGGTACAAATCATTTGTAATATCAACAAGATTGCATGG
>Ga0302251_1001819_pt1 | contig 11731 bp, 9 predicted proteins | sample AAG_RA_Gln_MG_FD_193534 | JGI IMG/M metagenome (GOLD analysis project Ga0302251, IMG submission 193534) | Enriched activated sludge microbial communities from anaerobic digester in WTTP, New Holstein, Wisconsin, United States - AAG_RA_Gln | ecosystem: Engineered > Bioreactor > Anaerobic >...
TCACGATATGTCAACGCGCCGGCCCAACCGTTATGGGCTCTGTAAACCAATATTGTTAAAACTATTGCAGCAACAGCTGCTTTAAATTTACTCAATTTGCTTTTACTTTTTTCTTTTCTAATTTGAGACCTTTGAAAAACAATACAAACCAAGCAAATACGTCATTCCCGCGAAGGTGGGAATCCAGTTACATCTTGTATTTCCCGTGTTCCGAGTCACCAGGCATACGCCCGACTAAGGGCCGGGAATGACCAGTGGAGGATTTATGCAAAGGCCTCATTTTTCAAATTATTTTTTCATTCCGGTTCTTGCTGTACTTAGCCGAGTCTATTCGACTCGGCTAACATCGTGTAATGTTCTTCCGCTACCATCCGGTTTAATCCGATTCTATTGCTGCCAGCTTTGCGCCAATATGTTCTGATATTGTTGATCGGCCATCATGGCGTTGTATTTCTGCATGACATCCATGCCTGTATTGTTGTTGATGACGCTCATTGTATCTACTATCGTCTGTATATCAGCACGGGTAATATAATGGCCGTCCGCTACCTCCAGTCTCTCAATTCCGTAATTCGTCTGCTGAAATTCATTCGCTATCTTCATGTAGTTGTCTGAATCGATAAATACATAAAGGTCATTGTTTTGCTTGACTAAAACCGGATCTGTTGTTGTTATGTCGCCGGTAAGTTTCAGGGTGTCAATATCGCCGCTCACTTCTGCGGTTTCATTGAGCGTATCATTGCCATCGGTTCGGCTAAATAGGTATGTGTCCGTACCAGCACCACCAACCAGCGTATCATTGCCTGATCCGCCGATAAGCGTATCGTCCCCGCCATCCGCAGCAATGTAATCGTTTCCCGCATATCCATACAGTATTTCGTTGGCAGAGGTGGCATAAAGATTGTCGTTATTCTCCGTACCGTACACCGTGTAGCCCACCGCCGACTCCAATTCCGCCGCCGTCATTACCGTCCCGTCGTCAAATACAAATTTGTCGACTCTTTGTATGTCTCCATTGAACCAGTTCGACATGTGTATGGAATCCGTCGTCCCAAGGATGTTCATCTTCATGTCGTATGTGCTTACCTTAACCAGTTCTAAATCGGACGGTGTTATGCCGGAACCGAATACCAATGTATCAATGGTCGTTGCATAATCGGAGGCGTAATTGCTGATAAAATCGGCGCCGTCGCCTATATTAAATTTATAAACATCGTTGCCTTCATTCCCATACAAGTAATCATTTCCCGCACCACCGAGAAGTACATCGTCTCCCTCTCCGCCCTGTAAATTATCCGCACCTGTTCCGCCGTCCAGAATGTCATTGCCGCCGTATGCTAGAAGCACGTCGTTTCCCGCATATCCATACAGCATTTCGTTGGCAGAGGTGGCATAAATATTGTCGTTATTCTCCGTACCGTAAACCGTATAGCCCACCGCCGATTCCAATTCCGCCGCCGTCATTACCGTCCCGTCGTCAAATACAAACTTGTCAACTCTGTAAGCCTCACTGTTGTAATTACCGTCATGATTAAACCACTGGGACATCAGCAGTGAATCCGTCGTCCCAAGGATGTTCATCTTCATGTCGTATGGCCAGAGTTCCACCAGTTCCAGGTTGGAAAGTGTTATGCCCGGCCCGAACATTACCGTATCGATGGTCGTCGCATAATCGGACGCGTAATTGCTTATCGTGTCATTGCCGGCGCCAATTCTGAAAATATATGTATCACTCCCGATACCGCCGCTGAATGCGTCATTACCGGCACCGCCATCCAGGGTGTCATTGCCTTCGCCACCCGCTAAAGTGTCAATATTTGCACTACCAATCAGCACATCATTGCCCAATCCGCCATCCACATTGCCGCCTGCTGTTCGCGAAACAATTATTTCATCCCTTTCCGATCCGGTATAGTAGGATGTTGTCTGTCCGACATACGTCATCATGTCTGTATATACTGCCTGCAATTCCGGCGAAGCGTTTAATGTATTGCAATAATCGATCATTATTTCGTTGCCTTTCCATTCTGAAGGCAGATAGTTGGCGGCCACATACTTATTGAATTCAATCAAGTCACTCATGCCCTGTGCCGGATTGGCGGCAATGGCATCGTGGAAATTCTGTTCTAGTTGCGTAAAATTAAAAGTGCATTTTCCGTCAACGCCAACATCAAGATTGATCAGATCAAGAAGCGGTGCGAATTCCGTCTGAAACCTTGTTTGATAAAATAGTGTTTGATAAACCGATTCCCGCAAATCTTTGTAAGCTTCCTCGAGCATGGCAATCTGCGGCTGATATAAGTCAATCACCAGATATTGAACAGTTTCGCCGAAGCTGATATAGCCGCCGCCGACGTCACTTTCCGAACCCATTGTCATACCTGTTACCGCCGAACCACCTTCCTGTGTCTGATCAGGAAATGTAAAAAAGTATCTGCCGTTGAATGCTTCCAGAATATGCAGCTTTTGATTCCACCCGGCAATCAGTTGCCGGTAGCTTTCCGTCAGAACGGGATTTTCGACATCTTTTACATATACGCCTACCCCACCGCAACCGGATCCACCGCTTCCACTGCCGCCTGTGACATAATTATTTAAACGGCAAACATCGCCGATGCGATTATAGACGATTCGGTAATTATCCGGATCACGGTCTTCCATTGTTTCCGCCAGACCCGATGTATCCGCCCAGGCATCAAGCAACGTATCCAGCATGGCCTGTTGTTCCTGCCTGGTAGTTAATTGGGAATACTGATTCAGCACATCCTCTAAAACAGTCGAAAGGCTGGCCGCTTCATGCAGGTCGCGGCATAACCCGGTTCCATTCATCTCCGGCAAAATCTCCACTTCCGCTGATACCGGTATTGTATCCGTAAACTCTCTGTTAAAGGTATCCACGGCGAAATTAACGTCGGCCATCTGGGATACAGTACCGACTGTATTTATTGTACCGTCTGTCTTGGTGTAAGTGCCGATGTCGGCAATCTGATTGCTGTTAGGCAGTGTCTGGCTGTTCTCGATATTGGCGACATTGATACCGGCAACACCGGCCTGTTCCATCGTCAACAATTCTTCGCTTTGAGATATTCCGTCGGAATTCACATCCTGCCAGACTTTAAGATTATTCCAGTTGGCGTCAAGGTTATTAACGACACCGTCATTGTTCGTGTCTTCCTGCCGCAGGGCGGCAAAGCCGTCAGCTGCGGTTCCTCCTGCATACAGCGGTGTGGCATCGCCGAAGAGCTCCGTGCCGTTATCTATTGTTCCGTTGCCGTTGCGGTCTAGAACAAGAAAACCGTCATCTGGTTTTATCCAGCCCGTGCCTGTTTTTATTCCATCTCCGTCATGATCAAATAAAATGGGATTGTTAGAATCTATGCCAATGGTTTCGATCCCGTCTCCGTCAAGGTCCAAAGTCAACGGGTCGTTTCGGAGAATATATTTCTGGGCGGTGGTGAAAAGGGTGGAAATGGAATTACGTATATTATCAAAATTTATATCTTGACAAATACTTGATATCTCGCTGGAAAGCCTGCTAAGCATATTCATGCCACTATTAAATACGTCATTGCTTTTTCCGCTAATTAAATCCAAAACATCTGCCGTTGTGTCTAACACCCTATTGATTATGTTATTTGCTTCTTCAATGCCAGATCGAACAATCTTGCTAACAGAATCTGAGATATCATTTATTGTTTCTAAACCATTTTTTATTTCCGCCTCGCCATATTCCATTGCTGCGTTAATAATTGAAGATGCTGTATCCAGCACCTTGTTTACAAGTATACCTGCGCCTTTAATATCGGAATGAACAATGTTACTGGTTGTTTCATAAACCATTTCTATCAATTCTACAGCACGTTTAGCAAACAGGAAAGGCCGGTTCAACCTTTCCGTGAAGAATCTGCCTGCAACTATTTCTGAAATATATGACACAGCTGTTCTGTCCGTTGTCGGCACCACATTATTATTAACTATGTTAAAGGCATCCATGAGATGACCGCCCCACAATTTATAATTCGCCAACTCGTTACCGCAATAGAAGGCGTTGGGATTGGTTTGTACAAATTGTGTAATACCGGGAATGTAGCGAATTGGTCCAACAATGTCGCTGTTTGCAACATAATTTGTAGAACCATTATTTATAAGCTGATTCAGTTGAACCAGACTTAACATCTGGCTTATTCCCGGCCCGTCATATCCGTGCGCAACAAATCCATCAACACTGGCAGCTATGTACAATGATAATCCCGCACCCAATGAATGACCGACAGCAAGTGTTTCCGCGTATCCTCCACTGCTGGATCTGGCAAACGCCACTGCGTCATTAAACTGCTGCGCTTGACCGGTCATTCCTATGCCCCCCAAATTGGTATATACCCAATCCTGAAAAAAGGAACCATTTGTGGGATATGATTCCGAACCACGGCTTAGAATAATGCAGGCATTATTGTCTGCGCTGCTCAAGGCGTAGCCCACATAACCGGAATTGCCATCTCCATTATTATTTACAAAATTAGTTAAAGTCATATTGCTGAGTGTAGGGTCGGCTGCAATTGCACTCAGGGCGTCGCGGAACTGAGCTTCGCCAAGCCCGCCGGGGAGACGGCCATCAAGGTCAAGTTGCTCTAGTCTTTGAATACCATTACTGTCTCTCAGTAAGTATTCTGCTATTTGTCCCAACGTTTTGCCATTGTAGTTGGCATCAAAATCATCTTTGTTTATCGCAAAATCAAGATACGAAAACTTGCTTAACAAAAGCTCCTGAGCATTAGTGAGAGATAAAGCCATACTACTTTCCCTCCTTTATTTGAAATCTTGTATTCAACAAATCCTCTGCCGATTTTACTTCTGCCTCTAATGGATACTTACCTTTAAACTTTTCATAAGCCCCTTCCAAATAATTCACACGTATCCAGTCCTTCATAAGTCCTGATTTGTGAAGCTCATCCATGCCCACTTTTGAACTTTTTTGTTTATCTGCATATATATTAATTAGTTGTTCTTTATTGTCCTTATATATAAATAATACAGCAAAATTGTATTGCCCTACCTTGTAATCAATAAAGTTTCCCTTAAGAATTTTATAGGCTCGTTGCGCTTCCTTCTTCCTGTTAAGCCCACCCTCAAAAAATACAGCGTAATAAAAATCTATGCGGTTGCGCTCTGCGCGTTTCTTCATGAGATCCACCCATGTGAATTTCTGATCTTTGGCATCGTTCCAACCTGAGAAGAATTTTCTGATGTAAAAGTTGCCTTCGCCGTAAACCTCGCGCAGCTTTCGCTCCATCGCCTTTCTGCCTTCCATCGACCATCTTGTCGCAAGATAGGTGTCTATATAAGTACGTTCTTGTGTGTCCCAGGAAATATCGAATTTTATCTCATGGTCATCGACAGGATATGCCTTTTTGGAGACGTATGTAGTGGCGGGACGTCCCCAACCACCGCCAACAAGGCGCGGCTCGCTCAGGACAAATTCCTTGCCGTAAGTTGTGCGCATATATTTTCCCATATTCTCTTTTACACTTAATTTCTTATCAAACATATGATCTCCCCATGAGTTTGTGATCAGTGCAAAAAATATTACCGTTATAATAGAAAGAATTTTTACGGTTTTGTTCATTGACCATCCTCCTTTTCTTTACCGGCATTTTCCAATGGCTTCGTGAAAAGCTCCAAATGCAAGACGCGCGAACACTGAGGATAGAAGCGTACTTTCGGCATACGCCGCAACGACGACGGATGAAGCGCATCCGGCATACGCCGGATTTATTTAGCATATGAGCATGCCTGAAACATAAGCTTCATAGATATTAGCCCGCCGGCCCTGTGAGTTAGTGAGGGTAGAGTAGAGAACTGGTAAACGGTGTCACGTCTCGATTCTTGACATCTGCCATAATTAAATCCTCACATTATTTTACTGCAAATCATCTTGCCTTTTTAAATGTCAATAATTTACATCTTGTTTGCCATATACGATTTTATTCATACTTAATAAATATATGATTTTAAGCCAAATTATGCATTCTTATTTTTTACTACTATATTGATGAAATATACTCGACTCTCCATGCACATAGTCAACTTTGCTGCCAAATAAAAACACCCGACAAAAAACCGGTCCATCTATAGGGCTGCCAATATATCAGGCTCCAACCTTCAGGGACGCCGATAGTATTATTTTCAGATGCTGCATAAACGTCTAACGTAAACTACTTGTATTCTGCTGGAGTCGCGATTCATTCCCTCTGTTGATTATATCCATGTAAATTCATTATTTATGCGTCTAATCACATACTTCGCGGATTGACTTGTCTAACTGTTCTTCGAGAATCTTCAATTTCTTTCTGCTTTTTCTTCAAAATTAATATATTTCTGAACATCGTCACTGTTTCTTACTAATAAATTAGTTATTTTAGGTTCGAATTTTTCAGGAGGCGTCTCCTCAATCCAGACACCATTCCGGTAGACGTATTTGCTGTAGGCGTCACAACCAGGACCAACACACACAAGGGTAAATATACCCAGATACCCTGAATCAATATCGAACACCAGATGTCCATTCATCACCACCCGACTCAATCAATCTTTCTCGCTCAACTACAATAATCCGGCCATCGTTCAACTGCACTTCTTCCTTCCATTTTGCCGTATCACCAAATCCCATAAATCCACATGCAGTTACAGTTACCACTCCTAAATTCAAAATTAAAATAAATAAAAATATTATTCTCTTTTTTTGTTTCATGCTCTTTCCTTAAATTTGCGGAATTCTGTTATCCTCTTTTTCTTCCTCCTGATATCATGTATATGTTCGACTCTTTCACTTTTCCTCAAAATTCTTCCTTATTTGAAAGCAATGCATATGCCATGTTTAGCACAGGACATCCCGCAAAACACTTGGCCTATATTTACCTAATTTTACGGCATATATTTTATTATTATCGTCATGCTCATTAAATCAGTATTTTTTGACTATAAAAAACCGAAAAAATTAACTGTTGAACCGGTAATTTTCATCTTCTGATGTTAGGCAGGCAGTTGCATCGCAAAAATTTTACAAAGAAAAGGACGAGGAACAGGAAGAGATTTTTTATAGGTCTATTTGATAGCTTGTTTCACCCCCTATCCGGCAAGATAGACACGGTTATTCCGGCGGGTTGCTGCGCAGTCCGGCAGCCAGATTCATATTTATATCGATCAAAATTTTGAGTTTTTCCGGTGCTGGATATGCCATAACTTCTATAATTCTTTTATCAATAAATATACTCAAAGAAAGAATATCCTGGCGAATCTGTATGGGCAGAGGGTTATCGTCCCGCGCCAATTCCGCCTGCAAAATACTCCACACCCGCTGGTTTATTCTCAATGCTTCACTCAGATTATGATCGCGGTTGGGAGCATCCCAGTTCTTCTGACAATCGGATAACAGCAGTGCACACCGTGTAAGAGCCGCAGCCTCTATCTCTCTTCCGGACATATTGTTGCTCTGAGCTCTTTTATAAGTTTCCAGTTGTGTTACGTACACGGTTGACAACCTCCTGTTCATAATCTATTAGTTTCTTTGTCAGCTTCAGCGCCTGATAATAATGGTCATGGAGAATTTCACTGCTGATTTCCTGCAACAGTGGCTTTGTACTTGGCGCCGCCTGAGCCACGTCTTTAACCAATTCCCAGTATGTTTTATGATGCTCCGGCAGCTTTTTATTATCTACATACATCAGTTGAATGGCAAAATAAATTCTCTTGCAGGGTGTATCTGCCGAGGCCAAAGTCATTATATTTTTCCCCCGCAAGATCGGCACATCATTTTCAACCACAAAAGTACTCTTGGCGTCGCCATTGGCGATGACCGCAGTTCCCAGAATAAATTTTTCATGAGGCTTAAGTGTTATCTTGAGCGACATATGCCATTACCTGTTTCCCGTCATAATCATACTTTCAAATCAAGAATGCTACCCGGTTTAACCATTTTTTTAGCCTCCGGTGCATCACTATTAATCTGATCTACTTTATCCAAAGGAACTTTTTCTTCTTGCTGTGCAGCAATCAACTCTGTATTTATCGAATTATTCGTTTTCTGCTCTTTCATCGAATATAATGATGAACTATCCTTACTTGTCTGGTTCAGGACGGAATATATACCCTGTGTATTTCCCATGGGGAAAAAAGGAGGGTAGAAAATTTCAAGTGGATCACCTTGCCCTTTAGACAAATTGGAGTTGTCAGACAATATTTTTTTTTCCTGAGCTTCAGGCACCATTGTTTTTTGGGAAGAGAGATCCGTTTCTGTGGCAAGTTTTCCATTAACGGAATTTGTTTTTCCTTCAGCGATGTGCAATAAGCCCTGAATAATTGGAATATTCATAATTTTTACCTATGTCAAAGTATTAAGGCGGGGGAATTCTTCCCCCACCTTGAATTCTTTAACTATCTATTATCTGAACAATTGCAGAACTGACTGGGCTGCCTGCGCAGATAGGCTCAAGGCGGTTGTACCCAGAGACTGACGTGTTTGCAGCATCAGCATGTTGGCACCTTCCTCGTTGGTATCAGCCAGAGTAAGTTTGTCGGCACCTTCCGTCAAAGTGTTGATCATGTTGTCGGAAAAGTCCTGGCGAACAGTGACAATACTGAGGTTTCCCGACATCTTGGACGATTCTTTACGCAACGTTGTCAACGACTTATCCAGCAAATCCAGATCGGTATCAATTTGCGAGGCAAGATTAGTTGTCCAAGCCGCGGTAGTAACGCCCAGGCCGGATGCCGTTGCATCAAATCCGCTCACTGTCAGTGTTGTACCTTCAAACTGAACGGTTAATGTTCTTGATGTTGACGTTGCGGACAGGAGGTTCTTGCCTTTATACCCAGAATCTTCAGCCAACTCGGTCAATTGCGTTCGCAGCGTATTGTACTGAGACTGCAAGCTCTCCAACTCCGATTCAGATGCAGTGTTGACGGCAGCTCCCGTAGTAATGGTTGTGGACCCTACCAAATCAGTCGTTGCAGCATCTGTCTCTCTTGCAGTAGCTCTGGTATACTTGGTTATAGTGATTTTTTCACCCTCCACCGTTGCAGAATAAGAAGCAGTGCCTGCATAGCTCAAGGCATTGATAGCTGCCGCTATATTGGCTGCAGTTTCTGTATCAGTGGCACCCTTGTTGAATTGAACGGTACTTGCTCCCGAAGCGGTGCACGTTAAGGTATAACCGCTGTCACCTAAACCAAGCGTATTACCGGCTACAACGGAAGCCAGGTCAAGCGTTACTGTGTTTTGTGTATTGTCAGCACTCTGGGCGGACTGTGCAATACCTTTGGCCTGTTCAATCATCGCTGTAATTGCGGTAATGCCTTTATCGGCAGCTGTAATCGTCTGAACTGCCTGGCCCATAGCATCTTTCAAACTGTCGATGATGGATGCTCGGGATGTCAATGACTGTGATGCAAAATATGATACTGGGTTATCAATTGCTGTATTTACTTTTTTCCCTGTAGAAAGACGGGTTTGTGTACGGTCTAAAAGTTCAACAGTGTTCTGAAGAGATAAAAGATTACCCCTCATTCCAGTGGTTAATGATACGTCACTAATAGCCATGATTATTTCTCCTTTTCTAGGTTATTTCCTGACAATTCTTGTCAGTTTTTTAATGTATTACTTTTTTATAAACTTAAGATTGTTACTGATGGTAAGGCCCCCTTTCTTGTATTTTGGTATACGTTTGTTATTTCCATTATCGGGAAAATCATTGGAGAACTTTAGATCTTTTAGACAGTTGCAGTAGTTGTATTTTGCATCAAGTTTTCCTGATCATCTGCCGATAATTTTAATGACACATCATTTAATCCAGGAAAATCATTTATGGACTTGAGCATCACATCAGATACAATAAGTTATTTATTTGCTTCAGCCAGTGCCAAGACTCAGGCAAAATTGGATTCTCTTGCGGCAACTGTCTTAGGTCAGGGAATTGATTTCTTTCAAAATAAAGAATACGAAAAGGCCGCTAAGTGTTTTAAACAGGCAGCCGCTCTTTCACCTTCTTCCGATAATTCAGCTTCAGCTTATAATTACCTGGGACTTGCTTATATCAACCTTGAAGACACGGATAAAGCGATTAATACTTATAAGGAGGCAATCCGACTTTATCCTGCCGACGAAACCTTCCATAGAGCTTTGGGAGATATCTATCTTCAGGAAAAAATGCATGAAGAGGCTCTCGAACAATATGAAGCAGCGGTGAATCTTAATTCCAATGATGCGGAAGCACGATATTCTCTGGGACAATCATATATTACTGCCGGCAAATTGGACAAAGCAGGCAAACAGTTTAAAGAAGTCGTACGCATCAGTCCGGCTAATGCCTCGGGCTACTATGGGCTTGGGCAGGTGGCGAGGGCTGAAGGCGATCTCAATGAAGCAGTTAACCAGTTAACCAAAGCTATTCGCAAAGATAAGAATTTTGAGCTGGCTTATATTGAGTTAGGATATGCTTATGCCGATCAGGGAAAAATCGATAAAGCCAATGAACAATTGTCGGTTCTGGAAAATGAAAGCTCAGATTACGCCGCAAAACTGGGAAATTATATTTTTCAGTCCACACAACCAAGAATGATGGCTGCTATAAGCACGAATGGATTCAACACAAGCCTGGGACCAAAAACAAGTGTTTCATATCTAAGTTCCCGGTTAGCAGATGCAAACAAATCTAAACTATTTTCCATAAACATTTCTTTTTCCAAAGAAATGGATACTGTATCCATTATTAATCCATATAACTGGAAAATCTCCCGGGCTACAATCCAGGATAACGGAGGGGTTTATAATTACGGGATCAAACCATCTGCCAGAGAAGCCTTTATTCTTCCATCACCTGCTTATGTTTCCTATGATACGGAAACCAATACAGCAACTGTCCACTTCCGGGTTTCTCAAAACGCATCTGCCGATGCGACAATTGACCCCAGGCATATAGTGTTCAAATTTTCCGGTATCGATATTTATGGAAAAACAATGGACACATCCGCCGACGAATACAGTGGATTTTCTTCAATAGCCTGAATTTCTGAATAATGAAAGTCAGGAATCTAAAAAATGAACACGGGGTTGCAATCCCTTGTTCAGTCCGCATCTTTCTCACCTCAAATAATCAAGAATTGTCATTTTTCCAATTTGTGCAGCGAGATTATATGAAGCCTCCAGTGCTATTTGTTCGATTTGATAGGAAATGATTAACTTATCCAAGTCTGCATCTTCAATGTCAGACTTCATTGAAATTATTTGCTCGTTTAAAGCTGTCAGGCCGGTATTGACGATATTTAGAGAAGCGGACTTTGAACCGGTCTTTGATTGTGCCTGCAAAACCTGTGTTTGAAGATCTTGCAAATCTTCTATTTGTGCTGATACTGCAGCTATATCATGTGCTTCCAGTGCTGATTTCAGCGCATTCAGGGTTCCCAGCAGATCGACAGTGCCTGGCCCCTCAACTTCAACGGAGCTTAATACCGGAGAAAGAGGTGTTCCTCCTTCCATAATTGTAAATGAAACTGTGTTACCTTTTTGCCATTTACCATCGGAAAGGGTTAGCGTTATATCAGGGGTCGTATCATTATCGGCATCAATAGTGATTTGTGTGTCGCTCATTGAAGTTATAACCATATTCGGATACTGATCGTGGTTTGTTACAGTCCAGCTTCCGGCAGAGTCCCCTCGTGCCAGTGTAATCGTATCTTC
>Ga0302251_1001825_pt1 | contig 11700 bp, 5 predicted proteins | sample AAG_RA_Gln_MG_FD_193534 | JGI IMG/M metagenome (GOLD analysis project Ga0302251, IMG submission 193534) | Enriched activated sludge microbial communities from anaerobic digester in WTTP, New Holstein, Wisconsin, United States - AAG_RA_Gln | ecosystem: Engineered > Bioreactor > Anaerobic >...
CCGGTCCTTCCCTACGTAGCAAACAGTGTGGCCGTCCAACCTCCACGTCCCACCCCTACCTGGTGGCCCACTATCCAATCTGGCCGGAACTGGGAGGATTTCCATCAAAGAGCGTGGCCTTTAACACCAGGGGAGCCAGGAGCGCAAGTTTTCCCCAGACGCCCTCTTCTGGCTGACGGGTCCGCAGCTGCTTACCACGCTCGTCTTCCTGGAGGTCGACCGCTCCACCGAGTCGCTCCAGCGGTGGAAGGGCAAACTCGACGCCTATCAGGGCTACTTCGAGTCCCCAACGGGGTTCCAGCGGCAGTTTGGGGAACGACGACCAGCGCGGGTACTGCTGTTGGTGACGGCCCGCAGTGAAGGGCGGGCCCAGTCGCTACTTCACCACACCAAGGAGGTGTGGCAAGGCAAGTGGGAGCGGCAGTCATTCCGGTTGGGCATGGCGGTGCATGACCACGGGCAGCTCTCGCCCCAGGGGATACTGACCCTGAATTGGACGGGACTGGATCGGCGCCCGTTCCGGCTAGTGGAGTAGGGAGAAGGAACCGGGCATCAACCCGGAAACAATCCCCATCCTGCTATGTGGATTCGTTGTCCGTCTGTCCTAAGCTGCCGCGGATGCCGGTCCGGGCAGACGCCGCTTTCCGCGCACGATTTTCCCCTGGTTTGGATAAAGCTTCACCCACCCGCCACACGGGAGTGGTTAGTCGGCCCGCTGACGCGGCCCGACTAACCACTCCCGTGTGGCGGGTGGGTAGAGAGTAACAGGACAGAACGTGTATGAGTGAGCATTGAATTTGGGGAGACTAAGGATGAGTGGATAGAAATCAGGGAGGATCAGCAAGAGGAGAGCAATGGGGATACAGAGTGAAGAGGTTGAGAAATGCAAGGTAAGAGGGATAGCAGGAGACGAGCAGGTAGGGGTGTTGGAGAAATCGGGAACGAAGAAGGCTCAGGTAAGCGGGTGTGGTCAGGAAAGCATGGGCTGGCGAGGGAAATGTGGCCGGGGTGGGCAAGTTGAGGCGGGAATCGCAGGCAAGGTCGGGGTCATACGGGGTTGGGATATCGGAGAGCAGCACGGCTGGGCCATCAGCCAAGAATGCCCGGACGAGAGGTGGGCGGTGGGGACACCAGATCGAGTGGCAAGACGTGAGGCCGGGAGGCCAATTCGGGGCACGGTCGCCTATTCTTGTGTGATGCGGGGTACCAATTCGATATCCGGAGGCGGGGGATGATCCGCAAGCCAGGGATTGAACCAGGCGCGGTCTAGCTGGATCGCATTGACCAGGAAATCGCTTTTCTGAGCGAAGAAGCCGTATATCGCTACCCCGATGGTCAAATCCGCCATCCATTTTCGACTGTGGGCGAGCGAGGATCAGCGGGCCATTCTGTCGCCAAGCCGGTTCGCCGGTAGTATCTACCGGAGCAATGACGTGAGCGACATGGCGCAGGGGCGAAGCAGCGCAGGTGACCATTCTTCCCGGCCGTGGTTTGCCCGCCGCGCCGGCCCAGCTCGCGCAGGTACTCCGATCCGTAGCGTTCCAGGACGGTATGGCTGCCACGTGCTCCAATCTCCTGCAGGAAAGCGCGTCCTTCCGCGCCATACAGGGCCATTACGGCCTGCGCCCCGGCCCGGCCCCATGCGGCGTAATGGCCGGCCTCAGCGTGTAAGCGCACGTGGCAGTCGTGACACAGTACCTGCGTGGCACCGTTCTCACCCCTGTGGCAGCGGGGCACGACATGGTGGATCTCGAGATTGGCGGTTGCCGCGCAGCGGGCACAACTGGGCATTGCTTTCTCCTTTGTTGCTGTGCCGCCAGCCTGACCGCAGGCCGGCCCGGGTGGAAGGGAGGGGTGGGGGGCTGACATGGGTAGAGATTTGAGCGATGTGTAATGAAAATTGGCGAGACATGGACACTTGTGGCATAATGATGTTGCACCCAACATCCAAGAGGGCAGTAGACGCTGCCTTCGCCACAGGAGGTACCAATGTCTCGCCGGTCCACATTCTACCACTGGCAAGAGCTGGTCGTCAACACCTTTGCCCAACCGGGGGGCTTGTCCCGCCCGCAGGCGTATGGGTTGGCCATTCTGAGTTTCGGGATCGTCCGCGCCGCCAGTTGCGCCCTGACCGCTGTCGCCGGGAAGCTCTCCTTTCTGGGCTCCGACAACACGGTCCTGCAGCGTTTGAAGTACTGGCTGCGCGATGGTCCGGACAAACGCTTCTCCGCCGCGCCGCAGATCGAGGTCCGAGCGGCCTTCGGGCCCTTGATTGCGTGGGTGCTGGCCCTCTGGCAGGGCAAGCACTTGGTAGTGGCCTTCGATGCCACCACCCTGCGCGACGACTTGCTGATCCTGGCCCTCTCGGTGCTGTACCGGGGGACGGCCATCCCCATTGCCTGGGCCTTTTTGCCCGCCAACCGCAAACAGGCCTGGCTGCCCGTGATCTTGGACCTGCTCCACCGCGTGGCGGCGCAGATTCCCGCGCGCTACGAGGTGCTGCTGCTGGCCGACCGGGGGCTGTATTCGCCCCGCTTGTATCGCTCCTTGCGCCGCCGCCACTGGCACGTGTTGTTGCGGGTCAACAACCAGGCCTCCTTTCGCCAGCGCCACGAAGCCTGGCGCCCGATAACGGCCCTCGTGACCCAACCGGGCCGGCAATGGCGCGGGCGCGGGTGGTTCTCCAAGTCGCATCCGTTGGCCTGCACCTTGCTGGTCTTTTGGGCTACCGGCCAGAAAGCCCCCTGGTTCCTGGTCACCGCGCGCCAGGAAGCATAGGAGGGTAATGCCCGAACCAAAGGTAGGGCTACGAGCGCACCCCAGCGCTCGCAAGGCGAACCTGACACGCGGGGGACAATGAGGAAGAACCCGTGTGAAGCTCAGGGGGAAATGCGGCAAGGGGCGGCACCCCAATACGACCCCAAGGCCGCTAGCCTAAGACCGGGTAAGGCTACGAGAGAAAGGTACGTCATAAAGCGTCTGGAGGAACGACCAACCGGTAAACGTTGGGGATGGTTGGAGCGGGATGGTAGGAAGGCCTCACAATGCCGACTGAAAAGTCCACCAGTGACTGGACGAACCGACAATGGCTAGAGGGGTACAAGCCAGCGGCACCCTGCGGGGACCCGGAGAGGGTCTTACGGGCGCACAGTACCAGCCTAACCCCGGTCGCAAAGTATGCTCCTATGAACCTGGGAGGCCCGTTGCCTCACCTGGAAACAGGATGGACCACCTGCGGTTGATGTGGGTGACGGGCGTCGGAGCGGCCATAGTAGTCGGAGGTAGGGAAAGCCTACCACAAGGCGAAGGGCCGCAGTCGTCTCGGAAGCTTGGAGGGCAAGGATGTCCTGTATAGGTATGGACGAAATCCAGAAAACCCAAAGAAGCTTCGCTCGGAAGGCGGAACGAGAACCAGAGCACCGCTTCGAGGACCTGTATCACCTGTTGTACCGGAAAGAGTGGGTGGAGGCCGCGTTGGACAAGGTCTTGGGCAATCCGGGGAGCCGGACCGCGGGGGTAGATGGGATAACGCGCCAGGCGTTTGCCAAAGCAGGCTACCGCGAGCGCTTCGTGGCAGAACTGCGGGCAGACATCCGCGCGGGAACCTATCGTCCCCAACCGGTCCGTCGCCACTGGATACCCAAAGCCGACGGCCGCAAGAGGCCGCTGGGTATCCCGGTCATCCGTGACCGGGTGGTCCAGATGATGCTCAAGATGCTGCTGGAGCCCATCTGGGAAAGCGACTTCTTGCCGTGTTCGCACGGCTTTCGGCCGGAGCGGCGGACGATGGACTGCATCGCCCAATGCTTTCGCCTCATCTACCCACAGAAAGGGTACTACTGGGTCATCGAGGGGGACATCACCGGGTGTTTTGACCACATCCAACACGAAAAGTTGTTGGAGCTGGTAGCACGACGGGTAGCAGATGTCCGGGTGCTCAAGCTGATTCGTCAAATGCTGGAAGCCGGGGTAATGGAGGGGGAACTCTTCAAGAAAACGGAAGGAGGAACCCCCCAAGGAGGCATCGTGTCCCCGCTGCTCGCCAATATCTACCTCCACGAGTTGGACCTGTGGTGGTGGAGACGGTGGGGCAAGCTAAGCCGGGGGCAACGGTGCTACCGGCGCAGGGTCAAGAACGAGAGCAACGCGATGCTGGTCCGTTATGCCGACGACTTTATCCTGCTGTACAACGGAACCAAGTCCCAGGCAGAAGAAATCAGGGCCGCGTTGCGAACGTTCCTGGACGAAGAACTACACCTGGAACTGAACGAGGAGAAAACGCGGCTGGCGCACGCCACGGATGGATTCGACTTCCTCGGGTTCAACGTCCGGCTCTATGAGGACGGGGAGAAGAAGCCTCATCTGCGGGTCAAACCGTCGGCCAAGAATGTCCAACGGTTCCGGGCGCAAATCCGGCAAATGACGTGTAAGCGTCGGGTTTTCGATCCAGAGATCGAGAAGATCCAGGCCATCAATCAGTTATGCCGAGGCTGGGTCAGCTACTACCAACACGTGAGCGCCAAGGAAACAGCCAGGGAACTGGACTATTGGGTGTTCCTCCGGGTGCTCGGATGGTTCCAACGCAAGCACCGCAAAGGGCCGCGCTGGGTCTGGAACGAGTATGTGAGCGGGGAGAAAACCGAACACCACGACCGCACCAACATTGGGGTATGTGGCAGAGACGGCCAAACCCTGCACCTATGCAAGATGACAGACCAGCCAATCACCCTGTACCGACAGCGGAAGCACCAGAACCCGTACCTGGAAAGCGGGTGCGCCACCGGTATCCAGAATATCGAATCGGACAGCCCTTTGGCCCTGCAAACCTGGATTGGGTGGACGCGCCACAATGCTCGTGCAGAACTACGGGCAGAAGCGCTGAAAAGGGACGGGCACCGGTGCGCAAGGTGCGGAGCCACAGAGAACCTGGTGGTACATCACAAGAAACCCTGGGCACGAGGTGGTGACGATGAACTCGAAAATCTGGAAACCCTGTGTCAGAACTGCCATCACCAGGAACCGGTCCCGACCAGAGGAACCGGTCGCAGGAAACGGCAGAGCAGGGACGCCACGAGTAAGAGGCGAGGGAAAGCCGGATGACGGGAAACTGTCACGTCCGGTTTGGGGAGAGGGATGGGGAAACACGCCTGTCGGAAGGCAGGAAGCGTGCGCCCTGTCTCTACTCTACGATCTGCGCCCCCAGCGGGCCCAAGCAACCTGGTACGGCTTGCGCGTTTGGGTAGAAGAGGGCTTCCGGGTGCTCAAAAGCCTGGGCTGGCAGTGGCAACGCAGTCGGATCACCGACCCCCAGCGGGGCGAACGGCTCTGGCTGGCCCTGGCCGTAGCCACCGTGTGGACGCTGGCCTATGGCACCTGGGTCGAAGACCAGCGCGCGGGCCCGCCGCCACCCCCGGCGGTCAGCGGCACCGAAACCCCTGCGGCCGAGGGCGTCGTGGCGCCGGTGGGTGCGTATGTCCCGCCGACGCGCCGGCGGCAGAAAAGCATCTTTCGGCAGGGGTTGGACCGCCTGACCGAGAGCGTCTGGGGACACCAGCGGCTCCTGCGCCGTCTGCGCTTGGTCCCCGAACCACGGCCGGGAGGGACGTAGAATGGATAACACTTTGCGATCCGCCCGAGATCGGGCCAATGGCGAGAAAATCATCTCTGGACCCCATCAAATCTCTACCCATGTCAGGGGGTGGGGGGGTGCCCGGTCAAGGGCCTGTCCCTTGACCGGGGGGCCGGCGCTGCGGTAGGGAAAGTGCTTGAAAGGGGGAAAAGCAGGAGATGGCACAGGGCTTTGAGTGGGTCTTGACCGGTCTGCCCCGATATGGTATAACAGAATCGGTGGCTGCAGTATGGACCGACGAGGTCATGATGGGGTGGCGGGAAAGCTGGTGATCCTTGCCGGCTGCATACTCGCGACTCTGTCTGCTGACCAGAAAAGGCGGAGATAGGCGAACCGAGCGCCCGAATGGGGGATTGGTATGCAGCGCATAAAAGGCCCAACTCTGCTGGTGCACCTCATAGCTTTACTGCTGTTGTTGTTGCCGGCCGGCTCCCCGATGGTAGCCGGAGCGACAGCGGGGCCTCCCCCGGCCGATTTCCAGATAGAGCTGCCGATAGGTTATAGGGGGCAGAATTCGCCGCTGCCAGCGAGCGGCCCTGATGCCACCTGGCTCATCGGACGGGTCGACGCGCCGCGCAAATTTACGCAGATGGGCAGCCGGAGCCTGGTGTTGGACGCGGGAGGACACCCCCACATCGCCTACGGCGGGGACGCGCTCTACTACACCTGGCACGACGGTGACACCTGGCACCTCACCACGGTGGACGAGGCCCCCGGATCCGGCGACTTTACCTCCCTGGTTCTGGATGAGGCGGGCTACCCGCATATCAGCTACTTTGACGGCTACTTCGAGGACCTCAAGTATGCTTACCAGGACGCCGCTGGCTGGCACGTCGAGACTGTGGACAGTGCGGGATGGGTGGGCTATTTTCCCTCGCTGGCGCTCGACAGTGCTGGCTATCCGCACATCAGTTATGAAAACGACAGCAACGGCGACCTGAAGTTCGCCTACCAGGACGCCGCCGGCTGGCACGTGGAGACACTGGACAGCACCTCTGCCGGGGCCTACTCCTCCCTGGTGCTGGACGACACGGGCTACGCGCACATCAGCTACCTGGGCGTCGTCAGCCCCAACCGCCAGCTGCGGTATGCCTACGAAGATGCCGCCGGCTGGCACTTCGAGGTCGTGGATGCCGGCGACGGCTGCCATACGTCCATGGTCCTGGACAAGTCCGGCTACCCGCACATCAGCTACGAGAACAACAACGGGGTGAAATACGCCTACCAGGACGCCGCCGGCTGGCACATTGAGGTCGTAAACGACACCGTGGGCCTGGGCTGGGGCACCTCCCTGCAGCTCGACGAAGCCGGCTTCGCTCATATCACCTACCACGACTACTGGAACGGGGACCTGAAGCGCGCCTACCAGGACGCCGCCGGCTGGCACCTGGAGGTGGTAGACTATGGTGGCCCCGATGGATACACCGGGCTGTACTCGTCACTGGTCCTGGATGTCCTGGATCGCCCGCGCGTCAGCTACTACGAACGGAACGCCGGCCTGCTGCGGTACGCTCACCGGGATCCCCTCGGCTGGCACCTGGAGACGGTGGATAGCAGCAGGATAGCGGGACCGTATGCCTCTCTAGCCGTGGACGGCGCGCGCTATGCCCACATCACCTACTTTGACGAGCCCGACTATGTTCTGAAATATGTCTACGAGGACGCGTCCGGTTGGCACATCTCCGTTCTGGACAGCACCTGGTACTCCGGGCAGGGTGGGTCCCTGCTCCTGGACGGCGCAGGCTATGCCCACCTGAGCTACCGGGCCGGCTCTTCGCTCAAGTACGCCTACGAAGACGCGGCCGGCTGGCACTTTACGATCGTCGACGGCAACTGTGGCAGCTTCACCTCCCTGGCCCTGGACGAGGCCGGCTATGCGTACATCAGCTATTGGGACCTCGTGCTCGCGCGGCTCAAGTATGCCTACGAAGACGCGGCCGGCTGGCACATCGCCACGCTGGACGCCGCAGGGAGCGTGGGCGAATACAACTCCCTGGGACTGGACGGCGCCGGCTATGCCCACATCAGCTACTATGACCGCACGAACGGCGACCTGAAGTACGCCTACCAGGACGCCGCCGGCTGGCACATCGAGGTCGTGGACAGTGCCGGCAACGCGGGGGAGTATTCCGCCCTCGCCGTGGACAGCGCCGGCTACCCGCACATCAGCTACTATGACCGAAGTCTACACGTCCTCAAGTACGCCTACCAGGATGCCATGGGCTGGCACATTGAGGTCGTGGACAGCGCCGGCAACGTGGGCCGCTACACCGACCTGGTCCTCGACGCCGCCGGCTATCCCCACATCGGCTACGCCCGCTGGAATTCGTCCTACCTGGGCTGTGATGGGGTCAAGTATGCCTACCAGGACGCCACCGGCTGGCATATCGCGTTCGTGGACAGCAATGATGGCTACGTGGGCTGGTATACCACGCTGGCTCTGGATTGGACCGGGGTGCCGCATTTTAGCTACTACGACCAGAGCAGCGGCGACTTGAAGTACGCACGCCAATGCCTGCCGGCGAGCGCGGCAGTCGTGGCCGGGCCGGCCGGCCTCCCGGTGGGGCAGACGGCGCTCTACAGCGCTACCCTCGTCCCCATTACCGCCAGCCACGGGCTCTTCACCTGGGACAACGGCGCGGTCGGCCCTTCGGCGGCCTACTCGTGGACCCAGCCGGGGAACTATACCGTTAGCGTGGCCGCCACCAACGGGTGCAGCATAATCACGGGCACTATGGTGGTGACCGTCTGCCAACCGGTGGAGGAAGTAGCGCTAAGCGGCCCGACCTGGCTGCTGGTGGGCGCGACGGCCCTCTACAGCGCCACCTATACCCCACCCACGGCGACGCAGCCGGTGACGCTGGCGTGGGACAACGGTGTGCTGGGGCCGCAGGCGGCATACTCCTGGACGCAGCCGGGGCTCTATACCGTCACCGTGACCGCCGCCAGCTGGTGCGGGGCGGTCAGCGGGACGCTGCCCGTGCAGGTCTGCCAGCCGGTGGAGGAGGCGGCGGTAGAGGGGCCCACCTGGCTCCCGCTCGGGGAGGCAGGCCTATACAGCGCTACCTACGCCCCGCCGACGGCAACGCTGCCGCTGACGCCCACCTGGAACAACGGCACGGTGGGCTTCAGCGCGGCCTACTCCTGGACGGTGCTGGGCATGCACCCGGTCGCCGTCACCATGACCAACGCCTGCCGGCAGGTTTCGAGTACCCTGTGGGTCACGGCCTGCCAGCCGCTGCGGGAGGCGGCCATCGTGGGCCCGGCCCAACTCCTGGCCGGCGCGACCGGCCAATACACGGCCACGTATGCGCCCCCTACCGCCACCTGGCCGCTGACCTTCACCTGGGACAACGGCACGGTGGGGCAGTACGCTGCCTATAGCTGGCCCGCGCCCGGGCAGTATGCGCTCGCCGTCACGGCGACCAGCCCATGCAGTACTATGCTGGCAGCCACCGCTACCGTCGCCGTCTGCCTGGGGGTGTGGGATGTCTCCTTCTCCTGGACACCGCTCACCCCCACGGCCGGCCAATGGGTAGCCTTCCATGGCAGCGGCGCGGGCGAACCCCCGCTCGTCTACACCTGGGCCTTTGGCGATGGCGGGTACGCTGGAGGAGCCAATGTCTCGCACCGCTACGCGGCCGGCGGTACCTACACGGCCTGGTTGACGGCGACGAACTGCGGGGACCTGGGGGTGGACACGGCCAGCCACACCCTGACCGTGCTGCCGGTGCCATGCCAGGCTGCAGAGATCCTCTCTGTAACGGCGGCCATCTCCGGCTGCGCCGCGACGCTGGAGGCCAGCTTGAGCGGAGATGGGCCCTTCCTGTACCTGTGGGACCTGGGCCCCTTTGGTACTTACGCGCAGGCTAGGCCGTGGGTTGACTTTGGCACCAGCGGTAGCTACAGCGGGACCCTGAGCGTGTGGAATTGCGATCTTCCCACACCGGCGATCCGGTCCTTCGCCGTGGCGGTCACCTGTCCGAGGGTATACTTCCTCTACCTGCCCCTCGTCAGGCGAGGGCTCCCCTAGAGGCTCAGGTCAGAAGCCGTTCTCCTCCCCAATAGCGGCAATAGTGCCCCAGTCAGCCTAAAGGCCGGCGAACCGCAGCCCCCGATGGGGCCAGCCTGCGGACCAACCCCATCGGGGGCTGCGCCATGTGTCCCCATCCCACCCGGCAATGCCTCGTGCCTTCAGTACCTGACCCAGGCGATGGGCCGGGCAGCCCTGTTCATCTGCTCCACCGGGAAACCTCTCAATCCCCCCATCTCGCCGGCTCGTAGACCGTGCGACCATAGATCGTGAACGGCGTGTCCCCGGCCCGGCCTTTGACCTCCCAGGTCTTTACAACCTGGTTATCGCTGTCGGGCGAGAGGCCTGAATATCGTATAGCACCAGAGCTGTAGCTTGTCGAATGCCCTGCGTGCCGGGTCCCCCATTCTCCCGATGGTAGCTTGTCGTACCATGCCGTAGGGGTGATCTTGACCACCTCCAGCCCGTCTTCGTCGTAGATGTAGACATCCATGCCGGTATCGTTCACGATCGCGATTGAGCCCATAACAGCCCGCGTCCCCTGCGCCGCCAAACCGGGGATGGCCGGCTCGACCCGGTCCACGTAGGCGAAGTATAGATCGCGCTTGACCTCACAGCCAGCCAGCAGGGGGCCTACAAGTCCCAGCAGCAAGAGCGCCGCCCAACATCGTGCTTGTCGCGACATCGTCCTCACCTCGCCTGTTACCAGGGCATAGGTGTACCGGATGGTACACCCATGCCACCCCCTGTATCACCCTGCCCCTCGCCCCTCACCACCTCCACGGCCAGCCGGTAGGGCAACTCGCCGCTCCAGTCCCCGCCGTAGCCCACGAGCTGCACGTAGTACACCCCCGCCGGCACGCGCACGACGATCTCCTCCGGCAGCTGGCGGCCCCAGGTCGAGGCCCACAGGAACTTGCCGCTGGCGTCAAAGACGTACACGTCAAAGTCGGCCGGCAGGGCACCGAGTGTGATCCGCAGGCGCCTGGTCGCCGTCAGCTCGTAGCGGTACCAGTCCACATCGCCCAGCGGGGCGATGTACCCGCTGAGCGTGCCCAGCGCCTCCGTCCGGGTCACCTCCTCCATCCGCTCGGGGGCCTCGTCCTGCGGAATGGTCAGCGGCGATCCCGGCGGCGTCGAACCGCCTATGCTGGGGTTGATCAGCTTTGTGTACGTGTCATAGTTGAGCGGGTAGAGTTCCCAGATGCCGCCGGCCCGCTGCCGGCTGCGGAAGCAGTAGATGTGGCCGTACTGCCCGACGAAGTCGGCGGAGGTGTAGGTGACACCGCTCTTCCAGGGCAGCCACATCCCGTAGAAGCCGTCGCGCACCTGCACGTCGTAGACCACCTGCGTGCCGGGTGCGCCGCTCCAGCTCACGTGGACCACCTGCCCCTCGTTCTCGGCCGGCAGGTCGTTCACCCGCGACCAGGGCGTCACCCCCGTGTGAGCGTCGCTCTGAATCGGCCAGGCGGTGCCGGTGGAGGAGGGGGGGCAGTCCTCGGCGTTGCCCAGGTTGTCCACCCCCCGCGAGCAGAAGTGGTAGGTGTAGCCGCGGGCCCCGCTGAAGGTGGTCCGGGTGTAGGTGACGTCCTCCAGCCACAGCGTCCAGCCAGGGGCCGACTCGGAGCAGTAGTAGATGTCGTAGTGGTCCAATCCAGAGAGTGCGTCGGAGCCCTGCCAGCTCACCGGGAAGGTGGTCGTCGTGTAGTAGGCCGGCATGGCATCCACGGCGGTCTCGGGTGGCTGGGTGTCGACGGTGGTGGCGGCGTCTGCGCTCGCGGGCCAGGACTCGACGTTGCCGGCGACATCGCGGGCGCGAGAGCGGAAGGAGTAGGTGACGCCGCTGCTTCCGGTGAAGGCGTGCGCGGTGACCGTGGTGTGGGTCAGCCAGCCGCTCCAGCCGCTGAGGCAGTCCACCGTGCAGACCTGGACGTCATAGTCCTCCAGACCGGAAGTGGCATCGCTGCCCGACCAGATGACGGTGAAGGTCGCCAGGCTGTAGGCGGGCAGCGCCTCAACCTGGGACGTCGGCGGGATG
>Ga0302251_1001829_pt1 | contig 11681 bp, 11 predicted proteins | sample AAG_RA_Gln_MG_FD_193534 | JGI IMG/M metagenome (GOLD analysis project Ga0302251, IMG submission 193534) | Enriched activated sludge microbial communities from anaerobic digester in WTTP, New Holstein, Wisconsin, United States - AAG_RA_Gln | ecosystem: Engineered > Bioreactor > Anaerobic >...
TGCGAAACGCGGTGAGATAGAGCTATCGGCGCGGAGTTTCAGAGCCAGCCGCGCGCTCGAATAGAACCACCCAGCGCCTTTCGCAGGCATTTCAAACCTGTTCACTTGATGATGCGGTGAGGGTGTTTAATCTAAACCGCTTGATGTGTATTTTTTGAGCGGAATATCATTTTAGTCTGCAACAAATGTCAATTGTGTAGGTCTGACCCCTTGTGTAGGTCTCTGACCCCTTGTGTAGGTCTCTAAGGTTGGCTTATACTGCTGTGGCAGTTACACTTAGCCCAGCAACCCTCCGGCGTCCCTTATTATCTCCTCTTCTGTAAGGTGAGGCAGACTTTTCTTTAGGCTTTCCATAAGCCAGTCGGTCTGCGTACCGTTTCCTGTCACCCCACCAGTTGTCTGTCCGTTCTGTTGTGCCGGCTCTACGTCTTCTGACTTTCTCGATGCGCTCCGCCGCTGTTTTGAGGTGGGATTGGAAAGTATCTTCAGCAATGCCAGCTCCTTCTGATGTTGCGACATTCCCTCCGACTCCATCGTATTCGCCGTCTCCAGAGCGACTTTCAACATCTCTTTCGACATCTCTGAGTCCTTCTTCATATCCACCCTCCTCTAAAATATTTTTGTATACGTTGTCAATAAAAAGTATCTCGAAGTCTGGTACTGAGTTTATCATATCATGGGTCAAATCGCCAGCGTCAAGTATCTCAGATGGTGTGCGATTTTCTCCAGCAGACTCAGCTTTCTCCAGCAATGCCTTCGCTCAACTCCATATTGTTTCCTGTACTTCAGCTGGCTCCCATTTCTGACCGGTCCTTTTTGTGAGGATGTCTGCCGCTTCCCGGAACTTGGCGTTAACGGCAAGATACCCCGGGCTTTTGCCGGGTTCAGTTCCTGAAGCGTTAATTTTCCCGCCGAAAAGGCTCTGTTCCCATGCCAGATAAATAGCTACCCAAGTATCGTTAGTTACTTCCTGCATATTGCCAAGCAGATTCTGCATGAAACTGTTGACCTTGGGACCAGAGAGAACAGTCTTTATTGGGTCATCCGAAGTCAATGCCCTGTAGGTATTGTTCTTCCATGCGTCGAGAACAGATTTTTCTCCCTTATCTCCCTGAACATTTTCGCCAAGGATTTTGAGAATTGCCGCTTCATTAGTCGGACGTCCGGCCTTGACCCATGCGTTCCAAGATTTCAGGGCATTGATAAGATTGTTTTCTACGCTGGTCTGTGGGCTGAGTGCCGCAAGGAAGGCTGTAAATCTGGGGGCATCGTTATACCCAAAGATTTTCATAATAGCATGAATACGCCGCCTGAAACGGTGCACATAGACCGCTGAGATGGTGCATGCAGGCCGGCAAAATGGTGCACGGTTTCCGCACTTGTGGTGCATGGACTTCCGGCCTTTATATAATGAATTTTAGCATCATATGATGCAAATTCATTACAGGAGGTCGGATTATGACCAATCACAAAGAGATCCTAAGGCTCAAAAGTCTGGGACTCACAAACACGGATATTGCAGCCGCCTGCACTTGCGGTCGGAATACCGTGACGCGTACGCTGGCAAGGGCACAGGAGAATGGACTGACGTGGGAAAAGGCCCGTGCTATGTCGCAGCAGGAAGTATCCCTTAAGCTGTTTCCTGAAGAAGTGCACCAACACCAATGCCACCAATGCCAATGGGGTCAAACAATGCCAATGGGGTCAGACCTACACAATTGACAAAAAGACTAAATGTGCAGATCGGGAGGAGGGGTGCATAGCCGAACTGAACACACTGCGACTGCATAAGTTGAACGCCCCGACCGATACAAACTGAACACCCCTGCCTGGCCGACTGAACAATCCGAGTAGATAGTGACTTCTTAGGAGCGCCTAAAACTCGTAACTGACCTCATAGTCCACGATCCGGCGAGTATGCCAGTCGAGAATGATGCATGAACATGTTCAAAATCCGGCATCCTGAACGTCGTGTCCCTGACAGAGTCAACCGGCCTGAGCAAAGCAGACGAAAAAGCTGTGCCATCAACCCTGTTTAGATCCTCAACAGTGAGCCATCCTTGGTTCTTGGCATGCCGGACTAGCAGTGAAACAGTATTTCTGGACACATGATACGTGGTGGCTGCCTGGCGCTGGCTTAGTCCGCCATACACAGCCCTGACTATTGTTAAATAATCAGTCATATTTATACCTCCTGAAGATAATTTCTGCTATGCAGCAGTATTTTGATCTTACAGGAGTTTTAGGAAGGTGGCTCTTTATAGCGCGTAGGGTGGCTCTATTCGAGCGCGCTAATGGCTCTAAAGCTCCGCGCTAGTGGCTCTATTTCACCGTGTCTCGCAAATAGAAAGGTAAAGGGGTGTACAACTTGAGCGGCCGCCGTGTTCAGTTTGGAACGGTCTAGGTGTTCAACTCACGCGCCCGCACGGGGCGCGACCAAGAAGGAAGTCCAAGGGGTCAGACCTACACAATTGACAAGATAGCCTAATCAGTTGCATACGCCAAATCGAGCCTATTCACGGAACTGTGTAACTGGATAAAATTCAGTCTCGATCTATAACGCAAGCCGACCGCCGTAGACCAGATACATCTGATTCAAGGCGGTTTTCCAATTCTGGAGAGGCATGGTCCATTTTCTCGTGATCCTGTCCAGCGGTTGCGGAAGTCCGGCGTTGACAGCCCGCTCTCGGCGTGGCTGTTTTACGTTAATGCTCTCCACATTTGTCCTTAGACTGCTCTGCTGCCTTGCCGCAAACTGCCGAATATCGTGCCGCCAACTGCTCTTTGCCGCATGCAGATATAATAAATAAGCCTTCCGGTTGGCGGGGCGGACAAATCTGCATCCAAAACCGGAAGACGTGATACTGTACAGAAAAAAATACACTGGCGCTTACAAGACTTATTTCCTAACCGCGGCCGGAGGCACGACGAACCAAGTCATCGTTTTTTGTTACCTCAAATCCCTTCGAAACAAGTATTGAGATTATATCATCTTCAAATTTGGGGTCTAACTCAAGATAACGACCATTGTGCACCGAATCTTTAACTTTGGCAAAAACTGAGTCGGTTATTTCCTTGGGCATAAAATTCAGCATAAATTGAGCCGGCCATTCAGGATAATCCCCTTCATTTACACCAGGAAGATCAGTACCAGGGAAAGGCTCTAAATCTTCCGGTTGCTCATCTGAATAGAAGCTGTCAATAATATCTTCATACCTGTCAGGTGACTTAATTTTAAAGTCCCCCCAAGTCTTCGATGTTCTTATATCATTCCAGAATTTGGCCAGCTCTTCTGCTTTGTCTAATCCAATAAAAACCAAAGATCCGCCTATATTACTAAAAACCAATTTGTATGTTGGCTTGGCAAGCTGTCCTAGAGAAACGGTTTCATCCTTACTGGATAGTTCTTGAACGTTATTTGTCTTGATGTCATCAGTGATACCCATGTCGACAAAGAAGATTTTCCCATGGAATGAGATATCGTAATTTGACAATGTTTCTCTGAATTCTTGCTCAGTTACAGAACTGGTTACTCTGAAAATTCTTTCGGGCGAGAGTTGAACAAGATTCAGATCCTCACTACTTATATATAGCGAATCTGTTAGAGCGTTGCCGAATTTAAACGCCATGGTACCACCAGGCCATTTTGTTATAATAATGTATTTCGTTGTCCGGGGCCTGTTTTTCATAGCGTTCGAAATCCTATGCTTCACATCTTCGAGTTTATCATGCCAATCCGTCGAAAGCTTTACCCCCGGTGTACTTTGTTCGGTGAATTCTTTTGTGGTGTCAATGCCGATAGAGAGAAGGGCGTCATCCATGCCGTCAAAAATCAATCTTTCTTCGCTGTTTTTGGTTAAAAACACGAAATACTTCCCCCCATACCAATAGCCCTTTGAATCCTGAAGGGAAGGAAGCTTGGTACTAATTAGTTCCTCATCAAGAGCTTCTTCAATGTCGTCACCTAATTCCTCGATAACTAAACGGGGGATTTCTTTAGGATCCATACCTGCTTCTACCAGATCATATTCACCTTCTATAATGAAATCCGTGTAGTCCTTGCCAAAAAAACTCAAGGCTTCAGGCAGGTCATTAATCGTTTTAAAATTCTCAACAGTTTCAAGCAATATCATCCACGTGGCATAGTCTTCAGAACCCTCTTTAGGAATATCGGACCCAACCCACTCTTCAACTATCCACATCAGTGCATTTTTAATTGAACGAATAGTTTTACTGTCTCTCGAATCCGTGTCCTTTATATTGTCAAGATCTCTCATCAGAATTACCTCGCTTTCCTTTTTATTCAGCACGATCCTGTTTCTTTAATCAGATCCTCTTGTTATTTACAGGATTACATATTTGTGGCATGAATTGATATATGGCTGAAATCAGAAGCAAAGGGAAAATCAATGCTTGGTATTTATACTAAACATATAGAAAATTAATCTTTTTTCATCCAATCCATAAAGCGTTCAAATGCACTTTTGGGGGAGGAAAAATCCTTCTTACTACCTAGTTTGACCTCCAGCTCCTCATGCAGAACCATTGATCTTATTCCGGCGGACATATATATATTTTTTAAAAGTCCTTGGCGATAAACTACATTTGGGTAAAAAGCAACGTGGGTAAGCATCTCATTTCGAAATACATAACTTCCAAAACCATATTCTGTTGCTTTGTTGCTCAAGATTGGTTCATTTAGTGATAGAGCTTTTCTTTTCCACATTTTTTCATCATTTTTTCTTGATACCGGGAAAAAATGAGTAACCAGCAGTCCATTACCATAGAACGGGTGTGGTTGATTGGCAAATATCCTACAAAGAGATGAAAAATCTCCATATGGGAATTCAGCTGTTAAAGCGTCTTCATCGGCGGTTGCCAGGAGCGACAATGGCCAATTTTCCATTTCCTCCACAACTTCCTGGAATTCATGTCCGATCCATTTCGATGGTTTTTTCCCAACTTGTGTAATAATTGACGGAACCAAAGCAGATGCTTTGTGGGTATCCTTGCGTACTCCCTTTTGGGGATGTCCACTTATAGCTTGTGCCATATCAAAAATCTCAAGAGCATTTTCTATATTCTGTGTCTCATAAATTTGAAGTTGTGCAGCAACGCATATCAAGGTTCCCATCCATTTGCTGATTCCCTCATGAACTAGGACATGCGAGCAAAGCTCTAAAATACCACGATTACTGTCAAATACTGGCCCTGCCATAGATGCAAATGGCATAAGGGTGATGTTTATAAGATTCATAATCGTTTCATCCAGTTTTGGAACTTTCATAAGCTCGGTATGGACTGAAATTAAATACCCCTTATCCCCATCTGGACCATTTGCCTCACCAATAACCTCTATGGTTTGTGCGTGATCAAACGGCCACCAACAAAAACCATTATCTCTCTTAATTGACCATTCCTCTTCAACTGATAGTTCGGTGAAAAGTTGGTCGATCATAGCATTACCTGTGAACATTTTTTTACCTCCTTTTAAATATAATTTAAATATTTTTATTATAAATATTAATTTTTCTATGGTATAAACATAAATAATAAACTAATTACAAAGCAGCGGCCTTTCGAATGAAAGGCCGCTGTCCAGCGTACGTCAAGTTATCGGTCTTCCCTCATCATCCAAACCCTTACGGGTTTGCAGGTATTGGCACCTTGCGTTGTATCGCAGGTTGCCGGGCTTCATCGGGCCAGTCCCTCAGCCACTCTGAATAAGAGTTAGTATTTAATTAATATATCACAATTACGAAGAAATGTTATTGTTTTAGTTGTTAAGTTATAGTGACTGACATTCTTTTAAACAACGGCCCCCAGACTCGAAGAAACACAAATAATTTAAGTAAGATCTACACAATTGACAATAGCTACTTATTCCGGTTATTTGTGTTGGGAACAGATTTCTCACGTCTTTCATAGAAGCTCCGAACACGACACTTTCATATCTCCCAACTCCTCAAGAGCACGGAGCAGTTTTCCGCGGGTCTTGAAGAAGTTCGTTCCACGTTTACAGGCCCTCTCATCCATATATTTGTCCCTTCTTATCTCGATCATAAGTGAGGAGACCCTTGGGTCTTTTCGATAATGCTTCTCCGGGACTATGGTCCCGGAGAACGGAGTGTTGAGTGCGGTGTCGCAGCCAAGGCTTTGGAAGATCTCAAGGGCTCTTTCGGCCACGAGGGTCGGTGTATGGTATTCGTCAGTTCCGATGCATATTTCCGGTCTGTATGCATCTTTGGAAAGTTCGTATGCCAGAGGGACACCGGGGTAGCTGTGGATATCGATTATAAGGGCCTTTCCTGATCGCTCAAGCACACTTTCCACGGCATCCGCGAGTCTCCTGTGGTGGGGGAAGTACCATGCTTGCAGAAGGTCCTGCCTCTCTTGCTTTGTCAGTTCCCTTCGCAGAGGCCTGCCGTCGCTTGTCTTTTCGTAAATAACGCCCATGCCCTTTTTTGACATCGGTTCCCGGTCATCTTCGATGAACCTTTCGACGTCGACCACAAGACGGCTGACCCCGGCCCTTATGACTTGTTCCGGGGGCAGCGCGCCCTCGACAAGGGCATAAGTACGATGGTCGGTCATCCGGCGCACTTCTTCCGCAAGTTCCGTCTCTGTGAGCAGATATCGGCCCCTCTCTTCTTCGGGTATATATGTCGAATCATGCGGAACGTGCAGGATCATGTGATTATGGCTGGTCATAGGTTTATCCTTTCTGAGCCACTGGATTGGATATCCGGCGTGTGCTTTCTCAACACCATCTGCTGAATATTCCGTGCAGGACTGACCTTCACGGTGATTTCCGCCCTGGCACCTTTTTTCGAACCATTCGAGCTCCTTTTCCAGAACCCTTTTGTTTTCCTTGCAGAGCCTCCAAGGGGTCAGACCTACACAATTGACAAGAGCCTCCAAGGGGTCAGACCTACACAATTGACAAGAGCCTCCAAGGGGTCAGACCTACACAATTGACATAACGGGATATATTTTTATCCTCAATGCAGCAATTACAAGATCTGAAACTAATATCGAAACCGAAGACCAATTGGGAATACAGATCGAAAAGATCATGAGGATTCCTGCTCCGCGAATTATGTAGGCCCGAAACAGCTGAAGTTTTTCCAGACCTGTTGTTACAAGCAGAGTGATTCCGAGAGCTGATCATTTTGTCAATTGTGTAGGTCTGACCCCTATTGACCCTTTCCTTTTAGTTTAAAGGAGCCCCCAATGGCTTTGCTATATCTTTTCTTCTGCAAAATTGCGAACTTGATTTTACTTTATCTTCTTTGATTGAACGGCTTCTTTTTTTATCACATTTTTTTGAATATAAATAAATACTCATGGGCTATAAGCAGGAAGTTATATTTTACACTGTTGGTTTTCCAATAACCTGTGGCTTTACAATTGTGCTGCTCTTTTATGATTATCTCTTTTGTCTTGAATCCCGCTGATTCAAATATTTTCATAACTTCAAAGCTCATTGGTATGATGTGCCCTTTTTGCCTTGTATCGCCCATAAGTACAGCACAGAACTTTCCCTTTTTAAGGACACGATAGCTTTCGGCTGCAACGCTCTCCATTTCTTTAAGAAAGTCCCTAACCCCAAAATTGGACAAGTCATGGGCAATATCCATATTTTCGCTATAATGAATAATGTCTGCATAAGGTGGATGAGTACAAATAAGATCTATACTCACGTCAGAAACAAAATCAAGATTTCGTGCATCACCCTTATGAATAAATACTTTGCCATTGGCGCCTTCGCACTCAAAGTCGACCTTTTCCCGGCACCTATCCAAAGCAACATCGTTGACATCAACACCAATAATATCCCTATTCAATAGTTTTGCTTCAACCAGAGTGGTGCCACCTCCTGCGAATTGGTCAAGTACCAAATCTCCTTCATTAGAATACCTAAGAAGAATATTCCTCGGAATGTAAGGAGACCAATTTCCGCGCCATTTTGCATCATGTGTTGCCCAGTCTCCACGCTTTGGAAAACTCCATACCGTAGTCATTTCCAGTTCAAAGTCTTCTGGTTCCCATTTTGTTATCTTTTTATTTGCCATATATCCCCCTTATATGAAAAGGTCGGTCATAATCCCATTTTCCATATCATCAATACTGTATATCGTTTCAAGAGCATCAAATGTCTCTCTAAGGCTACCTCTTGCGCTCCTCCATGCGGTACCGTCAGTAAGCCACACAAAAGTGAACCCATCGACTGTATCAGCCTCTTGAGCCAACATTTTATAGCTTCTGGCAGTTTCGTTCAACTTGGAACCGCCGCCTGTTCCTCCATAAAAGTTCGTTTCAATAGCGTAAATCATCGAATCAGTTTTTACTACAAAGTCAAAGCGCTTTCTTGCTCTACCTTGATTCGACAAAGCAGACAAATCAATTCCCCATCGTTCTTCAACGTCAGCGAGGTACATTTCTTTGAAATAAGTACTATCTTTTATAAATCCAGCTTTTTGTATGTAGCTTTCCACCAAATCCTCCATTTGATGGCCTCCACGGTTTTTACGTCCATTGGAATCAAGGCCTGTCTCAACACCTAAAGCATAATCAAAAAGATTGTTTACTAAATGATTGGCTATCATATCAAAAAGCCCTGTTTTCCTCATAAATACCTTGTATTGCTCAACCGAATAATTCATCTTATCAAAACGATATAAAAATGCACCATCATCATCTTGTGCATACATTTCATAACCACGAACTGCGAGAAGCAGTGGTATGCATTTGAGAGTTTCTGGATATTTTTTGATAACACTTTCAAAATCCCGTTCTATATCATTTGATCCAATGAGTGAATTTAAAATATTGAGTTCAATTTTCATACGCTCAACATTTTCTACAACCTTATCAAAATCAACATAGTAATCGTATCCGGAAATACTAAGCCGGAACTTGCTTAACCATTCATCAAAATTTCTTGCCATAATAATCATCCTTCCAGTTATGCCATTAGGCCACCGCCACCGGCATCTTTATTGGTATATGCAGTTGTCCAGCCAGTTTGTCCCATAATACTTATGGATTTAGGCGGTAACAGTTGCTTCATGCCATATTCGTCACATATTTCTTGAAACGGGCACTGCTCAAAGCTGGGATTAGCTATACCTGAACGGTAAAAATTTGTTTCACGTATTGCTATGTTACCATCAGCATCATTACAGGGAATTATTTTACCAATAAGTTTTGCCCGTTCGCGGCGATTATCGTTGACATAGCATATTTGGCACGTTCTATTTCTTGCATTATGCCACTTAAAACGATGTCCAAGCTCACATTCAAAGATACATAGGCTTTCCTTGCAGAATTGCCTTCCAACAACATTGTATATGAAATAATCGAGCAAACATGGACTGCTTATAGTCTCATTTGGATATTGGTCTTTCCATATTTCCCAAACTCTGCGCCATGCGGCTGCGTTTACCTCATCAACATATCCGTACTGATACCCGAAAATGTCAATAAAGCTTGAAACAAGGGGAATGGCGCTTGTTAGTATTCCAGTTCGCAATGCCACTTTAATTGTGTTTATATCACTGGCAACATCTATGCGGTCAAACCCAGTAATATTTTCCCATACACCAAGAACCACCATATCACGTATAAACATATCTGCTTTTTTGTTTCCATACCCAGCACCATCATACTGAATTAAGGCTTGCCGAAACTCTGAAACATTGCGGTCAAAACAGTCAATAATATTGTATGGAGAGGAATCATGCTCCAACAGGAACTGACTGATACGTTTTGCAAATTGGAGCCGTTTATCATTTTGTGATAAACTCGTCATTCCAATTGATTTTACAAAGTCAGCCGGAGCCTCGACTATACAGCGTTCATCAAATATACTTGGGTCAGAGAGAAATATCTCCGATAACTCAGCAAAGTTTCTTGAACCGCGAAAATCCTGATTTGCGGTAAGAAATCGTATGCGACAAATATCCTCTACTGATAGATTGTTTGTATCATACACTTCCGAAAAAGCGCGTCCTACTGTCCTGACATATACATCATGCAGCGCATCAGCTACTTTCCCACAAGCACTATCAGATATTTGTAGATCAATAATTTCTCTATGATGCTCATGCCAATATTTATGAAAATCAGAAAAATAATTCAATTCCATCCCAAGCTCATTTATCGTACCAATCCCATCATAGTTAGTATACAAAAACTCGTTTATTTCTTTAACGACTTGCCTTGCTTTAGTTAAATCCAACACTGCTGTATCTTGACCACAAATATTCTGGATTCTTTCTATGAAACAATCTAATTCAGACATTTTGGCCTCCTTAATAGCTACGAATAAGCAATTCGCTTATTTTCCCTCGAGAACTCGCATTACTGTTAATCATTCGCGATGCAGAAATACGCATTATTTTCATCTTCGAATAAAGTTCATCAAAGAAGTCATCATCTGGATCTGTATTCTTTGGATCGGAGTTGCTTGCGACTACATAAGCACCTCTGTCAGATAATTGCTGAATATATTCAGCAAGTTCTGCTTGTGCTTTGTCATCAAACGCGTTTTCGGTATATGCCGTAAAACTTGAAGTTGAATTAAGTGGGCGGTACGGAGGATCAAAATAAACGAATGTATCGCTGTCCACAAAAGCATTGGATTTGCGATAATCCCCACACACAATTGTGACGTTCGACAGAGCTTCTGATACCTGTCGTAGATTATCCTCATCACATATCAGCGGAGCTTTATAAGAACCAATCGGGACATTATATTCGCCTTTGGAGTTTACCCTGTAGAGCCCATTAAAACATGTTCTATTAAGAAAAATGAAAAGAGACGCCATTTCAGTGTCCAAAACACCTTGACATTTAAGCTCATTAAAGCGTTTCCTTTTTTCATAGTAATACTCTTTACGTGAATCATCGCTAAGAGGGATATATTCATCTTGATACTGTGACAGCCGGGAAATTAAATCATCTGCATTATTACGTAAAACTTTATATGTATTAATCAGTTCGGCATTTGTATCACTAATATAAACCTCATCCAGTTCATACTTATTAAGGATGTCGAACAGTACTGCACCACCACCAACGAAAGGTTCAGCATATTTTCTAATGGTATCTCCAAGTCCTTTAGGATACTGTTTTTTAATTGCGTCTATCAGCTGACCTTTTCCACCAGCCCATTTTACAAAAGGTTTCATTCTCTTTTCTTTCATATATCTAACACTCCTACCATCAATCGGTTTTTCAGCATCCTTGGGAATAAGCCACATATTTCCAATCATTTCTACATTTGGAATTCTTTGTTCAGAACATAATATAGCCACTCGCCTTTGCGAAATTCCCCAAAGTTCAGCAGCTTCTTTAGCAGATATATAATTCATGGTACCCTCCTAATCATGCTAAACAAACATATTATATTCTAAATCTCGAATAATAGTGCGAAACGCGTTTTTTTAGAGCCACCGGATCGCAGTACAGAGAGCCATTGGCGCGCGGAAATCAGAGCCAGCGGCGCGGGGGCGGGAGCCATCTAAGCAAGCCCAAATATTAAAGAGCTGTCTGAGATGAGGAGAAGGCGGCTCTTTGTGCTTTAACTGACTGAACGTTTGGAAGTATTGCCTCTGATGATAATTTTGTACGCTTGAGCGGCCAGTCTGTCTGTAATTGCCTCGGCAGCTACTGGT
>Ga0302251_1001832_pt1 | contig 11670 bp, 9 predicted proteins | sample AAG_RA_Gln_MG_FD_193534 | JGI IMG/M metagenome (GOLD analysis project Ga0302251, IMG submission 193534) | Enriched activated sludge microbial communities from anaerobic digester in WTTP, New Holstein, Wisconsin, United States - AAG_RA_Gln | ecosystem: Engineered > Bioreactor > Anaerobic >...
CCTTGCGCGCAAAGACGAACTTATCAAGATAGCCGTCGAGGACCACACAAGCGACATATATATGGACGGAGTGTTCCTTACGGCAAAGAAAATAGGAAGCGCACCCGCAGGCACATTTTACAGAAGCCTCGCCGAGGTAATGTCACAGCAATAAATTAAAGCGCGTATTTAATGGGGAGGATAAAATGAAAAAAGTAAAAATTACAGTGCTTAAAGCGACATATAACGAAGAGATCGCGAACGAACTCGGCGGGCCGAGATCCCAGCGTATCTGCGCATACAAGCCCGGCGAGTCGTGGATTGCCGATTTTAGAAAACCGGAGGGGCTTTGCGACGAGGCTTGGAAAGCGATCCACCCGTTTGCCTTTGCCTTGGCTCATGGCGCTAAGGATTTTTACTACTCCGGCTGGAACAAAGAACCTGGAACGGCGGTTGTTTCATGTCCCGACGGCTTTAGGCCGGTAATTTTTAAGCTTGAGGCGACAGATATCGAGGCAACTCCCGATAATTGACGCGATTTCATATTATTGGCCCGAAGCGGAACGATTTTAATATTTGAGAGATCGTTGTCCGCTCAGGATTTGGCAAAGAATAATCTATGCGGAATTTCAAGAATTTGACAATAATCAACAAAATGGCGGCATGGGGCTTTAATGGCTAGTAGTCAAAATGGTAAGGCAAGCTCCGTGCCGTCAAAAAATAATCGCGGGATTTAACCCCGGAGATGAGGCGTCCGCGAGGATTTTTGTGTGCGATAGGCAAATGCAGCTCATGCTTCATGGCAGTAGACGGGGTGCCGAACGTAAGGACATGCGTGACGCCGCTGTCATCCGGCATGAAGATCGAGACCCAGCGGGGCAAGGGGCTTGTGCCGATGGAGACGAAATGAGAGGAGGCAAAGAGATGAGAAAAGAGATAGAGACAGACCTCCTCGTGACAGGCGGCGGAGCGGCACCGTAATCGTATTTGTAGTCCTGTGTCAGAGTTAGGGTTTCATACGTATTGTCAATTAGATTTTGAAGTTCTGTAAACGTTGCGTCGGCAGATGCTGAGCCGATTTTGGCGAAAATGAGCCCGACGCAAACATAACGGACAGGAACAACTAGCATTGAAAGAAGAAGCGTTTTTTTGAAGCCAGTTATAAAGAAATCTTCTTGGATATTATTATAAAGCACAGTGTGTTTATGTAACCGCGTTGCAATAATATTCCAGCCTTGGTTGCTTTGTCCAAAAATATTTCACACGCTTTTGGGAGTAAGTCGTTTTAGCCGGTATTTACCGTTTTCGCGCCTGAAAAAAACTGAAAAAAATTCTCTGTAATTGATATGAACGACTGTCTTTTTTTACAAAAAATGGTATTATCGCAACACGGATATAGATCCGCTCCTAGCCGCGCATCAGAGGACGCGCAGTGGATTTGCAGCGTTGCGCGCACGTATTTTATGAGTTCTATCGCCGATGGCTGCATTGTAGTTGGGAGGTGGCTTTCTTGCGCGGAGTCGCAATGTTGTTCCTGTCCGTTATGTTTCTGTCGGCTTTAGCGTGCCGCCCGGCGTGCGCTTTGGAGCAGCGGCTTTGTGGCGTAGTAACAAGAGGCGGTAAAGAGACGGAGCCTGCCTGCGAGCCTGATACGGCGAGGCCAATGGTGGGTTTGGGGGGCTTTGAATCATGGTTTTTCAGGGCGGAGCGCCCGGGAACAGCGACTCTCCTGATGACCTGCAGCCGCCCATGGGAGAAGGGAGGCTCGCCGGACAAGTACTATATCTGCGCTATAAAAGTCAGATGAGCCGGTTCTGCCGCGTTGGAGAGCGTTTGTTTCAGCTTAAGACGCCTTGTGAAATTTAAAAACCAAAACAAAGGGTGGATGGCCATTAGAAAAGGAAGACTGAGTCTGACGTTGGCAGCGGCGATTTTTCTTATGTTTGTCTTTACGGCCGAGGCTCTTGCCGAAGGGCTTCGGTGCGCGCCTTTAAACGAGGCGTTTGTTACGTACGCGCGCGACAAAAACAGCGGCGCCAAGGCATCCTCCGAAGACATGCTTCCCAGATGCGGCTATATCCCGTCCCCGCTTGACCTTTCGCATGTCAGACCGCCTGCGGGTATATTTATGCGGGGAATTGGGGCGGTGCTGCCGCCTAAGTATGACTTAAGGGATCACAACAGAATGACCGATGTGCGCGACCAGGGTCCTTACGGCACATGCTGGGCGTTTGGGACGATGGCCTCGCTTGAATCGTCGTTTCTCGCATCCGGCGCGCCTGAGCCCGAAGATTTCTCGGAGTGGCACCTGTCATATTTTGCCCGTGTGGACGAAAACTCCGAAAAACCGGCTTTTACGCAGTCCACTCCATTATTCGGATACGATCCTATTTTTGATCAGGGAGGCAACGCGTGGATGGCCTCCGCTATTTTGGCCAGGTGGACCGGCGCGGTCAACGAGGCAGACCGGCCTTATCAGAACACAAAACCGTGGCCTGAGTCGTCTAGACCGCTTGCTTCAGACCCAGTTTCAAAGCATCTTGAAAACGTCTATTACCTCGGCGGCGATTTTGACGCCGAGGCGGTCAAAAACGCGGTTATGACGTACGGCGCCGTCACGATAAGGATGAAGTGGGCAAGCAACTCATATTTCAACGCGACGTATAACTCTTTTTACTGTCCCGACATAAGTACTAGCGGGGGGCATGCGGTCACGATAGCGGGTTGGGACGATGATTTCCCTAAAGAGAATTTCTCTGATGCGGCGAAACCCGCCACAAACGGAGCGTGGCTTATCAAGAACAGCTGGGGAAGCTCGTGGGGCGACAACGGATATTTCTGGCTCTCTTACTGTGACCCTAACATCGGCGACCCGGCTCTGTTCATAGGCGGCGATAAGACGGATTTCGACGGAGTCTACCAGTACGACCCGTTGGGCTGGGTAAACTCTTTGGGCTACTCCGGCTCCGACACCGCGTGGTTTGCCAACGTCTTTACCGCGCGTGAAATCATCTACGGCTCAAACGCGGAGGCGCTTAAGGCAGTATCTTTCTATGGCGGCGACTCAAACGCGGAGGCGCTTAAGGCCGTATCTTTCTATGCCGGCGCCTCAAACTCGTCTTACCTGATAGAGATACGCAAGGGTGTAAGCGCGGATAACCCCAGAAGCGGAGACCTCATGACATCTGCCGAGGGGGTTCTTCAGGCCGCCGGATATCATACGGTCGTCATGAATGAGGCCGTGCCTCTGTCAGCCGGCGAGAGGTTTTCTGTGGTAGTCAGGCTTAAGACGCCTGGCTGCAACTATCCGATACCTGTAGAGTATCCGATAGGATCCTACAGCGATAAGGCTGTCGCGTCGGCGGGGCAGAGCTTTGTAAGCGAAGACGGCGCGTCGTGGAAGGACTTTACCGTGTCAATGCCGAACGGCAACGTATGTCTTAAGGCCTTCGTCTCAAACGGGGAAATCGTTGCTGAAAAGCCGGTGCTCGTTTCGCCCGAGGATGGGGCTGTCATCGACAGCCTTATGCCTGCGCTTACGGCCGGAGCGTTTCAGTCCCCTGACCCTTCCGTTACTCACAAGGCCACTAGATGGCAGGTAGGAACGGTTGAGGATTTCAGCCGAGGTGTTGTGATCGACGCAGAGAGCGAGGAGTTTCTTACATCTATGGACATAGCGGAGGGCAAGCTTAAAAGCGGGACACAGTACTACTGGCGGGTACGTTTTAAAGGCTCGAACAACGTCTTAACGGACTGGTCGGACACATGGTCCTTCACGACACCATCATCTTCAGGCGGAGGCGGAGGCGGGTGCAACTTTGGTTTCGGAGGGCTGGTGTTTTTGGCGGCCGTTCCGGCGGTTATGTTTTTCAGGAAAAAGCGGATTTAGTCCTGATTTCTTAAAATAAGCGACTGGGGGCGCAAAAGGCCATCCTTTTGCGCCCCTTGCCATTTACCTGTGTTTCTCGGACAGAAGGACCCCGCTGCTTGCTATGTTGTCTAATTATGGCGTGAGCGGCACTCTGTCGTGCAAGGCCAGGATTATACGCGCCGCCGGTGACTTAAGCGTTGGCGGAAGCCGCGATAGTCGCATAGCATGCCATGTGCGAAACCGACTAATGTCAACGCGCGAGGGCTTGTGTTTTTAGCAAAACGCCTTTACCAGGGCAGCAAAGAAGCTGTATATGCCATCCCCTGCTATTAGCCCGGATTCCCTGAGCTCCATTCTCCCGCTGCCGAATATTGCCCGGTAAATCACTGCCGCTACAACACCGATGCCGTACATAGGGCTGTTTATAAGAAGTCCTGTGGCAAGCAGCACTCCAACCGTCTTCTTGATGCCGAACGCAAATTGTATCAGTGCGCCGAATGCGCCCCACTTTATGAGCTGGCCTAAGATCTCTGGATTTTGTCCGGCCTCTATCGTTGCAGCGAACACTTTCGAAACAGGCGCAAGCGTTCCCAGCTTAAAGTACATACTGACAAAACCGGCTACTACGGCAAACCCTATCACCGCGCCTACCATTTCCGCAATTAGCTGCTGTTTTCGCCCGTCAAGCTCATACGCTGTGTCTTTGCTCTTGCCGCGTAATATCCACCCCGTTTTTAAGTCGTACCCCATATCGGCGAAGCATGGTCCGGTGCAGGCAATATAGCCGGTTAGTATGACGAGCGGCATAGTCGGAAATCCAAAAAGAAGGCCGAGAGACAGAAATATCGTAGTTATCGCAAACGCTGGAAACCACCCGGACCGCATCGCACATATGCCGACAAGCATCGGAGCTATCACTGAGGAAACGGCCACCCACAGTATCCATGCAATAATCTGCGGTGCGCTCATCTGCGCCATCATTCCCGTGAAAAACGCTAACGCAGCACCGACTGCCGCATTCAGCATGAATGTCTGCAAAACTGCTTTTTGTACCCCGCTGTGCGATACGGTGCAGGAATATATTTCGCCGTCTTCCTCTATGGAATCTGAAGTGTCCCGCGAACTTTTACGCAGCATCGCTGCTACCTGTATTAAAGACATTACGCCGGCACCCACCATCATTCCCTGCGGGATATATGTAGATCCTATATCGAAATCGAAAAACACCGGGGCATATGCCCTTATGAGCAAACCAACGGCAAGTGCCGACATAGACCAAATATTTGCGAGAAAGACGATCCCTATGCCAGCCATCGGTAATCCAAAAGAGGCTGTGCCTGGTATGCCTATCCAGGCCGCAGGGATTTTTATCATATTGCCCAGGATGCCGGCAGCGATCCCCTGCAGCAGTCTTTTTATCTTTTCCCCGCCTTTGTCGCCTGCCTCTATAGTCTGGGCAGTCGCTATCCCGGGAGGCCAGGAAGCGGCTGCGGGGTAGACCTTTGAATCATAAAGACGGTAGACAAAATAGATGCTTATCACAGTAGCGGCGAAAGAGCCTATGAACATTGCCGGGACGTACGATATCGCCCCTTTGACGTAATATAGGATTCCTATGGCGAGTATCCCGCAGTTCGAAGCGGCAAAGGCCGCGCCTGAGCACATCGTCTGAACTAAGTTCTGTCTGTCAATTGATCGGAAGCGGTCCATCATCGCAAGCGGAACGCGCGAAAGGGACATAGCGATTATCGCACCCAGGATGGATGTGTTGGCGCCGAATCCAGTCTTAACGAGCACCTGCATTGAAATCACAGCAGATACTACGGAAACTAAGCTGCTTAAAAGCAGTGTAGCAGGTTCCAGTGCTTTCACATGAGATGCAGATGTTCCGTTTTTCAAAGGCGACCCTCCTTCTCTAATCGTTGTTGCCAGTTTTAACCGTATCCGCGCATCGCTGTCAGTCACGGGCCATGCGCGGATCGTCAGTCAGGCGGCTGCGCTTAATAACCGCTTATGCCGAGTTGTTTGCAAAACTCTCTCACTTCAGGATGGCGGTATACTCCGTCCTCTTCAAAGACCCGGCCGTCCAGGACAATGGTCGGATTGAGCACAATGCCGTCGGTATGGCCCGCAGCGGCCCATTCTTTGCCGAGTATCGACTTCCCTTGGCTCCCTATGCCAAACTCTATGCATCCGAAAACTCGCTCGTCTTCCACTATGCGCCCTGTGACGGCCCTGACGCCGGGATTGAATCCAAGCGAGTAATGAGCTAGCCGATACATGTTATCAGGGTCGTTGAGATTCTCCATCCATTGGCTGAAAACCTTTGCCTCGCGTCCACCGCGGATGTCGCTCACGCGCCCTTCTTGCAGCGTCATAGCTACGGGTTCGCTGAGCTTTCCTAGCGACATTGGGGGAAACAGCGCCCCGTCGAAAACCAGAACGCCTTCGATCGTCTCTTCAATGGGACACCAAGATACCTGTCCTGCAAGCATTATGGGATATCCCTTTTCCGTGGCCAGTTTGCCCGAAAGGCGGACCCTGCGGCCGCGGTTGTATCCCTTAAGGTTCGTACCTGCGGGGCTTTTTACGATCACCTCGTCGCTTTCCTGGATTATACGCTGGATGGTCTCGCCCATTTTTACCACCGATGGGTAGTCTATGTTGCTTATGGTTCGAACCATCATCATCGCGTCCATGCCTGTAAGATTGATATATCTTACGCCTGCGGCGAGAGACGCTCTGAAGCAATCAGAGTGCATTATGGAAGAATACGTGAACTCTATCCAGACGTCGCAGTGCTCCACGGCCGCCGCTATAGGAGCATATGGTTCAAGACACGTCTCCGGTGCCGTTGGATAATAGATTATGGCCGGATGCCCTCCTATCGAGAAGACCGCTTTCGCAGTCTCTTCGACAACCCTGCGGTCTGTGCAGGAATCTCCTGTTATGACGACGCTCTCTTTTGGTTTGATGAGCATCACGTCCCTAGCCAAAGTCATTGCGCCTTTGGCTAGCTCAAAATTCATATACTCATCCCTTGGCTCCATTCCTATTGTAAACATCTAAGATTGCCCCTTTCAAAAAAATTTTCATAACGATTAATATCAAAAAAGTTTAGCCTCAGTCTGATATATAGTCATTGTTTCAGAAAACGAACAATATTTATGATTGTTTTAACAAGCGACAAAAAATTTCTCGCTATCCTCAATGCGTTGTATTTTAGATATAAAAATCATAGCTTTTTTTAGTAAAAATTATAAATTTTTAGGGCTTATTCAGTGTTTTGTTCTTTTTATCTGTTTTTAGCTGTATTTCAGGTATAATAAAAAACCAAAAGTGCAATGTTTTATAACAAAAATATCTCCATCCAGAGGTGACGATATGCGCCTGACGATCAAACAGATGATTGAGCAGGGGGGATTTTCTGATTTCCGCGTCCTTGCCGGCGAAAACGGCATAGAGACTAGAGAGGTGAAGACCGTCTGTGTGGTCGATGTGCCCGATATTGAAGGATGGGTTTACGGCGGTGAATTCCTGCTCACATCGGGCTATATTTTCAGGGATGATCCTGAGCTTCTGATCCAGCTTATGGAGACAGCCAATAGATATAACGCAGCGGCTTTGGGCGTAAAGCTCGAAAGATACATAGAGCGCATCCCGCAGAATGTGCTGTCTGCCGCAAACGCTATGTCTTTCCCACTCATAGGTATTCCGCGCCACTATGCGCATACTGACATAATAAATCCGGTTCTCATAGCAATGTCTGACAAGGCCATAAAGATGATGCAGACTTCAGACGAGATACATGAAAAGTTTTTCAATCTGATGCTCTCCGATGGTACGGTCGATTCTTTGCTGTCGCTGCTGAACAAATATATTTCGAGGGAAATTCTGTTCGTCGATATTGTGACCGGAGAACGGCACGCTTTCACAACGTCTCTTGAATTCAATCAGTTGATAGAAGACGTCCCGCTCGCGTCTTTGACGGGGCATTTCCCTTATGAAAAGATAATACTGAACGGAAAGGTGCGAGGATATCTGTTCACAGACAGACCTGTAGGCGATATGGAAGCCGAAGTTGCGCTGAACCATGCGAAGGAAGCGCTGCAGATGTCGCTTAAATGGGAGCATGAGAGGTGGAAAATAGAACGAGGCAGGGAGACACAGTTTGTGCAGGACATTCTTTACAGAAGATTCAGGCAGGACTCAGAGATATTAAGCAGAGGAAGGCTTTTGAACTGGGATCTTACAGGGGCTAAAGCCGTTGTTCTGGTAGGAATTGACAGAGCCCGCTCGCTGCTGGGCAATCCGTGTGAACCGTATATGCGGGCTTTTGAGGCTACTCGTTCTCTCTTGAGCGAGCTTCAGGACAACATCCCCTATTCGCCTCTGGAAAACGAAATGGCATTTATAGTCAGCGTCCCTGACGGAGGATGGCGGAACTTTAAGGAGAATGTTTCCCGGGTGTTTCAAGCCGCCTGCAGAAGCGTAAGGGTGCAGACAGGGGTGCAACTCATAATGGGGGTTGGTTCACAAGTTGGAAATATAACGCTGTGCAGCAAAAGTTTTCGTGAAGCGTCGAAGGTCCTGGCTATGGCGCAGCAGGCGGATTCCGGAGGAGAACCTCTTTTCTGGGAAGATATGGGCGCTTATAAATTTTTATCACAGATACAGGATACGCCAGAGGCGCATGATTTTATAAAAGAGTACCTCGGTAAGCTAATAGGAGATGGCAACGAATACGAAAGTGACTCACTTTTGGATACGCTCTTTCGCATAATCGACAATAACTGGCAGCTTAAACCTGCGGCCGACCAGATGAACCTTCACTATAACACCGTCAAATATCGCTACAGGAAGATACAAGAGCTCCTTGGAGCGGATATTGACAAGCCCGCAGTGAGAATCAATCTTGCTTTCGCAAAAGAACTTTATAAAATTAATAAAATCCGGAAGGAGCAACAAACATGGGAATGACTGGTTCCGATATGCATGAGTCAGTGGAGAGAAATTTTAACAAGCAGCTTGCGGAAACGCGGCGCATAATAGGGATCAAAAGCGTGCTCAACGAACGGGAATGCTCCGAAAAACATCCATTTGGCCCCGACATGTCCTGCGTTTTGAGCCATTTTTTGGGTACTGCGGCGCAGATGGGTTTCAAGACGAGGAATCTGGATAATTATGTCGGCTACGTTGAGATGGGGGATGAAGACCTTCCTCTTATAGGTATTCTCGCGCATCTTGATGTAATGCCCGAAGGCAAGCCAGAGGAGTGGATATTTTCGCCATATGCGGCGGAGATTTCTGACGGAGTCTTGTACGGAAGGGGCAGCGTCGACGACAAGGGACCCGCAATGGCGGTACTCTTCGCGATGGCGGCTTTGCGCGACTCTCAAACTGCCTTGCGCCGCAGGTTTAGGCTTATAGTGGGTCTTGACGAGGAGAGCGGGTCAAGGTGCATAAAATATTACAGGGAACATGCGGAATTGCCCGAATTTAGTTTTTCGCCCGATGCGTCTTTCCCTGTGGTTAACGCGGAAAAGGGCATTCTCAGAATCATAATTACGGTGGCATCGCAGAAGGTTCCCACGGATGCGTTGAACAGAGTGATTTCCATAAATGGAGGGGACCGCTTCAACGTTGTTCCGGACAGAGCGGAGATTAAGTTTTTAAAAGATGGGCAAATGTGTGTGGTTACGGCGCAAGGCAGGTCAGCACATGCGATGGAGCCTTATAAAGGCGTAAACGCAGTGCAGAATCTTATCTGCGCCATGCAGGAAAATGTGTTTCAGGAAGAGGACATGTGCGTACTGAACAAAGCGTTCGCGCTTGCGGGAACAGATTGTTACGGGGAGTCGCTGTCGATAAAATGTCGCGACGATGTCTCAGGGGATCTTACATGCAACTGTGCCGCGGTGGAATCGAATATCTCTGACGGTCTTTTGTCTTTGAGCCTGAAGTTTGATATACGGTATCCGGTAACAATCGACCCAGACGAATTGATCGCAAATCTAAAAAAACGTACGGAGGCGATGGGAGCCAAGCTATCTTTGCACACACATAAAGCGCCTTTGTACGTAAGAGAGGATCATCCTGCGGTTCAAACGCTTCTTGATGCCTATGAAGAGATAACTGATACGCGTCCGGCTCCCATAAGTATGGGAGGCGGGACTTATTGCCGTTTCATGCCGAACTCAGTCTCAGCGGGGCCGCTCTTCCCAGGCGAAGAAGAAACGGCGCACCAGCCTAATGAAAACATCTCGATCGACAATCTGAAAAAATGCACGCACATATATGCCGAAGCGCTGCTTAGGTTTAACGGTATGTAAAACGAGAAATAATCTTTTGATTACTTTCTCGATTAAGCCGGTTTTGAAATTACGCGGCATATGACAACATTTGACATGAAGATCAAAAAACTCGGCGCGGGCGATTTCATTTCGTCGTAAGCAAATCTAACAAGACACACGCTTTCGGGAGTAAGTCGTTTTAGCCGGTATTTGTAGTTTTCACGCCTGAAAAAAACTGAAAATTCTCTGTAATTGACATGAACGACTGTCTTTTTTTACAAAAAATGGTATTATAGCAACACGGATATAGATCCGCTCCTAGCCGCGCATCAGAAGACGCGCAGCGGATTTGCAGCATCTCGCGCACGTATTTTATGAGTTCTATCGCCGATGGCTGCATTGTGGTTGGGAGGTGGCTTTCTTGCGCGGAGTCGCAATGTTGTTTCTGTCCGTTATGTTTCTGTCGGCTTTAGCGTGCCGCCCGGCGTGCGCTGTGGAGCAGCGGCTTTGTGGCGTAGTAACAAGAGATGGAAAAGACGCGGCGGTAAAAGTCAGGGTCTCGGTATGGGATGGAAGCCGCGCACATAATGCGGTATCGGACTTAAACGGGCGCTTTGTCATTGACGGCATGCCTGCGGGCGCGCTGTTCGCCGTGCGGTTCTCATGGGGACGCGGCTGTTTTGTGCGCATGGACGGCTTACGTTTCCCTGCGCGCGGAGGCCTCTTTGTCTTCGCAGACTGCGGCGAGGTTCAAAATGGCGCGGTTTACCGCGTGCGCGTGCCGTCAAACCCCTCGACGGGGTATTCGTGGGCTTTGGCCGGACTTTTTCCTAAAGAAGCGCTTTCGTTCTGCGGTAAAGAGACGGAGCCTGCCTGCGAGCCTGATACGGCGAGGTCAATGGTGGGTTTGGGGGGCTTTGAATCATGGTTTTTCAGGGCGGAGCGCCCGGGAACCGCGACTCTCCTGATGACCTGCAGCCGCCCATGGGAGAAGGGAGGCTCGCCGGACAAGTACTATATCTGCGCTATAAAAGTCAGATGAGCCGGTTCTGCCGCGTTGGAGAGCTTTTGTTTTAGCTTAGGATGCCTTGTGCAATTTAAAAACCAAAACAAAGGAAGGATGCGCTATGAGAAAAGGAAGACTGAGTCTGACGTTGGTAGCGGCGATTTTTCTTATGTTTGTCTTTACGGCCGGGGCTCTTGCCGAAGGGCTTCGGTGCGCGCCTTTAAACGAGGCGTTTGTTACGTACGCGCGCGACAAAAACAGCGGCGCCAAGGCATCCTCCGAAGACATGCTTCCGCGATGCGGCTATATCCCGTCCCCGCTTGACCTTTCGCATGTCAGGCCGCCTGCGGGTATATTTATGCGGGGAATTGGGGCGGTGCTGCCGCCTAAGTATGACTTAAGGGATCACAACAGAATGACCGATGTGCGCGACCAGGGTCCTTACGGCACATGCTGGGCGTTTGGGGCGATGGCCTCGCTTGAATCGTCGTTTCTCGCATCCGGCGCGCCTGAGCCCGAAG
>Ga0302251_1001834_pt1 | contig 11664 bp, 12 predicted proteins | sample AAG_RA_Gln_MG_FD_193534 | JGI IMG/M metagenome (GOLD analysis project Ga0302251, IMG submission 193534) | Enriched activated sludge microbial communities from anaerobic digester in WTTP, New Holstein, Wisconsin, United States - AAG_RA_Gln | ecosystem: Engineered > Bioreactor > Anaerobic >...
GAGAAATAGGAGAAATTAAAAAAACGCATACGAAATTTTCAATTGGGGGTAATCAGGCAGCGCTAGTCGCTTGCCAGAAAAACAGTGGTTACGATTCTTACGGGAAAGAACAGGCTTACAATGCTCCGGTGTCTGTTAAAAGTGAATTTGCTTATTCAACAGCTCTCAAATCTCTTTTAGAATCAGAACATAATAAAACGTATATTAATGATTTAATTCTTCTATTCTGGGCGCAGCCCAAAACTTTAACTGCAGAGGAAACAAAGGAGATAGAAGAAAAATTTTTATTTTTAATTTCTACTCCTTATGTGGAAAATCAAAATAATACCAACAATGGGATTGAAGCCGTAAAAAATCTTTTTGAATCAATAAAAACTGGGAAAATGCCTGTTGATATGGGTGATAAGTTTTACGTACTCGGAATATCTTCAAATGTTGCAAGAATAGTTGTCCGTTTGTGGAAAAGTGGCAGCATTAGCGATTTCTCAGAAAAAATAATTGATTATTTTAATGATATGGAAATTGACAGATCTCCAAAAGATCCTCCCTATCTAACTTTTAAAGAAATGTTAAGTTCTGTCGCCATTGATTATAAAATTGACAAGCTGCCACCAAATCTTTCCGGTTCAGTTCTTATGTCGATTCTTAATGGCATGCCCTATCCAGCGACCTTTTTTCAGCATGCGATAAGACGGATAAGAGCTGAACGAAAAGTTCCTCGCGCAAGAGCTGCAATAATTAAAGCATATATCAATAGGCTAGCTAAGAGATGTCAAGATAAATCAAAGGAGGTCACCATGTCTTTAGATAAAAGTAATACGGATGCAGCATACAGGCTTGGGCGTTTGTTTGCAGTGCTTGAGAAAATTCAGGAAGAGGCAAATCCTGGATTGAATTCAACCATAAGAGAGCGATTCTATGGTGCTATGTCGTCAACTCCATTAACAGTATTGCCTATGTTGATGCGTCTGAAAAATCACCATCTTGCAAAACTAGACAATGTTGCTAGGAAAAATTATTTTGAAAAAGAGATTGGCGAGATTATGGAAGAAATACAGATAGAAACTCTTCCCAAACATTTTTCTCTAGTAAAACAGGGGTATTTTGCAGTGGGATATTATCATCAGCGCCAAATGTTTTTCACAAAACAGAATAAAAATACAGATTAGGGGGATAAAAAAATGTCAATAATAAATAAAAGATATGACTTTGTGTTTTTCTTTGATGTAAAAGATGGGAACCCTAACGGAGATCCTGATGCAGGGAATCTCCCGAGAATTGATGCTGAAACTGGCGACGGACTAGTAACAGATGTCTGTATCAAACGAAAGATTAGAAATTATATCCAGACTTTTTTTGGTAATGAAAATGGCAAGGATATATTTATAAAAGAAAAAGGGATACTTAACAGGGCAATAGATGAAGCTTATAAAGAAGCAAACAAAGACAAAAAAATAGAAACTTCCGATGAAAAAAGAAAAGCGGAGGATAGTGCAAGAAGTCATATGTGCGCAAATTATTTCGATGTTAGGACATTCGGTGCAGTAATGAGTACCGGAGAAAACGGTGCCGGGCAGGTTCGTGGTCCTGTTCAATTAACATTTTCCCGTTCGGTTGAGCCAATTGTTGTTTTTGAGCATAGCATTACGCGTATGGCAGTAACAAATGAAAAGGATATTGATAAGGAACGTACCATGGGCAGAAAATTTACTGTTCCTTACGGTTTATATCGTGGGCATGGCTTTGTTTCTGCCAATCTTGCAGCCGATACTGGGTTCTCAGAAGAAGACTTAGAGCTATTCTGGGATGCGATGGTAAACATGTTTGAACCTGATCGTTCTGCTGCTAGGGGGCTTATGAGTCTTCAGAAATTGATAGTCTTCGAACATTCCGGGGCATTAGGTGACAAACCAGCACATGAATTATTTAACAGAGTTGTTTGGGAGAGAGTAACGGAAGGAACAGCGAGAGACATCAAAGATTATAAAATTACTGTTGATGGTAAAGAAATGACAGAAACATTTATCAAACTGCCAGCTAAAGGCTAGCTCTTTGTTTTTAGAAGATGATTTCCTGCCTATATCAGCTTTGCAACACTTGGCTTTTTGTCCCCGCCAGTGTGCGCTGATACATATGGAACAGACATGGGAAGAGAATGTTCTGACCATTGAAGGTAGGATTTTGCATGAAAAAACGGATAGTGGATATGCCGAATCAAGGTCTGGGCTCCGAGTTGTTCGGAGCCTGAGACTTTGTTCTTTTAAGCTGGGGTTATATGGTGTGGCAGATGTCGTAGAATTTTCTGTAAATAAGCCTCCATATCCGGTAGAGTATAAGAGAGGAAAAAGTAAAATTGAACCAATAGATGAAGTTCAGCTTTGTGCTCAGGCAATTTGTCTAGAAGAAATGACAGGAATTGATATTCCTACTGGGGCTATGTACTATGGAGAGCCAAGAAGACGGCAAAGTGTTGATTTTTCCGATAGTTTAAGGAAAAACACAGAAGAATTATCTATAAAACTGCACCAACTACTTTTGCAGGACAAAATTCCAAAAGCTGAATTTTCCCCTAAATGCAAAAGATGTTCATTATTTGAAAAATGTATGCCAGAGGTCTTAAGTTTAAGAAATAGCGTGGATAGGTATTTTTCCTGTTTTTTTAAGATAGAGGAGTAAGAAAAATATAATGAAAAAATTGCTAAACACACTTTATATTTCCACTCCGCATAGTTATATATCGAAAGAAAATGAAAAATTAGTTGTTAGACTGGACAAAGAATTGAGTAAGGAATTTCCTATTCATCTGCTTGAATCTGTCGTCTGCATAGGACATGTCACATGCAGTTCGGCTGTGATGGGATTATGTAGTGAGCATGGGGTGGGGCTTGCGTTTTTCTCGGAAAATGGCAAATTCATAGCACGTGTAAACGGGCCGTTATCTGGTAATGTTCTTCTGCGACGTGCTCAATATAGAATAGCGGATGATGAATCCGTCAGGGCAGAACTTGCCAGGCGTTTTGTTGTAGCAAAAATAGCAAATGGCAGAAATGTCCTTTTGCGAGCGCTCAGAGATTATCCTGATATTGAAGGTTCTGAAAATCTAAAAAAAACAGCATCTTATATGGCGGAAATACTTAAAGCGCTGCAGATAAAGAAAACAATTGAAACGGTTAGAGGAAATGAAGGGGATGCAGCTAGAGCATATTTTTCTGTTTTTAACGATCTGATAGTTGCTCAAAAGAAAGAATTCTTATTTAAGGAGCGTTCAAGACGCCCTCCAATGGATAATGTCAATGCGCTTCTCTCGTTTGTGTACACATTACTAGCGCATGATACTGTTTCTGCTCTAGAAGGTGTGGGGCTTGATTCTGCAGTTGGATATCTACATGCCGACAGACCTGGTAGGCCCAGTCTTGCTCTTGATCTAATGGAGGAATTTAGAGCTATGATTGCTGATCGTCTTGTTCTGAATCTTATAAACAGGAGACAAGTCAAAAGTGAGGGATTTATAACAACGGAAAGTGGTGCTGTAACTATGGATGATAGTACGAGAAAAGAGGTGATTATAAATTATCAGGAAAGAAAAAAGGAAGAAATTGTACATCCATTTATAAATGAAAGAATCCCTATTGGCCTTTTGCCTCATATACAGGCCATGTTGCTTGCAAGATACATGAGAGGAGATCTGGATAGTTACCCTCCTTTCCGTTGGAAATAAAATTTTTTTAGGTGGTGCTTAAACTATGTTGTTACTTATAACATATGATGTTAACACAGAATCTCCGGAAGGGAGAAAACGTCTACGTAGAATAGCTAAAATATGTGAGAACTATGGACAACGGGTCCAAAATTCAGTTTTTGAGTGTCTAGTTGACCCGGTACAGAAAACAGAAATATGTCACAAATTAGAAAATGAAATAGATGCCAGTTGTGACAGCCTTAGGTATTATCAGCTTGGAAAAAATTGGCACAATAGAGTAGAACATGTAGGAGCAAAGATAACATATGATCCTGAAGGTGTTTTGATATTATAACGCGAACTATAAGTTAACAATATTTTGTTACATCATTCGCGATTTAGTATTGGAGAGGACATAGAGGTTTTTATTTGAATTTTGTGTACCTTGAAAATGCGATCGATGAAATGTTCGCGAAATAAAGGATAATATTAAGCACTATTACTGAAAAAAAGGAAGTCACAGTCGCGCCCCGTGCGGGCGCGTGAGTTGAAACATATCAAGGTAGGAGCCATAGGCAAAATCCTTGGTCGCGCCCCGTGCGGGCGCGTGAGTTGAAACTGGCGGGATAGGCGCGATAATAATGAACGGCTCTTGTCGCGCCCCGTGCGGGCGCGTGAGTTGAAACTTTATTATCTGCGTCATGCTCATCACCACCTCCTTGTCGCGCCCCGTGCGGGCGCGTGAGTTGAAACCCCCCAGGGGTCTGCTACAGCCTGCCCTATTAACGTCGCGCCCCGTGCGGGCGCGTGAGTTGAAACGCTTCGTTCTCTACCTCCTCCGCCTCCTCGCGCGTCGCGCCCCGTGCGGGCGCGTGAGTTGAAACACTATCGGTTGGAGGGCGATCAGTATCAGGACATGTCGCGCCCCGTGCGGGCGCGTGAGTTGAAACAGACAGAAGCGACTACAGATAAGGCCGCTGAAAGTCGCGCCCCGTGCGGGCGCGTGAGTTGAAACTCTGCCTCTGTAGGAATTAAAGAGCTGGGATATCGTCGCGCCCCGTGCGGGCGCGTGAGTTGAAACTCGACAGCAAATGCGAAACTCATCTTATCTATGTCGTCGCGCCCCGTGCGGGCGCGTGAGTTGAAACGGGCGCACCGTCTACCTCTGTGCCCAGCTCAGATAAGTCGCGCCCCGTGCGGGCGCGTGAGTTGAAACTCAATGAGGATAATGTTGTAATCGCACAAATACCCGTCGCGCCCCGTGCGGGCGCGTGAGTTGAAACCTTGATAAGGCTTATCTTTGTCTTTGCGCTCGCGTCGCGCCCCGTGCGGGCGCGTGAGTTGAAACAACACATTTTTAACACGATGATACTTATGGATTAGTCGCGCCCCGTGCGGGCGCGTGAGTTGAAACTCCACTGCACTCGGGATAGTCAGTACCGCTCCGCGTCGCGCCCCGTGCGGGCGCGTGAGTTGAAACTCATATCTAGCCAGAATAACATTAATATCGCACTCGTCGCGCCCCGTGCGGGCGCGTGAGTTGAAACAGCTACAGCACTACCTGGGCGTCAGTAGCACGGAGTCGCGCCCCGTGCGGGCGCGTGAGTTGAAACTAGGCATAACATGAAGATAGAAGACGCAAGAAGTCGCGCCCCGTGCGGGCGCGTGAGTTGAAACTGCACGGGAGTGAAACACGCCCACGCCATGGCGGAGTCGCGCCCCGTGCGGGCGCGTGAGTTGAAACAGACGTAAATATCCAAGCGTCAGGATATTCGCCGTCGCGCCCCGTGCGGGCGCGTGAGTTGAAACTTTTGCTCAATTAAAGGACCATCTGTTGATATTGTCGCGCCCCGTGCGGGCGCGTGAGTTGAAACCTGAGTGGCGTTTATGGGTTGAAATGAAGCGAGTTGTCGCGCCCCGTGCGGGCGCGTGAGTTGAAACAGTCCCCTTCAGTTCTTCCATTTCTAACCTCCTTGTCGCGCCCCGTGCGGGCGCGTGAGTTGAAACTCTTATCGCCTGTATCTTGGCATGTGCGGCGCAAGTCGCGCCCCGTGCGGGCGCGTGAGTTGAAACCCCGCCAAGCCGCAGTAACCCTCGTGTTTCGTGGTCGCGCCCCGTGCGGGCGCGTGAGTTGAAACTAGCAACATGAAAGACTCCGTCGCAACAATCATGTCGCGCCCCGTGCGGGCGCGTGAGTTGAAACATCTATCCAGCCTGGAATCGCCACACTTTGGAGATGTCGCGCCCCGTGCGGGCGCGTGAGTTGAAACGCGTTACTAATAAACACAGAATGCTTTATGACAGTCGCGCCCCGTGCGGGCGCGTGAGTTGAAACAAGTTCGCCCTGTTTACCTTTTGTCCGGGAATTGTCGCGCCCCGTGCGGGCGCGTGAGTTGAAACTTGCGACCAACGATCAGGATCAGTTCTCGGTATGTCGCGCCCCGTGCGGGCGCGTGAGTTGAAACTCCGCTGATAACCTTGCGGAAACAGTGACAGAGGTCGCGCCCCGTGCGGGCGCGTGAGTTGAAACATTTCCACTGAGTTGAGCTGCGCCACCAGATGACGTCGCGCCCCGTGCGGGCGCGTGAGTTGAAACTGCGCTGGATCTCCAGCAGATTGGATTGATAATCCCGTCGCGCCCCGTGCGGGCGCGTGAGTTGAAACAAATCGTGTAAAGATTTAAGTTTAACATTAGAAGGTCGCGCCCCGTGCGGGCGCGTGAGTTGAAACTTAATTATTACAATACTGTTTATCGGCCCGGCGTGGTCGCGCCCCGTGCGGGCGCGTGAGTTGAAACTGTAGTCGTTATCATTACGCCACCTCCTGCACCGTCGCGCCCCGTGCGGGCGCGTGAGTTGAAACTATATCCTCATATGCCGTAAGCGTCTCATATTCGCGTCGCGCCCCGTGCGGGCGCGTGAGTTGAAACTCATGATTTGAAGATCCTCGCATACGCCGTATATGTCGCGCCCCGTGCGGGCGCGTGAGTTGAAACTTCATGCCTGGAACCTTGCACTCCCATACGCCGGGTCGCGCCCCGTGCGGGCGCGTGAGTTGAAACGCGAACTCAAGCTGTGCGGTCACGCTCTCCGTGTGGTCGCGCCCCGTGCGGGCGCGTGAGTTGAAACCCTGCGGAGTAGCAGATATAAACGGCATCATTTGTCGCGCCCCGTGCGGGCGCGTGAGTTGAAACTTAATCTGTCGCAGAAAAGGAAAAGTTTTTGTCACGTCGCGCCCCGTGCGGGCGCGTGAGTTGAAACACCTGAGTAGATTGTTTCCCACATTTACGCCACGTCGCGCCCCGTGCGGGCGCGTGAGTTGAAACTGCTATGTTGTCGGCTGAATAATAGCTGATAGTGTCGCGCCCCGTGCGGGCGCGTGAGTTGAAACCTTTGCGGCGGCAAGGGCAACAGGGTTTGTCATGGTCGCGCCCCGTGCGGGCGCGTGAGTTGAAACGCAAAACTAAACGGACTGACGTTGCGAATCATGTTGTCGCGCCCCGTGCGGGCGCGTGAGTTGAAACGAATCCGGTCGGTAAGACGTTTAATCGTCTCGGTGTCGCGCCCCGTGCGGGCGCGTGAGTTGAAACATAAAAAGAACATAATCACGAGGTACTAGCGAAGTCGCGCCCCGTGCGGGCGCGTGAGTTGAAACTGATCCTTTTTATTGACCGCTTTTTGCAGCTCTGCGTCGCGCCCCGTGCGGGCGCGTGAGTTGAAACATTAAGACGTATCGTATACGGCGAATTGCTTGGTAGTCGCGCCCCGTGCGGGCGCGTGAGTTGAAACTATGTAGCAAAAGGAACATATCCGTCCATCGAATGGTCGCGCCCCGTGCGGGCGCGTGAGTTGAAACGCTGAACGCCACGAAAACCGCCTACTTGTCGCGTCGCGCCCCGTGCGGGCGCGTGAGTTGAAACTGGCTAAGAACCACGGAATAACTGTTGCATATAACCGTCGCGCCCCGTGCGGGCGCGTGAGTTGAAACCTTTCACGGTTCGCAGGAAGGAATCCGACCGGGCCGTCGCGCCCCGTGCGGGCGCGTGAGTTGAAACACAGTCCGCCGCAAAGAAGCCGATAGGGCATGCGTCGCGCCCCGTGCGGGCGCGTGAGTTGAAACTCTTGCCTCCTTCGGTGCCAACAGCGGGCCTGCTGTCGCGCCCCGTGCGGGCGCGTGAGTTGAAACCACTGTTGTGTACGAAACCAAAGACGAGGCAAGCATGTCGCGCCCCGTGCGGGCGCGTGAGTTGAAACCAATCGCTGTACTCCCCAGCATAAAACCCATAAGCAAGTCGCGCCCCGTGCGGGCGCGTGAGTTGAAACACAGAAGGCACAGGAACACTTAGATGCGCTGGAGGTCGCGCCCCGTGCGGGCGCGTGAGTTGAAACCGCAGACAGGGGCTACGCTACATCTGGGATATGGTCGCGCCCCGTGCGGGCGCGTGAGTTGAAACCAATCGCTGTACTCCCCAGCATAAAACCCATAAGGTCGCGCCCCGTGCGGGCGCGTGAGTTGAAACGGAGCGGCCCGATAGAGTTTGCGAGCGTGGCGGCGTCGCGCCCCGTGCGGGCGCGTGAGTTGAAACCTTGAGGCAGAGAGCCTTACTCCGCAGGTAATCACGTCGCGCCCCGTGCGGGCGCGTGAGTTGAAACATCAAGACACAGTACATTAGCGTTTGTAATTGCTCGTCGCGCCCCGTGCGGGCGCGTGAGTTGAAACTCCTGGGCAATACGAAGCAATCCCTAAAAAGGCCGTCGCGCCCCGTGCGGGCGCGTGAGTTGAAACGATGTAACATACGGCACGACGGCGGACTTCTCCTGTCGCGCCCCGTGCGGGCGCGTGAGTTGAAACGGATTTGACAGGTTGATATTGCCATAAATCACCCTGGTCGCGCCCCGTGCGGGCGCGTGAGTTGAAACGCTATGATGTCGTGGGCTGACGCTGGAATATTCTCGTCGCGCCCCGTGCGGGCGCGTGAGTTGAAACATCTGGTGAAGTGCTGGCCGAAGGACAGAACGGGTCGCGCCCCGTGCGGGCGCGTGAGTTGAAACTCGAACAATTACGCGCAGTTGACCCGGAAGCAAGTCGCGCCCCGTGCGGGCGCGTGAGTTGAAACAATCCGGAGAAAGAAACGCCGGCTATCGGGATGGTCGCGCCCCGTGCGGGCGCGTGAGTTGAAACCTACCGGAGGAGGACATTGAGACCGTCATAAATGTCGCGCCCCGTGCGGGCGCGTGAGTTGAAACTCTGAGGTCGATTTTATTAAAAAACACCTTTACCGGGTCGCGCCCCGTGCGGGCGCGTGAGTTGAAACTTGAAGCCCAGCGGGGCATGTATATTGGAGGGCACGTCGCGCCCCGTGCGGGCGCGTGAGTTGAAACCAGATGGTTATTGGCGAAACTATAAAAACTCTTAGTCGCGCCCCGTGCGGGCGCGTGAGTTGAAACCCCTGCAAGATAGACCACGTTGCCAGACTTGACGTCGCGCCCCGTGCGGGCGCGTGAGTTGAAACACTCCGGAAGCAATTTGAAGCGGGAACCGTCACGTCGCGCCCCGTGCGGGCGCGTGAGTTGAAACCATGACGAGGACAACGTCGCAATTCCGTTTATTGTCGCGCCCCGTGCGGGCGCGTGAGTTGAAACTGAAAGTCAACGGTAAAGAAATACCTTACGAGCCGTCGCGCCCCGTGCGGGCGCGTGAGTTGAAACAGATGCGGCTTTCTGTCCTGTTCCGCTCTCATCGTGTCGCGCCCCGTGCGGGCGCGTGAGTTGAAACAACTTTCAGCCGACATGCTGTCGCCGGGTTACGCGTCGCGCCCCGTGCGGGCGCGTGAGTTGAAACTCGCAACAACGTCATTCCCGAGCAGGAAAGCCTGTCGCGCCCCGTGCGGGCGCGTGAGTTGAAACTTCCGCCTTTTTATCTATCAGGCTTGCAATAGATGTCGCGCCCCGTGCGGGCGCGTGAGTTGAAACAATCACTCTCATTATTCATCACCTCCAGGCATTTGTCGCGCCCCGTGCGGGCGCGTGAGTTGAAACTGTATTTATGGGCGGCAATTTAAGGGGAACATCGGTCGCGCCCCGTGCGGGCGCGTGAGTTGAAACTATCCATATCCATGTCAGTTTTCCTACCGGGAAGGTCGCGCCCCGTGCGGGCGCGTGAGTTGAAACATCCCCTCCCGCGTGTCAACCGATTTTTGTAACCGTCGCGCCCCGTGCGGGCGCGTGAGTTGAAACCCTGACTCCGCGCTCCGCTATATCAGCTGTATCCTGTCGCGCCCCGTGCGGGCGCGTGAGTTGAAACATTACGGAAGATGGTGCTACGGGCAGTTTCGCCGGTCGCGCCCCGTGCGGGCGCGTGAGTTGAAACTCCTTAAGCTCAGCCGCCATGTTTTTTTATTCCGTCGCGCCCCGTGCGGGCGCGTGAGTTGAAACTGATTTGTTGATATACTCATCCATTTTTGCCATCGTCGCGCCCCGTGCGGGCGCGTGAGTTGAAACCCTGACTCCGCGCTCCGCTATATCAGCTGTATCCTGTCGCGCCCCGTGCGGGCGCGTGAGTTGAAACCCAAAGGACTGTAAAAATTAGGCATGTTTTTTACGTCGCGCCCCGTGCGGGCGCGTGAGTTGAAACTGGCACGTATCGTCATGGAAGCGCTCATAAAACAGTCGCGCCCCGTGCGGGCGCGTGAGTTGAAACATGCAAGAGGCGGTCGGTTTTATCCGTGGGGCTTGTCGCGCCCCGTGCGGGCGCGTGAGTTGAAACTAATCCCACAGCCATTTAACCAATATACGCGTTGTCGCGCCCCGTGCGGGCGCGTGAGTTGAAACACCAAACACCCACAACTCATTGCACAGGCCCAGCAGTCGCGCCCCGTGCGGGCGCGTGAGTTGAAACGATCGTGCAGCCAAATGCACGTCACAGAAGAATCGTCGCGCCCCGTGCGGGCGCGTGAGTTGAAACTATCCACCAGTGCGCCGTTATATTTCTGGTAAGTCGCGCCCCGTGCGGGCGCGTGAGTTGAAACTCGGTCTCTTCCACTTCAACGGCTGATCCAGTTTGGTCGCGCCCCGTGCGGGCGCGTGAGTTGAAACCCTGATCATAAGATCCACCGGGATTTGCGTCCCGGAGTCGCGCCCCGTGCGGGCGCGTGAGTTGAAACATGGTTTGAATCAGGGGAAACAATATTATTGGCATGTCGCGCCCCGTGCGGGCGCGTGAGTTGAAACCGGAAGAAATTGAGAGACTTGAAAAAGAAGAAAAAGTCGCGCCCCGTGCGGGCGCGTGAGTTGAAACAAGATGAAAAACATCCTCTAGCGCTGCAATGTTGTCGCGCCCCGTGCGGGCGCGTGAGTTGAAACGCTAAGCAGGCTCTGACGTCTATGGCCAGAGCTCGTCGCGCCCCGTGCGGGCGCGTGAGTTGAAACGATAATAAAACTACGCCGCGGATAATACCCCCGAGCGTCGCGCCCCGTGCGGGCGCGTGAGTTGAAACAATCAATGAAATTGTAGTGGCACTCAAAACTGAGTCGCGCCCCGTGCGGGCGCGTGAGTTGAAACAGTCAATCGCTGTTGTAAACGAGTCAGGGCTATATGTCGCGCCCCGTGCGGGCGCGTGAGTTGAAACAGGCTACAGGGCAAAGAAGAAATGAAGAGGCTCAGTCGCGCCCCGTGCGGGCGCGTGAGTTGAAACCATCCCGATCTACAACCTTGATTGGATTATCTGGTCGCGCCCCGTGCGGGCGCGTGAGTTGAAACTTATATCAAAATATCCAAACATATTTGACTCAGGCGTCGCGCCCCGTGCGGGCGCGTGAGTTGAAACGCTGCTATCAGATTTTTTACGCAAATGGATTTAAAGTCGCGCCCCGTGCGGGCGCGTGAGTTGAAACTATACAGGGGCACATTGGTCTGTTGAGCGTTGGTGTCGCGCCCCGTGCGGGCGCGTGAGTTGAAACTCGTCGATGCTAGTGGCAAAACTCCCA
>Ga0302251_1001835_pt1 | contig 11652 bp, 17 predicted proteins | sample AAG_RA_Gln_MG_FD_193534 | JGI IMG/M metagenome (GOLD analysis project Ga0302251, IMG submission 193534) | Enriched activated sludge microbial communities from anaerobic digester in WTTP, New Holstein, Wisconsin, United States - AAG_RA_Gln | ecosystem: Engineered > Bioreactor > Anaerobic >...
CAAGAGGTCGTGAGGTCTTGAGGTCGAGAGGTCAAGAGGTCAAGAGGTCGAGAGGTCTTGAGGTCAAGAGGTTTAACACGCTCTGAACAGAGAAAACATTAATAAAATTATAAATCTTTAATCCTGTAAATCCAGAAAATCCTGTTCATCGCAAACCTATTCTTTAATCCTGTAAATCCAGAAAATCCTGTTCATCCCATACCTATTCTATAATCCTGTAAATCCAAAAAATCCTGTTCATCCCATACCTATTCTATAATCCTGTAAATCCAAAAAATCCTGTTCATCCCATACCTATTCTATAATCCTGTGAATCCAGAAAATCCTGTTCATCCCATACCCATTCATTCATCTATGTTATCTGTGAAATCTGTAAGCTCCTGCATTTTTCAGATTTTGATTGACGAACATTCTATGCTTCCTAAAATGGAATAAATATTATATAATGGACTATATAATGAAGAGATTAATTATCCTCTTAATTCTGCTGGCAGGATGTTTTGGAATTAGCGCCCAAACCGGACTTTTTAACTTAAGCTTTGCTATTCCTATTGAAGAAGCTGATTCCCTTCTTGCTTTAAGTGACTTTTACACTCCAAACATAAATGATAACTTAGTGCGCTACTATCCTGAAAATAGTGATTCTGTAGAGGCAATTCTGGTTTTTGTAGAGCCCCAAACAAGGCGTATAATTGGCTGGTTCATAAAATACAATCCTGAGAATTCTGAAGAAGATGATGCTTATGTGCTTCAGACCTTACAGGAAATGCATGGCAAAACTAATCATTTTGACGAAGAAACACAACAACTTATCTGGTTTTTATCCACTACCCGCAGTGTGCATATAATGTATGCTGATGATAACAGTTTAACAGTCCTCTATTATGATTCTTATTTTCGCGAACTTTTTCACATCAACGATAAAACAGCCCCTCTAACAGATTCTGAAACTGAAAATAATACTATACCTGAGAACTCTGAACCTTCACCTTCTTCCGAAGATGCAAGATAGTTAGTTGTATAAAAAAATATTCATACTTTTTACAGGATACTGTGTAGCAATAAATTGCTTGACCGATTAAGGCATTTATTTTTTTAAGAAATAGATATGAATATGGAGCAAAAATGAACATACATTTCCGTGATGTCCAAAGTGGTAGTGTTGAAGCCAGAGCAATTATAGAAATTGCGGATGGCGTTTTTTTAAATGAGGTTACCATTTTGAATATTGATGGTGAAATAGTAGTGGAATTTCCCCGTAAGAGTTTTGTCGGTAAATTCAAACACACTTACTATATAGATATTATTACTTTTGAAGATAATGATAAGCGCATTGTGTGGGAATTGGAGATTAAAGATGCCTACAGGGAATGGCGTAAAGCCAACAAGAAAGTGTTAATTTACGAAGAAAAATAAAAAAAGAAAAGGAGGATCATAAAATGATCACCGATTTGCAAAATATCCTGTCTACCAACATTAAGGGTATGAAGCGTTCTGCTATCCGGGAACTACTAAAGTTTCTCGGTCAACCTGGTTTGATTTCATTTTCAGGTGGTTTTCCCAGCCCTCTTACTTTTCCGGTGGAAGAGCTGAAAAGCATTATTGCCGAAGTTATGGAAAAAGAAGCTGCTTTTGCACTTCAATATGGAACAACTGAAGGTGATGATTTATTAAGGACTATGCTGGCTAATCGTTATAAAGCCAATGGCCTAGAGGTTACAAAAGATAATATCATTATCACGACTGCCTCCCAACAGGCATTAGACCTGATTTCCAAAATGTTTATTGATCCTGGGGATGATGTGATCGTTGGCTTGCCTTCCTATTTAGGAGCACTTCAAGCTTTTGGTTCTTATGGAGCTAAGATGATTGGAATTCCTATGGATGATGAAGGTGAAGACCCGAACCTAATGGAAAAGGCATTAAAAGACCTTGCGGCTAAAGGTAAAAAGCCCAAATTTATCTATCTGATTCCTGATTTCCAAAATCCTGCCGGAATTACTATGAGTGAACGCAGGCGGAAAGAAATGCTGGAATTGGCTCATAAATATGATGTTCTGATTTTGGAAGATAGTCCTTATCGTGAACTTCGCTATGAAGGTGAAACTCAAAGAACAATTTATGAACTTGATGGAACAGGTCAGGTTGTTATTTTAGGCACTTTCAGCAAAATCTTCTGCCCAGGTTTTAGAATTGGCTGGGTTGTGGGTCATCCCGATGTTTTAGATAAAATTGTTGTAGGAAAACAGGCAACTGATTTATGTACACCTCCCTTCACTCAAAGAATAGCTGCTCGCTATATGGAAAAGGGCTATCTTGACCCTAAAATTGCTGAAATAGTGAAAATGTATTCCGTGAAACAAAAAGTGATGCTGGAATCCCTGGAAAAATATATGCCCGAAGAAATGAAATGGACTCACCCTCAAGGTGGTTTGTTCTTAATGGTTACAGGACCTGAAGATTTAGATACTAATGCTCTTTTACTGGAATGCATTAAAGAAGCAAATGTGGCTTATGTGGCTGGAAACAGTTTCTTCTGCAATGGCAAGGGCTATAATACTATGCGCCTTAATTTCAGCTATGAAAGCATAGAAATTAATATTGAAGGTTGCAAACGCCTGGGTAGTTTCTTCAAAAAGGTCTTGCAAAAATAATTTAGTATTGGAGGAAAGAATGTCCAAAAAAGTCGAAAAAGACCGTATGGGCATGATTATACGCGAAGAAGATACTCCCGCAAAAATGGAAGTAGAAATAACAGAAATAAAAGTTCCTTGTGATGAGGATTCACCTGTCCTCATCTATTATAACTGGTGCAAAAAATGTGGAATCTGTGTAGCTTTTTGTCCAACCGGCTGCCTGGGAAGAAAAAGTGACGGCTCACCCTATGTTCAGGCACCCGAAAAATGTATTCATTGCGAGAATTGTGATCGGCTTTGCCCTGATTTTGCCATAACCGGTGCTAAGGAACGCTAAAGGAATTTATGATGACAGAAAAAGAAATAAGTAAACAGACCAAACATAAAACTACTTCCGATAAAGCACCACTGGCTGCAAAACCGGAAAGTAAACTGGAAGAAATTCAGGCAAAACGCGAACGCAAAACAATTCTGATGCAAGGCAACGAAGCAGTTGCTTACGGAGCTTTGGATGCGGGAGTGAATTTCTTTGCTGGCTACCCGATTACTCCTTCCACGGAAATTGCCGAAATTTTAGCTGCAGAACTGCCTAAAAGGAATGGAGTATTTGTTCAAATGGAAGATGAGCTTGCCTCTATTTGTGCTATAATTGGAGCTTCTTTAACAGGAGCAAAAGCTTTAACAGCTACCAGCGGACCTGGTTTTTCACTAATGCAGGAAGGAATCGGTTTTGCCAAAATTACGGAAACACCTTGCGTTGTTGTTGATGTCCAAAGAGTTGGACCAAGCACAGGAATGCCTACAAGTCCTGCCCAGGGAGATATGATGCAAGCCAAATGGGGTTCACATGGTGATTCTCCTGCTATAGTTCTTTACCCGGATTCCGTGAAAGAGAGTTATGAATTAACTATCCGGGCTGTGAATTTAAGCGAAAAATACAGAACTTGCGTTATTTTACTGCTGGATGAAGTGATTGCTCATATGCGGGAAGCAGTTTGCCTTCCTGATATGGCTAATGTGAGAATTATCAATAGGATTAAACCAACTGTGCCACCTCAATGGTATAAACACTATGATGAAAACCAAAAATACCTTTCTCCCCTTGCCAGTTTTGGTGAGGGCTACCGTTTTCATGTTACTGGTTTAACTCACGATGCACATGGCTTTCCTACCAATAAACCTGGCGAGGCAGCTGAAATGATGGAACGCCTGCGAAAAAAAATATCTTATAATATTCGTGACCTGGTGCAGATTGAAAGTTACCAGATGGAAGATGCCAAAATCGCTATTTTTGCTGCTGGAATTTCTTCCCGGGCTGCTAAAGCTGCAATTGCCTCAGCCAGAGCTGAAGGTATTAAAGTTGGACTTTTAAGACCTTTAACTATTTGGCCCTTCCCGGATGACGCTGTGCGGAAAATGCTCCGGAATGTGGATACAGTTATCGTTCCGGAACTTAATCAGGGTCAATTAATCCACGAAGTAGAGCGACTGACTAAAGAAAAAAGTGACGGCGGATTGATTCCTATTAACAAAGTAAGCAGTGAATTGATTACTCCCAATGAAATTCTGAACAAAATCAAGGAGGTATGCTAAAATGGCTAATATACCGCAACGCATTGTTCATGAATACCTGCGTCACGATAAGAAATTTCCTCATGTCTGGTGTGCCGGATGCAGTAATGGCATTGTTTTGGGTGCCATAATTCGTGCTGTTGCCTCTTTGAATATAGACCGCAACGATATTGTAATGGTTTCCGGTATTGGCTGCTCTTCCCGGATGCCTGTTTATGTGGATTTTAATACACTGCATACTTTACACGGCAGAAGTATAGCTTTTGCTACGGGTGTTAAACTGCATAAACCGCATTTGAAAGTAATAGTTGTAACTGGAGATGGCGATTGTGCAGCTATCGGAGGTAATCATTTAATCCATGCTGCACGTAGAAATATAGACCTGAAAGTAGTGATGATCAATAATAATATTTATGGGATGACAGGTGGACAGTGCAGTCCTACTACTCCTCATAATGCTTATGCTACTACTGCTCCTTATGGAAATATAGAGCCCGATTTTGATATCTGCAATCTGGCTATGGGTGCAGGTGCTTCTTTTGTTGCCAGAACAACAGCTTTCCATGTTCAGGAAATGCAATCTATGATCAAAGACGCTCTTCAGCATCCTGGTTTTTCATTAATAGAAGTAGTCAGTGCTTGCCCTGTAATCTATGGACGCTTAAATAAAAAAGGTGGCGCTGCTCAAATGCTGAAGGACTTCAGAGATAATTCCCTTACCCTGGCAGCTGTGGAAAAACTGCCTCCGGAAAAAGTGGAAGGAAAAATCATCCGGGGTATTTTACGCAAAGAAATCCGTCCTGAATTCACAGCTGAATATGCTGCTCTGTGTAAAAGAGTGCAAACCGAGAGAGGTGAATAATGGCTAAAACATTTGAAGTTCGCCTTTCCGGAAGTGGAGGTCAGGGTTTAATCCTGGCTGGTATCATTTTAGCTAAAGCTGCGGTTTTAGAAAACAGAAAAGTTACTCAGACGCAAAGTTACGGTCCTGAATCAAGAGGCGGCTATTCGCATGCTGATGTGATTATTAGTGATAAGGAAATATACTTTCCGGAAGCAACGAATATTAATTGTCTGCTGGCTTTAACTCAGGAAGCATGTGACAAGTTTCTTTTTGACTTGTGCGAAAACGGAATCCTGATTATTGATACTACCTTCGTAAAAAACCTGGCTATGTCTGCTGAAAATACCTACGAAATCCCTTTCACGGAAATTGCCCAGGAAAAATTAGGCAGTCCTATTTCTACTAATATTATGGCACTTGCTTTCCTGGTAAAAATAACAGGAATCGTAAAAGAAAGCTCTCTAAAAAAGGCAATAGAGGAAACAGTAAAGCCCGCATTTGTAGACCTGAACCTGAAAGCAATGCAGATTGGCTTTGAGTTGGCAAAAAAATAGGAAGAACGATGTCCCCGTCGTTCAAAACCTCCGGAAGAACGATGTCCCCGTCGTTCATTTTGTTCCAGTAAAGTCAAGAGTCCTCACTGCCGATATAACTTATAAATAACCTCCAAAGTTATTTTAGCAGTGAGGACTCGTGACGATATGTGCAACAATTCTTTAAAAGGAGATGATTTATGATTAAACACATTAGCCATATTGGCATCGCAGTTAAAGAACTTCAAGCAGGAATTGCCTTCTACGAAAAATTGGGCTTGAAATTAGAAGGGATTGAAGAAGTCCCTTCCCAAATGGTTAAAGTTGCCTTTTTCCCTTGTGGAGATACAAGAATTGAATTACTTTGCCCTACTTCAGAAGAAAGTCCTATTGCCAAATTTATTGAAAAAAAGGGAGAAGGTATACAGCATATTGCTTTTGCTGTTGACGATATTAAAGATGCTCTAAAACAGGCAAATGAACTTGGTTTAGTCCTAATTGATAAAGAACCTCGCCCCGGAGCACATCATTCGGATATTGCATTCCTGCATCCCAAATCCAGTTTGGGGGTTTTGATAGAATTTTGCCAGGAACACAAAAAGGGTGAACAGGTTAACGTGTTAACAGGTTAACGGGTGAATGGGGGATCATAAATCTCGAAAGAACGATGTCCTGATTAACCAACGATCCTGGAAGGTGAACAGGTTAACAGGTTAACAGGTGAACGGGTGAACGGGTGAAGGGGGGATCATAAATCTCGAAAGAAAGATGTCCTGGTTAACCAACGATCCTGGAAGGTGAACAAGTTAACAGGTTAACAGGTTAACAGGTTAACGGGTGAATGGGGGATCATAAATCTCGTAAGAACGATATCCTGGTTAACCAATGATCCTGGAAGGTTAACAAGTTAATGAGTGAAGTAAAAAAAGTAAACTTGTAGATAATGAGCCAGCAGAAAATAAGTTGTCCTTCTTTGCTGCTGAGTATTTGTCTCCTTGGTAAAAAGGCAATACTTAAATCCTGTTTTCTAACATTAAATCCTTAAAATCTCCATAATCCTGTTCACCCCATACCTATTTTTTATCCTTTTCATGTCATACCAATTCTTTTATCTATGCTATCTGTGAAATCTGTGAGAGACCTAATTATAAGCTAAACTGTATTCTTATAACAAGATTATTTCTTCTTTCGCTTTGCCAGATAAGCTCTAATATCATCAGTTGTATATTTTTGTGATGGTCGGTTTTTCTTGTTAATTTCTTCAATCTCAGCAACATAATCCGTATTATGAGTTGATGGAATTTGGAAAGAAAACTTGGTTTTATTTTCCGAGTTGCTAATAGTAAAGTCACCCAAACCAATGATATCCATTCCAACTAAAACACCAAAAGGAATAGAATTACTTTCAATAACTCTTACTTGCTGAATAATGACTTGATTAGGCAAGATCATATCTATCAAATAATTATTGCAGGAACTTTTCCCATGTACTCCATTCACTTGAGTAATTCCTATCGGTTTTAGATTCAAAGCTTGAACTAACTGTGAAGAAATAACTGAATGATTGGCTCCAGTATCCCACGCACCAACAGTATCTTCTTTCATTTTTGAATCTTCTAAAACAGCAGAAGGAGTAATACTGATATTTGTTTGTAGAATATTGACCCGCGAAGGGTATGCAACGGTAAAAGCAAATCTGTGAATATTATTAGACATTCCAGTTTAAAAAGCTTACATTATAATAGGATGGATCTGGAGTGCACAGCTCAACAAAGAAAGTCCCTGGTTCATATTTCTTTTTTGAAAACAGGATCGCTTCTGTAATATTAGGAAAGAAACCAACAACTTTATTATCCACAATTACCACATACTTATTAGGATGTTCTTTACTGAATTCTGGAAGATTAGCTCGAAAGAATTCAAACTCTTTTTCCAACGCTTTCGCTTTTTTTTCCATTTTTTTATACCTCTAAACATATATTATTCATCTTCATTAAATTGGCAAGTTATTTTTTATTATTGCTGAGTAAACAGGTTAAAACAGATAATCTGTGAAAAGGTGAAACCCATACTAAACATCTTATATTAGACAAAATAAAATCTTGAAAATCCTGTTCACCCCATACCTATTTTTTTATCCTTTTCATGTCATATCTATTCTTTTATCTATGCTATCTGTGAAATCTGTGAGAGGCATTTTTTAGCGAAATCTGTGTGAAATCCTTGACAGATTTCCCCTCTCTAAAAATCTGCACTCAGACATATTATTATAGGAGAAAAAATGTACGCCATAGTTGAAATTAATGGATTTCAGTATAGGGCTGAAAAAAACGCTGTACTTCGCGTTCCCTATCTGAAAACAACGGAACCTGGCAATACACTAACATTTGACAAAGTTCTTCTTCTGCGTGAGGAAGAAGAAATCAAAGTCGGTCAACCCGTTGTTGAAGGCGCTAGCATAATTGCAGAAGTAATTGATCACGGTAAAGGTGAAAAAAAGGTTATTTACCATCATAAACGCAGGAAAGGTTACCGCGTGAAAAAAGGTTATCGCGAAAATTACACAGACCTGCGGGTCATGGATATTTTGGTTTAAAAAAGGGGTAAAAATGGCACATAAAAAAGGTGTGGGAAGTTCCAGAAATGGCCGCAACAGCAATCCCAAATATCGTGGTGTAAAAAAACACGCCAGTGAAAGTGTTTTAGCTGGTAATATTATTGTTCGCCAAAAAGGTACAAAAATACACCCCGGCAAAAATGTCGGTATCGGCAGGGATTATACTATTTATAGTTTAATAGACGGCAAAGTTTCTTTTACTATTGGTAAAGAAGGCAGAAAGTTTGTTAGTGTGCAACCTATGAATGAAGAATGAATTAATTTAGGAGTTGTAAATACTGATATAACTCTACTCCTTGATAAAAATTTATTTAGCGATGAGGACTAATGACAACCATAATGAAGAATGTAACAGGCAAATATAAAAGGACTTGAGAGAAAAGTAAAAAAATCAATTGCGTTGGTTTCAGTGGCTAACAAAAAAAATAACTTATAATTAAATTATGTGGCTTCGGGGGTTCTCGGTGTAAATAATACTGGAAGGAGAAAAGATGGGAGCTCAACAAATACTTCTGCTCATACTTAGTATAATAATCATCGGAACGACCATTATTGTAGGAATCATTTTATATAAGGATCAAACATATACTGCAAATAAAACTGCTCTTGTTGCAGAAGCTAAAAATTATGGTAATAAAGTTATTCGGTATTGCAAAGACCTTGCTTCTCAAAATAATGATAATCTACCCGGAGCTGCTGTAGATACAACTATGCTGAAAAAGTATTTGGGTTGGGAGAATAACATCATTACTACAGATGCTGGAACTTTTAAGATAACTGCTGTTTCCGATTCTGCAATAATTATCACAGGTTATGCAAAAGCCCAAAAGAAAGACAAAAGTCCTAAAGTTGTTGTTACTGTCACTTTCCCCGAAGGGAAAATGGATGTAGTGGAAAGTGATGAAGCACTGAGGTAAAAAAAGGTGATTGTGCTTGACATAAAAAGCCAATTTCAAGATTTGAACGATACAAAAAAAGTCCGGTTTTGGAGGTAATAATGGAAATCCGGGATGATTTATATTACACGGAAACCCACGAATGGATACATTTGGATGGCGAAATAGCCACAATTGGGATCAGTGATTTTGCCCAACATGAGCTTGGTGATATTGTTTTTGTAGAGCTTCCTGAAGTAGGTCAAAAAGTAGCAGCCACTGAACCCTGTGGTTCAATTGAAGCCGTGAAGGCAGTGGAAGACCTTATCAGTCCTTTAAGTGGCAGAGTAGAAGAAAAAAACATTGATCTGGAAGACAGTCCTGAGCTGATCAATAAATCACCTTACGAAGAGGGTTGGCTATTTAAAGTGCGGATGTCCAATCCGGAAGAATTAGAAAATCTGCTTTCTGCTGCAGAGTATCAAAAAATAATTCCCTAAACTAGTTTAGCGTATAATACTATCTTGTGATTACGAAGGACAATCACTTTCTGATAATACTTTCTGCTCCTTCCGGAGGAGGGAAAAGTACCATCTTAAACGAAATCCTGAAAGTTGCCGAAGATATAGATTATTCCGTTTCTTACACTACACGCCATCCAAGAGGAACAGAACAAAATGGTATCCATTATCACTTTGTTACCGAAGAGGAATTTCAAAAACGCATTAGCGAGGGTGACTTTTTAGAGTATGCCAAGGTTTTCGGAAACTGGTATGGCACTTCCAAAAGTTTTATTAGAAACCGTTTAGCGGTAAAGCATCATGTTATTTTAGATATTGATGTTCAGGGTGCCTCATTAATCAGTTCAACAGATATTCCCTATGTGAAGATATTTATTTTGCCCCCTTCAATGGAAGTGTTACATCAGCGTTTAGTTTTAAGAGCTACGGATAGTGAAGAGGAAATTGCCAAACGCCTACAAACTGCCAAAAAAGAAGTTGCTTTTATACCTCAATATGACTATCTTGTTATTAACGATAAATTAGAAATAGCGGTTCAGGATGTTTTAGCTATTATCCGGGCTGAAGAAAACCGTGTATGCCGCTATCATCATCCCGCAAGGGATTTTATATCTACAGGAGAAAACAGATGATCAACGAAAAACTTGAAAGCTTTCTGGAAAGAACGGATATGAACTATTTGTTCTGTCTATTAGCTCAATTGGAAGCGCACCGCTTACTTCAGTTTCCTGCTTATGTGAAACAGAAATTTGAAGATAAAATTACCATTATGGCTATGAATCATGTAGCTGAAAATGAAGTGCCGGATTATATTACGGAACTTGCAGAAGCTGAACTTGCTGCAGCACAGGAAAGTCCCTTCCTGGAAGAAGAAGGTGTGGAAGAAGAAGAGACAGTTGATGATTCTAAAAAGTTCATAGAAGAGCTTACCGAAACCAGGAAGTATAAAGATGAAGAAGAAGAAGAGGATGAATTCTATAATGAAGATAACGAGGACAACGACGAAAGTTAAATTATGTCGGTAAATGTTTTACGCCAATACCTGGAATTCCTGAAAAACTGCGGTATCAAAGAACTCTATTATCCCCAAAGTGATAAACAAAAACATTTAACAGAACTACAAAAACAATATTCTACCTGCTTAAAATGCCCTCTACATAAAAATCGCCATAAATTTGTTTACGGGGAAGGGAATCCTGATGCTATTGCAATGTTGATTGGAGAAGGTCCCGGCGAACAGGAAGACATTACAGGCAGACCTTTTGTAGGAGCTGCAGGTCAGCTTTTGGAAAAAATGCTGTCTGCTATTAATCTAAAACGCAGTGATGTTTATATTACCAATATTGTAAAATGCCGTCCTCCCGGAAACAGAAATCCTGAAGTTGAGGAAAGAAAAGCTTGTTTACCCTATTTGTGGGAACAGATTCAAATTATCCAGCCCAAATTATTGCTGCTTTTAGGATTGGTTTCAGCTCAAACCCTGTTGAATAATAATAACACTCTGGGGTGGCACAGAGGGAAAATTCATTATTTTATGGATATACCGACTTTGGTAACATACCATCCTTCAGCTTTATTAAGAAATCCGGAGTGGAAAAAACCTGCCTGGATTGATTTACAGGAATTCCAGAAAGAATATCAGAAATTTTTACCGGTTCTGCCCATTTCCGAACTGAAAAATGGGTTGCAGAATTCCGCTTCTGTAAAATAATCAATTATGTTCATTCCTGAAAAATCTCCGCTGTCGGGTTCCCCACTGAAAATACCTTTATCTTTTCTCATAATCTTTCTTTTCACTTTTTTAGGGGCAAGTTTAGAAGCTCGTTTTGCCATTTATGGCGATACGCGAAGTAGTCCCGAAATTCATCAGCAAGTAGTGCAGCAGATTGTTCTTCATAAACCTGAGGCAACTTTTCATACCGGAGATTTGAACAGTTCGGGCAAAACGCAAAAAGAGTATGACAATTTTTTGCAGATTATTTCTCCCTTATGTCAATTTAGTCGTTTTTTTCCCGCGCGCGGTAATCACGAAAAAGACCTTGCTCTGTTTTTGC
>Ga0302251_1001836_pt1 | contig 11641 bp, 9 predicted proteins | sample AAG_RA_Gln_MG_FD_193534 | JGI IMG/M metagenome (GOLD analysis project Ga0302251, IMG submission 193534) | Enriched activated sludge microbial communities from anaerobic digester in WTTP, New Holstein, Wisconsin, United States - AAG_RA_Gln | ecosystem: Engineered > Bioreactor > Anaerobic >...
CTCTGCTCAGAAAGCTCTTTGCAGAGGAAATTGCCGCGCCAGAGGCGACGGACAGCGCGAAAGCTATCACAAAAATGCTTCTGGAACCAACCCGCATTTACGCGCCGGAAGTCCGCGTGCTGATGCCTCGCTTTGACCTGAAGGGCATGTGCCACATCACAGGTGGCGGTTTCCAGGAAAACGTGCCGCGCATGCTTCCGGAAGGCCTAGGTGTTGCCATTGACACCGCTGCCTGGAAGCGTCCGGAAATTTTCAATCTCATCGAAGCCCGCGCGGGTCTGACTCCGGCTGAGCTCTTTGGGACTTTCAACATGGGCATTGGGTTCATGGTGGTGCTCTCCGCTGAGAATGCGGCTCAAGCCCTCGAAGCCCTTGCCATTGAAGGCTACGAAGCATACAAGATCGGCGAGATTGTCAAGGTGTCTGCCGGCAAGGACCGCGTGATCTTATGATCAGCGATTTTCAAGACAAAGAGGGTGGCACTAGGTCGCCTGACGGCGCTTGGTTATCTGACGGCACTTGGTTGCCTGACGGTACTCAGTCACCTAACTCCACCCCGAATTCAAACATAACGGCGGGCGGCGCTCATTCCTCTGTGAATGGGCGGCCGCGGATCGCCGTTTTCGTGTCCGGTGGCGGAACCAATCTGCAGGCGCTCATTGACGCGACGGAAACGGTGAAATTGAAGGCACCGGCTGGAAAAGTCGGATCCGGTGATCCAATGACTGAAGGGAACCGAGTGACTGAAAGGAACCGAGTGACTGAAAGGAACCATCGGCTAAACGCACTTATAGTCCTGGTGATGGCAGACCGACCGGGCTGCTATGCGCTGGAGCGGGCTGATAAACACGGGATTCGCGGGGAAATGATCGACCGCAAGGTGGGGTCGCCGCAAGAACGCGAACAGAAAATCCTGGCGCTCCTGGAGGAAGTTGAGGCAGACTATATAGTTCTGGCGGGCTTCCTGGGGATCCTGGGGGCTGGCATTATTGAGAAGTACCGCGACCGGATTGTGAACGTCCATCCGTCCCTGATCCCAAAATACTGCGGGAAGGGGTTTTATGGTCACCATGTCCACGAGGCGGTCCTGGCGGCCGGTGATACGGAGACCGGCGTCACTGTCCACCTGGTGGATGAGGGCGTGGATACCGGCCGGATTCTGATGCAAAGCAAGGTCCCGGTGATGCCGGGGGATACGCCGGAATCGCTCTACGCCAGGCTGCAGCCTGTGGAGCATCAAACATTGGTCGAAGCGGTCGCAGTGCTGATCGCGGAGAAATTTGGGAGGTCAGAAGCGTGAGAAGAGCTTTAATCAGCGTCAGTGACAAGCACGGTGTGGTCGAGCTGGGCATGCGCCTTGCGGCTATTGGGTATGAAATCCTGTCGACGGGAGGTACCTATAGAGTGCTGCAGGAAGCGGGCGTCAAAGCGACGGAAGTCAGTGAGGCGACGGGTTTCCCGGAGTGCTTTGACGGTCGCGTCAAAACCTTGCATCCGGCGGTTCATGGGGGGATCCTGGCTCGCCGCGATTCGGAGAAGCATCAGCGCGAGGCCATGAAGCTGGGCATTGAGATGATCGACCTCGTGGCGGTGAACCTCTATCCGTTCCGGGAGACGGTTCAGAAGCCGGATTCGACTTTGGAAGATATTATTGAAAACATAGATATTGGCGGGCCTACTATGCTGCGCTCCGCTGCGAAGAATTACAATGATGTTATTGTTTTGTGTGATCCTATGGACTATGAGACGGTTCTTGAGCCTTTGGAGCGCGGTGAAGCCATTCCGGTGGATGAGCGGGCGCGCCTGGCGCTGAAAGTGTTCGAGCATACCTCCCACTACGATGCCATGATAGCGTCGTTTTTGGGGAAGACCTTCCGTCCGGAGGGCTTTGGCCGAACTTTGACGCTGCCGTTTGATGTGGTGCAGCCGCTTCGCTATGGGGAAAATCCGCACCAGAATGCATGGTTCCTGAAGGATGCGCTGCCTGCCGCTGGTGCATCCACGGACTTTGTGCAGCTTCACGGCAAAGAACTTTCTTTCAATAATTTGAATGACCTGGACGCGGCGGTTCGCATGGTGCGTGAGTTTGTGGAGCCGGCAGCTGTGGCGGTCAAGCATACGAACCCTTGCGGCGTTGCGGTGGGTCACGATTTGGTGACTGCCTACGTCAAAGCCCACGACGCGGATCCGGTATCCATCTTTGGGGGCATTGTGGCTTTAAACCGTAAGGTCGACCGTGAGACGGCGCTGGAAATGTCGAAGACTTTCCTTGAGATTATTGTGGCGCCGGCGTTTTCTGAGGAAGCGCTGGAGGTTTTGAAGGCCAAGAAGAACATCCGGCTGTTGACGCTGCCTACGAACCAGACTTTTGAGGATGCTTATGACCTCAAACGGATTGAGGGCGGACTGCTGATTCAGCAGGTGGACTCGGAGCCGGCGGGCATGGAGCTTAAGGTTGTTACGGACCGCATCCCTACAGAGGATGAGATGCATGACCTGCGATTTGCCTGGAACATTTGCCGTCATGTGAAGTCCAATGCTATTGTGGTCGCCAAGGGCGGCGTCACTTTGGGCGTAGGGCCGGGACAAACCAACCGCGTTGGTGCCGCTGAGATTGCATTGAAACAGGCGGGTGCCGGGGCCAAGGGCGGCGCGCTGGCGTCGGATGCTTTCTTCCCGTTTGCGGACTCGGTGGAATCTGCCGCGGCTGCCGGGATCTCTGCGATTATTCAGCCAGGCGGCTCTGTCAACGATGACAAGGTGATCGAGGCGTGCAACCGTTATGGGATCGCGATGGTCTTTACGGATGTGAGACATTTCAAGCATTGATTCTGAGATGAATTGATTGATTGATTGAATTGGACTGCTCAGCAATTTTACGAATATACCACCGGGAGGTAGGTTCATGCGGATCTTGGTAATTGGCAATGGCTCGAGAGAGCATGCTTTGGGCTGGAGATTGTCGAAAAGTAACCACGCGCCAAGCCTTTTCTTCGCACCAGGGAATTTTGGAACGGCCCTAGTAGGGAAGAATGTGGAAATTGGCGTGTCAGAAGTGGAAGCGCTCAAGGCGTTTGCGTTGGAAGAAAAGATCGATTTGACCCTGGTGGGTCCTGAGGTGCCGCTGGTGGCCGGTGTAGTCGACGCTTTTCGCGAGGCGGGCCTGGTTATTATTGGGCCGGATCGTGCAGGGGCGCAGCTGGAGGGCAGCAAGGCTTTTTCCAAGGAGTTCATGATGAAGTACCAGATTCCGACCGCGGGGTATGGTGTTTTTAAGGACGTAGAGGCTGCGAAGGCGGCGCTGCGCAGCTATGCGCTCCCGGTGGTGATTAAAGCCGATGGCCTCGCCGCCGGCAAAGGAGTTATCATTGCTCAGAGCTATGAAGAGGCGGAGCAGACTTTGGCAGAAATGATGCTGGAAGGCCGCTTTGGAGAATCCGGCCACACAGTGGTGCTTGAGGAGTTTCTTAAGGGCTTTGAGGCTTCAATTATTTGTCTGGTGGACGGTGAGACCATATTACCGCTGGAGACTGCCCAGGATTATAAGAAGATTTTTGACGCGGATCTTGGACCAAACACCGGCGGCATGGGGTCTTATTCGCCGAGTGCCTTTGTGGATGCGGCTTTGATGGCGGACATTGAGAGCCGGGTGCTCCAACCGACTTTGAAGGGGCTGCAGGCAGAGGGATTTGACTTCAGGGGGATCATATTTATTGGTCTTATGATCGACGAGTCCTGCCCGACCGGATTGGCGGACGGAATTAAGGTCCTTGAATACAATGTCCGTTTTGGAGATCCGGAGACGCAGTCTTTGATGGCGCGACTGGACAGTGATTTTGTGGATGTTTTGCTGGCGCTGCACGACCGTAAGCTTAGCACGCTGCAATTGGCATGGACGCCTAAGGCCGCTGTTTCGGTGGTTTTAGCATCCATGGGTTATCCGGATGATTTTGAGACTGGACTTGAGCTCGCTTTTCCTGGAACACAGACGGAGTTTATGCCGGAGGTGACGGCGTTCTTTGGCGGCGCGGTGCTGAAAGATGGCAAGGCTGTGACTTCAGGTGGCCGCGTGGTCACGGTTACTGCGGTGGGCGACACGCTGGACAGCGCTCGTAAGAAGGCCTATCAAGGCGCGGAAATGATTCGGTTTGGGAATAAGTATAGCAGGAAAGATATTGCGAAGTTTTAAGAGTTTTTAAAGAAAGTTTAAGGCATGGTTAAAAGGAAGGACCGGTTGCCGGCGGCTAATCGCCGCTTGCACCCAGTCTTTCCTTTTTTCGGTTCAATTATGGTGTAAATTTACACCTAGTACCCTGTAAACACTAAAACTCGACATTCAACAGGTTAAAATTTCGCATTGCTGTGTTGTCGTTATCCGCGATACTGCCTAGTATCGCTACTTCCTCCGCCTTGCACTTCGAAATTTTACCGCAGTTGTATGTTATAGTTTTAGAATTTACAGGGTACTAGCTCTGGCACCAAATTCAAAGCTGTCCGCGTCACCAGTTTCGTTTTTGTCCGCGTCCTCAAACTCAAACCGGTGACTGTCACCCACTACAATTCTCGCGCAATTTAGGGTTTGCGGGTGACCAAATTGTGGTATAGACTATCTATGTGAGGATGCTGTTCGAGATCCTGCGTAAAACATACAAAAACAGACACCACCCCAAATCCAACACAGAGGTGATCCCATGCCAATAGGCCATATTCGCGATCTTGAAGGAAAACCCATCATCAACCCGGAAGTCAAAGGCGCCGTCATGAAGGTTCCGGTTTCCAAAGAAGAAGGCTGGACGGACCATGTCATGCGCGTGTTTGAGATTGAAGGCCACGGTTACACGCCGCGCCACTCCCATCCTTGGCCGCACATCAACTATGTGCTCGAAGGCTCCGGAACCCTGTTCCTCCATGACAAGGAAAACCCTATCGAAGCCGGATCCTATGCCTACGTGCCAAGCGGGGAGCTTCACCAGTTCAAAAATCTGACGGACAAACCGCTCAAATTCATCTGCATTGTGCCAAATGAGGGCCACTACTAGTATCGTGCCAGACGCTGCAGCGCCAGCTCCGGCAATCCAAAAAAAACATGAAAACCCTTCGAGCCCCCAAAAGAGCGCGAAGGGTTTCTAACTATAAAGGGGGCACCGCTATGGAAAGGTATGGCATCATCGACCTCGGGTCGAACTCTGTGCGCATGAACATAGTCAATGTCTATAAGAACGGCTCCTACAGTCTGGTGGACCAAGCCAAGGTCATGGTCCGGCTCTCGGAGGGCTTAGCGGATGGCGGCACTCTCAAGCCCGAGCCCATAGCCAGAACCCTGAACGCCATCAAACTCTTCAACCAGCTCATCGAAGCCTATGGCGTCTCAAAAGTCGTGGCAGTCGCCACCGCCGCGGTCCGGCAAGCCTCCAACGCTTCCGACTTCCTGGACGCAGCCCAGCGCGAGCACCAGATGGCCTTTGAGGTCATCAGCGGCCAGGATGAAGCCTACTACGACTACCTGGGCGTCGTCAATACCATCGACCTGAGGGACTTCCTCATGATCGACACCGGCGGCGGCAGCACCGAGCTGGCCTGGGTCGTCAACCGGGAAATCAGGGAATCCGTCTCCCTGCCCTTTGGCAGCGTCATCTTAACAGAGCGCTACCTCAGCGACGCAAACCGTCTCAAAGGCCTCGAAAAAGCGGAAAAATTCATCCGCAAGGCCTACAAGGAGGTCCCGTGGCTGAAGGAAGCCAAAGGCCTGCCGGTCGTTGGACTGGGCGGCTCCCTCCGCAGCGTGGCCAAAGTCCACCGGGGCAAGGACCCCCTCTCCACCGTCAGCCTGCACAATTACAGAATGTCCGGCAACGACCTCACGACGCTGCTTGCAGACATTGTCAAAACCCCGCCGGACAAAGTCGCCGACCTGCCCGGCATAGGCAAGGACCGCTCAGACATCATCGCCGGCGGCGTCCTGCCACTGAAAGTTCTCGCGAATGTCATTGCCCTGGAGTTGTTTGTCGTCAGTGGCAACGGTCTCCGGGAAGGCCTGTTTTTCAGCCGCTACTTCAAAGAAAAGAATTTGCCGATGGTCGTGCCCTCCGTCCTGGATCACAGCCTCGAAAACGTCCGCAAGCGCTTCAATGTGGACAACCCCCACACGGCGCACGTGCGAAAACTGACCCTGCGCCTGTTCGACGCCCTGAGACTTCTGGGGCCGTACAGCGATGATGAACGCAGGCTCCTGGACGCCGCCAGCCATCTTCATGACATAGGGATGCACATTGAGTATTACAATCACCATCGGCATGGGTTTTATCTGGCTTTGAACGCGAGACTCTGCGGGCTGGCCAACGAGGAAGTCGTCAAGGTCGCGTTTCTCGTGGGTCATCACCGGGAATCCAAGCTGAAGGAAGATCTGGACCGGTACCGGGGCGTCATGGGCAAGGAGACCATGGATCGTCTCAGGCGGCTGGCGGTGCTGCTGCAAATCGCCGAGCGGATCGACCGGAGTGAGTCCCAGGTGGTGGATGACCTCGTGGTGACGCCCGGAAATGGCGAAGTGGTCATCCGGCTGGTGTCGGAGAAGGACACAGAGCTAGAATGCGTGGCGACCATGCGCATTGCGGAGGATTTTGAGAAGGCGTATGGACTGAAGATGCGGGTGGTGCGGGAGTAAGATCACCATATAATACGTTAATGCAAAAAGGAATTAAGCCGATGGTGTCCAATCAAGACACCATCGGCTTAAATTTTTTGAATTCTTAAATCAATTTAAGGAGCAGTTCCAGCCTGAGTCGAACGGAAGGGTCTTCGAGATTCACGGGCAGCAAGTCCTCGATCTCTTCCACGCGTTTTCTCACGGTGTTAATGTGGAGAAACATCTTTTTGGCGGTATTGCTGAAGTTCATACGGCACTCCAGATAGGATTTCAGTGTCTCGATCAGTTGGCCGGAGTCATCCTTGGCGCGCAGTTTGTTGAGATCGCGCATCATGATCTGGATCTCATCCTCCTGCACGTCAATCCAAGCCAGGGCGCCCAGTTCTGAGTACCGGAAATACACACAGTCCGGATTGATCAGTTTGCCCATATCCAGAGCTCTTAAGCATCTTCGGTAATTTCTGTCCAGCTCGTGAATGATGCCCGGCAGATCCGACAAACCAAATTCAAAACGGCCGTCTTCCAGGTCCAGGACAAGACGCTGGTTGAGTTTTTTGAGTTTGACCCTTAACTCATTTAAATAGCTGCCTTCCTCAAGGTGCTCGGTATTTCCGAGGAGCAGGAGACAGTGGTGGTCATCCAGCAGAGCAGTCCTGCATTCCGAGCTGCTGAAGATGCCGCGGATGGAGCTGCGGATCAATTCCCGGTTCTGATGCAGGGAAACCTCATTGTTGTTTTGCCTGATCACTACAGTATAGTAGGCAGCGTCCGGGTTAAGATTGAGTTCGGAAGCATGGGAGCGGATCTCCTCCGGCCTCGACAAATTGCCGGATACCAAGGCGTTAACAAAGCTCTCAAAGCCAATGTCACCAATGCTTTGAGTCACAATAATCTGTTCATATAATTCCTGAAGCAGGAGGTAGCCGGTTCTGAGGGCAAATTGGTCAAAGTAGTCAATGAGTCCGGTGGCTTCCAAAACCACAAAATAGGCTTTAATTTTGTTTTCCACCGTAATAGGCACCGTGATCCAACTGTAGGGCTTTTCGTATTTTGGGTTGTAAACCCTATATCTCGCCATTTTTAAATTGTCGCACAGAGTTTCCTTGCTGAAATCAAAGGATGGATTCCAGAAATCCTCCAGTTTCATATCCTGAGAGATCGCTTTAAAACGATCCGAACTATAATAGGCTTTGTCGTTGACCAGATTGTAGATCATGGTAGGGAAATCCATTTCAATTTCCATGGCGGTCAGAATCCGCTTGATTTTTCTGATGTGATAGGAAAGGTCGGAGAGGTTATTGAATTGAAGTTTTCCAATGTTGAACTGCTGGATATTTTTATTCATGACGATGACGTTGAGCATATTCATGATTTCCATCCAGGGAACGCCCTTCGGGATGCTCAGCAGCGGGACATCATAATCATTGCATGCTTGAATCAAGTCTGCGGGGAACTCGTCGAGATACCTGCCCAGTTTGATGCCAACACATGAAATTCTTTGGAATGTGCCTGATTCAATGTGAGGCGGAAGCAAATCAGGCTGCTGTTTAAATACGTAGCCTGATGAAATCAGGAATTCTCTGCCGCGTGTAAAGGCAAATCCATCCGGTGCGTCCAGTACGGCGACACCTTGTATGTGTTTGTGGACTCCTTTGTGACCTGCGACCACCGTAAATTGGCTGAAGAAATCTTTTTCCAGAATTTCAGCGACAGAAACGCCCATGAGTTCACCTTCCTTATGACGATCATATGCAAAAATGTTGAAAATCTAAGTTTATTATATCGTTTTCCGCTGTGGCTTACAAATTGAATTCATAATAATTGTAGTATGGTTGGGTAGAATTGGGCGTTTTTAGGAGCAATTTAATCATTTTTGTGAAAATATTTTCTTTAAGGACCTGGTTTTAATGAAATAATGTTTTTGTTTCACATTTTGTTTTCAAATCTAAATCTCTTTGCGATGTAATAAAGGTTACAAAATGATAACTTAATATTCAGAAATTATAAATTATTTATCAGGAGGTTTGAACACGAACTATTTAGAAATGGCCAGCGATCCACTGATGTAGATTGCCATATGACTGGCTGTCTCACTCGTACTCGTCCAGGAACTCATCTTCGCGAAAAAATCTTATTAAATGGAGGTTAATTATGAAAGAAACATTGGTAATTGCAAATAACCCAATAATGTGGATTTTAGCTCTGATTATTATTGCGAACGTTGTTGTTCAATGCTTTATTTTCTATCGACTGGCAAACAAGCACGTGAAGGAAACGTCCATTATAAGTTCAAAACAAGTCAAGGAAGCTTTTAAGATTGGTTTCATAGGAACGATTGGTCCGGCGTTTGCGGTCTTTGCCGTAGCGGTGGCTCTGATTGCGCAAATTGGCGGCCCTCTGACATTAGCCAGGGTTGGAATTATTGGATCTGCTGCTTTTGAAATGATTGCGGCTGGAATTGGCAGCGGCGGAACTGCAGGCACACCGGATTTTGCGCCTAAAATGCTCTCTGCAGCGGCTTGGGTCATGACATTAGGCGGCGCAGGATGGTTAATTGTTGTATTCTTTGCGACTAAACATATCGATAAGCTCCAAGTAACGATCAAAAAAGCTAATCCACTCACAATTGCTTACATGTCTCTCTTTGCGCCTTTTGTCATATTCTTTTCCCTGGCTTATAAGGAAGTCATCAACAAAGGTCTTTTAGCGAAAACATTCACTATTGCGCCTTTAGCGGCATTGATTGCTGGTGCCTTATCCGTTGTTATTGTCAATAAAATTGTCGCAAAAGACAGTTCTAAAAAATGGCTTAAAGATTGGGCAATGGGGTTCGCTGTGGTTGCGGCTATGGTCGTAGGCACCATCTTAAGATAAGGGGGCAAATAATATGACAAATAATAATCAAAATCCAAAGCAATTTCATAAAGACGTTCACTTTTGGGGTCAACTTACCATTGCAGTTGCATTCCTTTGCACCCTGTCGATTCCGCTCTATTTGACCTTTGTACTGGGCTATCGTCCAAACTCCGCGGACATCGTCAGCGGCATGATCTCCATAGCGGGCTTTGTTGGAATCGTCTGGTTTGTTGAACCTATTTCCTACTTCCCAACCTTAGGTCCGGCTGGAACCTATATGTCATTCCTTTCAGGCAACATTGGCAACATGCGTCTTCCCGTAATTGTTGGTACTCAGGAGGCGCTTGGACTTGCCCCAGGATCAGAAGAAGCAGAAGTTGCCGGTATATTTGCCCTCATTTCATCCACGTTCACCAATTTAGCTGTTTTGGCAGTGGTTCTTGTCGCTGGCCAGGTTCTGATCAATATCCTGCCTCCGGCAATTGTGGCTTCATTTAACTTTGCTTTGCCTGGCATATTGGGCGCAATGCTCGTTATGATGGGTTCTAAGGTAAAAATGCCAAACTTGGTCGCGTTAGTTGCTATTGGAACTGCAGCCATGGTAATCGTACGCTTTTTGCCAAAATTCTTGCCTGCTAATATCGCAACACCAATATCCCTTGCGGATACAGGCATTATTGCAGTATTTGGTATTCTTTACTCCGTCTTGACTGCGAAAAAAGATCATGCAAAACAAACTGCCTCACAAACATAAGATATTTATTGCATAGAACCTGTAAATTTAAACAGCTTGACTATAGTCAAATTGGCTTAATTAAAAAGAACAATGACGTAAAAGCGCCGTGGGCTTCAGAAATGAAGCCTGCGGCCTTCATCTGAAGGAGGATCAAGATGTCAGACATGCTAAAGAAAGCTCAGGAAATCGAATCTTATGTCATTGATATGCGCCGTTACTTCCATGAAAATCCGGAGCTCAGCTGCCAGGAATTCAAGACACAGGAAAAAATAATGCAAGAACTGGATGCTATGGGCATCCCTTATGAAAAAGCAGGAAGCACGTCTTTGATCGCAAAAATCAATGCAGGAAAAGGCAATAAAACGGTCGCGCTGCGTGCGGACACAGACGCACTTCCGGTTATTGAACAATCCGGAGTACCTTTTACATCGAAAAATCCAGGTGTCATGCACGCCTGTGGCCATGATGCCCATACAGCTATGCTGCTTGGCGCAGCGAAAATTCTCGTTGATATGAAGAATGAACTTCCCGGCGAAGTGCGCCTTTTCTTCCAGGAAGGCGAAGAAATGTTCGCGGGCGCAAATAAAATTATTGCCGCTGGCGGCATGGAAGGCGTAGACGCAGTTTTCGGTATGCACGGCATGCCTGGAATGAAAACTGGGTACTATGATCTGACGCCAGGCTACAGAATGGCAGGCTGCGACACCATATACATCAAGTTTGAAGGGATATCCGGCCATGGTTCAGCACCGCACAAGGCGAAGGATACCATTCATCCTGCGTGTATGTTCGTTAATGACATTCAAGGTATTGTCACAAAAAATGTGGATCCATTAGAGTCTGTAGTCCTCTCTGTCGGGAAGTTCGTCGGCGGCACCAAGGCGAATATCGTCGCAAAATACACGGAGTTGGACATTTCCATGCGTTACTTTGATCCAAAGGTCAGAGAAATTGTCCACGCGGGCATTCAACGACACGCGAAAGCAATTGCCGACATGTATGAGCTTCAGGTTGAGGTCAATATTGAGCCGAGCGCGGTTGCGCTGCGAAATGACGAAGTTGTAACCCAAATTGCTAGTGAAGCAGCAGAGAAAGTGTTTGGACCGCAGCGTAATATCGAGACCAGGAAATTAATGGGCTCTGAAGACATGCCATTCTACTTCCAGCACGCACCAGGTGCCTTTGCATTGCTGGGTTACGAAAATGAAGCAAAAGACAGCATTTACTATCCTCATCATGAAAAATTTAAATTGGATGAAGACTACTTTAAATTTGGCGCCGCCCTTCATGCGCAATTCGCCGTGGACTTCCTGAATAAATAAGATCGCGGACGCGGTACCCTGATTTCTTGAACCCCAAATAATAATTTCAGCAGCCTGCGGATTGAGTGATATAATCAATCT
>Ga0302251_1001837_pt1 | contig 11623 bp, 12 predicted proteins | sample AAG_RA_Gln_MG_FD_193534 | JGI IMG/M metagenome (GOLD analysis project Ga0302251, IMG submission 193534) | Enriched activated sludge microbial communities from anaerobic digester in WTTP, New Holstein, Wisconsin, United States - AAG_RA_Gln | ecosystem: Engineered > Bioreactor > Anaerobic >...
AAAGAGCCTTCAGGGCCAGTGAATCCGTAAAAAAGTTCGCCTTGGTTGAAGTGTAAGATTCAATTAACTGGGAAAAAGCATCAAATCCGCAGGCAATTGTAATATGCCGGGGCAGTGTCAGCGTCAATGCGGGATCGATAAGGGCTACATCCGGCATGTATGTATCATGCCGGAGAGATCTTTTATAGCCCTCTTTCCGGTCGCATACGACCGCATTTTTTGTTGCTTCACTTCCCGTCCCGGCGGTCGTTGGAATAGCAATGAAGGGAACTTTTTTCCCGGACGGTTTTTTGTTTCCGACACCTTCCAGATAGTCTTTGACGGAACCGGTTTCCATCAGCATGGCCGCGACCGCCTTGCCAAAGTCAATGACGCTGCCGCCGCCGATGGACACAACCACATTGACCGGCATCTTCCGGCATTCCCCGGCAACGCCATCTATCAATTGTGGTGTCGGTTCATCCCAGACGGAAACCGAATTATATTTGATCCCTGCTTGATCCAGCAGCACAGTTAGAGCATCCCATTGCCCGGACTTTTTCAGCGATTCACCGCCGGTGACAACGAGCGCCTGACGACCGTAGAATTGTATAACTTCAGGAAGTTCGGCAATTTTGCCGGCGCCAAAAATAATTCGAGGCAGCCTGACAATATCAAAAGCATTTATTGATTCCATATAGATTTCTCCGGCAGTACAACAATAATTATATGAGCGATTATCAGTATGAAATTTACATATACCAAATTAGTATCGACTAATTGCCGCTCTGGTTATTATTCCGCGCAGCGAGTCTTCACATTGTGCCTCTTTGCGCCTGGCGATTACTTTGGGATGAGAATAAAAGGCCAGGTTCATCTGCTGTGCAATTTTCTCATCTTTTCGGGAAGGCAGACGGATTTCGGCGCAGGTTCGCTCCGTTCCCTGCGGAAGCGGATGATAAGGCACAAAGGTCACCGCATCAGCGCCGATATCAACGGCGGCTTCCAGCATCTTCTCTTCCCGGGAATCGGTTTCACCCGGCAGTCCGACAATAAATGAGGCAACAGTATACATCCCCAGTCTGTGCATGGCCATCATGGTATCACGACAAAGAGCGACGCCGTAACCCTTGCCGATCTTTTTTCCGCATTCCTCGTCAACTGTTTCGATGCCGACCGAAATCCTGGCGATCCTCGCCGACGCTAGCGCCGGCAGTATTCTCGAATCGGCGGTCAGATCGTCGATGCGCGCGGAAGCCAGGAAAAAGAGCGGCAAAGGACCCCTCTCCAGTTGCGGACAAAGTTCGAGAATTCGCGTTGCGGAAGCGGCAAAGTTGTCGTCAGCGATAAGGATCATCCATGCTTTGTACTGTTCCACAAGATGCCGGACTTCCGCTGAAATGCGTGGCGCCGGGAAAGCTTTCCAGGTGTGGGCGTAAAAATACGAGGTTTCACAAAATGAGCATCTGTGCGGACATCCACGGCTGGTTTCCATCAGATGTAAGCCATCCGCCGGTATTCCGATCAGGTCCCGCTCGGGTAGAGGAAGCTGTTCCGGTAAAACAACGTCAACGGCGGGAATACGGACAAGATCTTTTTTATGCTTCCGGATTGTTCCGGGCACGTCGGCCTTCATGTTTTGCAGCATAGCCCGGAAGGGCTGCTCCCCCTGTCCGTAAACCACTAAATCTGCTCCTGCGGCCAGCAACGGATGGGGATACATGGAGGCTCCGTGCCCGCCGCACACTATCGGCGGCAGAGGCCTTCCATTTTGTTTAAAAATTCGGTGCATCGAACGGATCAGGGCACAGGCGTTCTTTACCGAAGAGGGCGACATAACCGTAATACCGATCAGGTCGTGCTTTTGCGACAACATGGCGCTGGACGCACCGTCAACAGTATAATGCGTGGCATCAAAGATGTTAATCTTCGCCAGATCACGAACGTACGCCGCCAGCACCGCCAGGCTGAAAGCGCCGAAGTTTAATCGTGACTGTTCAGGCGGCTTAACGAGCAAGACGTTCATATTACCGAAGAGAGATCGGCCGGCAGATAGGTTAGAAGTCTGGCCGGATCCGATTTTTGCAGTGTAGATACCAGTTTGACCGCTTCCGTGGCATCGATTCTGGAATAAATGCATTGGAGGGAGGCGCTTCCGGGCTCCATATTCATGAGCCCGGTGAGGGCAAAACAGGGACCGTTGCACAAAGCTCGCGCCCAGCAAGTCCTGCAGGCGCTTCTTTTTGTGATACTGCGGCCCGTGGTTCGGCGGAAATGAGAAAGAGCACTTTTATCTATCGGCGTGCATACCGATCCGACTGCAAAGCCGGGAAGACCAATCATCCGGAAACACGGATACAAAAGGCCGTCGGGTCCGGCAGCGTAAAATGATCGTCCCGCTCCGCACCGGTAAAGTTGAACCCCGAAACCCATTACGCGGGGCAGCATATTGCAAAAACGGCTCAGCACCGCCCGCTTCCTCCCGCAAGCAAGATCACTTGCATACCCGGCGACAAAAGACCGATAACGCCGCAGATCCTCATGCTTAAAGGATGCACCTTCTTCCCCGCCGGCCACCGGCAGCAGCTCGATTTGAGCGGCCTGCAGAGACTCACAAAATTCAAAAACTTCTACGGGATCGGTACCGGGTGAAAGAACGGCGGTGATGCTCAATCGCTCCCCGATTGCTTCGAAAAGTCTTTTGACGGCATCGATAGCTTTTTGTGAGGTGCCGCGTCCCTTTCCGTCCTTCCTGTATGCATCGTGAACGTGCGGCGGCCCGTCCAGACTCACTTTTACATGCCATGAAGGAGTCGACAGCAGCCGCAGTATTTTTTGATTGAGCAGTGTTCCGTTGGTGGTCAGGAAAAATTGGGGCGGCGCGAGCTGATATTCGCCGGACAATCGCTGCGCCTCGACGGCGCATTGTTCCAGCAACGTTGCAGCCAGCAGAGGTTCACCGCTGCCGAAACGCAGTGCAGGAACGGCGTCCTCGGCGAGATTTTGATACAGGAACAGCAGCGCACGCCTGAGAACTTCCGCCGTCATCGGTTCTCTTCGGGGCATTGTCGCCGCTTCAGCACAGTATGAGCAGTGCAAATTGCAGTGCCCCGACAAATCAAGCGCCAGTGAACATATTTCCCATTTTTTCGCTTTCAATCGCGGCAGGGAAAGGTCAGCGGGATTAAAATTCTTTGGTGGATGCAGGCAGGTAACGGAATCTGGATTTTCTAACATGAATAGGCCACAATCATCATATACCGGCTAAAACCAGGAGTTTCTCCGGTTCATCGGCAAACTGCCGGTAAATCATTCGCGCCACGTCGCAGTTTTTTCGGACAATGTCGCATTCAGACTCTCCGCAAAAAGGCATCATGGCGGGGCAACCCCCTCCGCATAAAGGAAGTGCGCTGCAATGTGCACACTTTTTTTCTCGCGGACGATTTTCAACCCAGCGGCGGCCTTTTTCGCGAAATTCATGATCATATAACGATCCCAGACTGTTGTTTGCCGCCTCCAGAAGAATACACGGCAGAACCTGAGCGTCAGGCGTAATGCCGAACATGGTTATTCCCGCGCCGCAGAATCGCTGCCTGGACTCGTTTTTAAGAAGCTGAAACACACGGCTGGTAAAGCGATCATCGCGGGGCGGCCTTTCCTGCCTGATATCTTCGATGATCTGCAGGCCAAGCTTTTCCAGATCGGCCAGATACTCTGTACGCTCCTCTTCGCTGAGCGAGTATGCCTCTGCTCCGGCCGTGCGTACTGCCTGCGACTTTATCATATCAACATCAAGGCTTTTCAGATAAGCCGCCGCCTTCGCCAACGGCCAACCCGATCTGACCACGGCGGAGCCGCGCACCCGGCAGGAGGTCTTCTTCCGCAGTTCATGGAGAAAATTCATCACCCTGGCATGGGTGAATTTTCCCGCTTTATCTTTGCGGCATTCATCGTGTATTTCCGGGGGCCCATCAATGCTCACTACCACGCCGAAATTGGCTCTGCCAAGCAACTCTATGACCTCCGGCGTTGCCGCAGCGCCGTTGGTTGTCACGGCAAAAATAAATTTATTCTCGTCTTTTGCTAATGCCCTTTCCACCATGGCGCTCATGGCCGGAAGATTGCAAAACGGCTCCCCTCCGTAAAAATGGAGACACACCGCCTCCGCATCCGAAAATTCCTCATCGAGCACATCAACTATATGACGAGCGGCATCAACGGACATAGGCTCGATATTCTCCGCCAATCCCCTGTTGCCGACAAAGCAGTATGAACACTGAAGGTTGCAGTTCCATGTTGTTGCCACCAGCAGCTCAACCCGGGCAAGTGTTTCCCGATTATCGTCGCTTTGTTGCAGAACAGCCATTACGCTTTATTTCTTACCGTCGGCGTAGCAGTTACACTGCATGCGCAAAGCAGTTCGTCGGCAATTGCTCCGATCTGCGTATCAATGCCTTTTACAGTGGCAAGAATAAACTTTATTTCTTTTGCCTGCTGGACATTGATTCTCTTTACACCCAGAGCTTGCGCGGGTTCCGTTGCGAGAAGCTTGCGGAATTTAGGATCGGTCAACGCTTTAACTATAAATTCCCGTTGAAGTTTGTTGTCTGCCATAGAGCCTCCTTTAGACTTTTTTTGAGAAATGCCTGATCTTGATGAGGAATATAGGTAACTTCCCTTGTTATGTCAATAATTTTTGCAGTATGTAGAATTATCAAAGTGCCCTTGTATAAATCGATAAGGCTACCGCTTGTCTATGCGGAGGCGCGGCCAAAAGATTGCAAAACAGATCCAATAAATCCCGAACAATTCCGCAATCCAGTTAATGCGCATGCCCCATATTTCATAGCCGAGAACTGTTCCGAACTGGTGCAGCGAGATGGCCCGCAGTCCAACAAATAAAATCAAATAAACCAAGCCGAATGCGGCTATTTTTTCCTGGACGGAAAAGAATTGCAACGAACGGCGATAAAGGAAGGCGGAAAAAATCATGCTTATGACAAAAAACAAAATCATCGCTGCAGCCTGGATAATCCAGCGTTGCTCCATCCATCCGCCATGACGGGCAATTATCCGCCATACTTCCGTGACGGCGCTGAGCAGATTGTACTGTTTTATTACGCCCAAAACAATCATGGCCAAACACATGAATGCCCAGAAAAACCAGGCTTTTTTCCCCGGAAGCAGCGTCCGTGATATCATCTTCAATAAACAAAGAGAGGCGACAAGATAATAGGAATACACCGTAAACCATCCCATAAACGAAGGGTCGCCGATTCCCGGTTTCCATGCTCCGATGGTCATGACGAATATGGACATAAAGAATAATTCACTCTCTCTTTCGTCGGATCAGGGTGCTGGCCAATATCAACAGGATACCCGTCATTTCGATTACGTCGGTAAGCCGAAAGCTCCATCGCTCATACAAATCGAGACTGCAGCCGACATGGCTTTGTGACATTGCTTCCATGATCCCGTAAAAGCACAAAATCAGCAGGCCAAGCAAGGCAAGGATATTATTGCGCCAATGCCTTCGAACCAGGAACAACATCATTACTGCGAAAAGTCCGGCAATGCCGGTTAAAACAAATGCAAACACAGCCTGAACAATGCGGCGTGATTCGTACCATCCAAACTTCATGGCAATCGGTCGCCCGATTTCGACCAGCAGGACCTGGAAATCAAGCTGCTTGTTAATACCGAAAATCGATAAAATAAAAATGACAAGCAGCCAAAAACACTGCTCGGCAGCGGGTTTCTTAAATCGCTGCAACATTTTCCAGTGGTATGCTGCCGCTGCGACGGATATGGCATAGAGGATCGTATTGATCAACGATGAGAGACAGACATCTCCTGACCGGGCCAGCCAGGCATTAACAATTTCTGAAAGAGTAATTTGAGCCATAAATAATTAAGGGGACGGTTCAATAATTAAGGGGACGGTTCTATTTTTGAGCGGCTTCTTTCCTTGGTCTGCCCTGCTTCCCGATAATTGCGCCAAGGTTATATTGTTGCTGCATTTTCTGAATAAACTTATCTCCTCCATATACAACCCGGCGATCCATTACTCCCCGCATAGATTGATGTTTTTTCAGCATCTGCTGAATAAACGTTCGATATTCCTTCCTGATCGATTCACTTGTCGAAAGCCCGCCGAAAACAACTGAACTATCAACCAAATCGTCTTTTTTCCCGTAGGCGTTGGCTTTGTAACTGCTCCAGGGATAATCCTTCGGGGTTTTCACCATCCCCGCCCGCACAGGATTAAGTTCCACATAGCTGCCACAGGCCAGCAGGTATTCATCCCTGGATATAATCATGCTTTTATATCTGTCCTGCCAGAAATGGCCGGTGTACTGATATTTTTTCTTGAAATACTGGACATAGGACAGATTTATTCCTTTCATAATCTGGGAAAGTTCACCCCCGTCCGCCGTAGGTTCAATGACCAAATGAACATGATTTGTCATTAAGACGTAATGATACAGTTTATACCTGTATTTTTCTTTGTAATTACTGAGGATGTCGATATATTTCTGAAAATCTTCTTCGTCTTGAAATATTTCCTGCTTGTTGTTTCCACGCGTCAGGACATGATAAATAAATTTTTTGGGAGCTATTCTGGCTGTTCTCGGCATTGTTTCTTTGTATCAGAATTGCCGATGTTTGTCAAGAAAAGAGAACCGTCCCCTATTTGGAAGAGGATAGGACCGAAAGTTGGTCGATGGGATGAAGTCGAAGAAAAAAGATAATTGTTGAATATAGACAGGGCATTTGCTATTTTTATTAAGAGATTTGTCCGTTTTTTCTACATAAACCAAACAAAGAGGTTAAATCTATGAGAATGATCTATATCACCGATATCCACGGCGCCTTCGAGCGCGTTAAAACACTGCTGACCGAAACCGTGGCCGATGTTTACATCATAAACGGTGATCTTATAGATATCCCCTTTCACAACATGAACACGGCCATCAATTACCACGAACTGCAATCATACTTTCATGGACTGCGCCTGCGGATGAATAAGGAAGGAATGCTGATCGAAGACTTTGTGGATGAACTGCTGGATAAGCCGAATGTTTCCGGAGAAGTGGAGGAAAAGGGTTTTAAATACCAGCAATACACGATCCGGGCCCGCCGGGTCCTTCAACAGAAATACAAGATGCTGGAAAATATCATCGCCGTGAAGCAGAAAACCCCTGTACTCTGTCTGCCCGGCAACTACGACATGGATCTCAAATACACTTCCCTCCACGAGCGTGACCTGCATCTTCATATGCGTAAGATCCAGGACATCATTATCGCCGGATACGGCGGCGCTGAGATCTGGACGCCCGGCATTCCAGAACGGTACGTCGTCCGCTACCGGGGAGGCATCGGCATCGAGGACCAGAACAACGAGATGCTCAATTTTTTTACAGAGACCACTCCCGATGTGATCGTGACGCATCACCCGGCCCACGGAATCCACGACCGCGTCACCCAGTTCGGCACCACCGGCTCGCCTGCCCTGCGCAGTTACTGCAATCAACATCCCGTTCTGGCCTGCCTCACCGGCCATATCCACGGCGACTGGGGCTTCCAGTACGCGGAAGGAACCGTCTACCTGAATCCGTCCAACTTCGGCGAAGTAACGCTTCTTACCGGCAAAGTGTTGGAGGGCGGCTTCTTCTTTTCCCTGGAGATCGACAACCATCAAATCCAAAAAGTAATCTTTAAAAAGCTCGTTGACGACCGGGTGTACGATGTGGCCGATTATTTATTTCAAAACGGGCGCTGGGAGGAAAAAATCATCGACCGCAACCGGTATGACCACTTGAAGGCCGGCGCGAATTTCGATATGAAAAGCCAGAAGTATTCCCACATCCCCGAGATCCAGCTTTATAATGAGATAAAGCAGTTCTACCGGCTTTTTCAAACGGAAGAAACGGAAGAAAGGCTGGACAAGCTTGAAGAGGTGGCGCGCCTCGTCGACGAGAGAATCAAGGAGGACATCGGCATGGACGTACTGGGATCAACGAATATGGGACTCTGCCAGACCGGTTCTGACATCGACTTCGTCCTCTACATCCGCTGCGATCCCGAAGGCCTGACCGAGCTCAGCACCTGCGAACAATATATCCGCGCTCAGACTCTCCTGGAGGAAATCCTCGGCCCTAAATATGCCTTTCAGATCATGGATTGCATCGATCTGGGAGTTGTGGAAAAGGCCATTCGCGAAAAGAATTACGAAGACGACATGACGCAGCGTTTCGTCGCCTACCGCGCCCTCTGCCGCCCCATCAATTACCGGGTAATCGCCCCCGTGGAGGATCTCCTGAATCAGGATATGGAATTCCGCTCGGAACTGGAGGGAAGCATCCGGACCTATTTCCAGATTTTTATCAATACATCGCAGCACAGCCGCTCCTTCGCCAAGTACGAAAGCCGGATCAAAAGCATCGGCATTAAAATACCCGAATCCATCCAGGAGAAAATCAAGGCCTACCTGCAACGAAACTCCGACGCAACCGACGGAGCAGCAGAGCCTTGAGATACTGATGAAATAGCGTTAAACAACATTTCCCAATAGCGAGGAAAATGTGAGAATCGTATCGGCAATCCTGATGGGCTGAATAACTATTAAGGAAAAGACGAAATGGTAACCGTATTTTATACGACAATTAGACCGGCAAAGGGGCAGACGATAGATGACGTTATTAAAACAGCTCATAATCTGGGCTATGAGTTGGTTCAATTTGAGGGCTACAATGAAAGCGACATCGGCTATGCTTGCCATCCCGGAATTAAATATCATGAAGCCAACGAAAATATGAAACGCTGCAGCGAGATTCAGGCTGCGGCAGTTGTTCATTTTCCCAACGGTGATGATGATTGGCCTCATATAATGCAATGACAAAAAAGAAATAAAAGGACAAAATACGAGAGGGATTTATTTTCCCCCCCCGTTAATCGCGTTGCTCATTCTTCTTAGTCCGGTTAGTCCGGTCATATCAAACTTCAAAAACAGTATAACTTATATTTCAAGACCTGATCCTTCATCTTCAGATATAGTTTTTGGTCTAACGACGAGGTGAGCCGGAGCAGCCCAGCGGGCTGCTATCGGCTCTAGCGCCGGGTTATGCTTTTTTAATAGAATTTAGATTTAATTTCGTTTTCATATTCTTCGACGTTAAAGCCATCAATAGCAGCACCTAATTCATTTACAATTGTCCTTATTGATTTGTCCGCCAGGCGCACTCTTGACCTTAATAAATTAATTTCCTTAACTAGTTCTTTCCTGCTTTCCGGATTGGGTAATTTTTCAACGTTATCTATTATGACACGATGAATAATTTTGTTTCTTGCATCAAGAGCTGCGACTAATTTATTTTCTAATTCTTCGGATAACTCACTATGCTTTTGTAATATATTTATAAGCTGCCCCGCCGTCTTTTTTGCGTCATTTTCCAAAATTGCCGCTGTTTGCATGACGTCTAATCCAATTACACCTAACCTAGACAGGTGATGAAGCAACAAGGCTATCCCATACTCGAAGCACTGGCAGTCCATTAGCGCAGCACCTGTTTCTATTAAGAAAGAATTCAGTAATTCTTTCTTTTTAATCTCAAATTCTTTGTCCATATTTCCTTGCATAACCTCTAAATCACCCGCTGACGAAGGAGGTCGGGTGTATTTAATGGTTAGGCAAATACGACACCCTGAATTCTACGTCTGTTCAAGCATGGCTACATTACTGTAGTGAGTTCCATTTTGCCTCGAGCCAGCGGTGCTCCCAGCGCCAATCCTCGGTGAAATGTACACCCAGCCGTGCGGCATCACAGGCGCGCGCGAGATCTCCTATCTCCTCGGCCATTTTGACCAGCATAATGGCCAAGTCACCCACGAAAGGAAAATCGGCTGCCAGCATCGCAAGGGCTGAGAACGCTTCAGAGTGCCGACCGGACAGAAAAATGTTCGCGTGGGTTCGTGCCTCCTTCGAAATCATCTGTTGATCGGCCTGGCTAAGTGTATGCACCCGTAGTCCAGCAAAGGCCGCTAAAAACGCCCGCCACATTTCAGGCGAACTGACGTCGAAGATCCGATTAAACCACTGTATCGGTTCGTGGTCTGGATCTAGAAGTAATCCAGTGGGATCGATGACAGCACCAATCTCGGGAGTCTCATCTCGCTGTTTCGTATACAGGTTGTGAACGAAGTACGCTTCATCTTCGACCCATGAAGCACGATATTTGCCTGCGTTCACATCTAATGAGGTGTGCGCGAAGTACTCGGGCGTGAGCAGAAAGAACACTGTACGTGAAACCGCAAGTTGAGCGATCCGCCATTCAAGATCTCTGTTTTGCTCATCACTCCACCATTGATCGAAGACTACATCGACACCAGTTACCGAAAGACTTTCAGCTAGTTCGGTGGCTTCAGCACACGCACTATTGTCCTCACGCCATTTGTGCGAAATGAACATTTTGGGAGGATAATCAACTCGCGGCCACCCAGCATGTCTCTCGACGGCATATTTGGCTAAAAGAAGATAGCGGGCTATGACATGTCCATACTTGGCTTGGACATCAGCGATGGTCAGAATTCCCTCCTCATACATGCGGGCAATTTCATCAAAAGATATCATACCATCGTTCATTGTTGCCCTCCTGGTCTCGTCAGGAATACAGGGGCATGATATTCCCGCACCTGATACACGCCTAACAAGTTATTCTATAGTTTCTGGATATCTTCACAACAGCCGGAAGACTTGGAACGCCGGATTGCGGTCATCAGGTTGCTCCTTTGCACGCACTACCTGTGGGCTTCCCCTATCCCATTGTAAATACTACTTTATGTATTATTAATATCTTGACAGAAATTTTGCAACAGTTTATTTTTTACTTTCAACAGGCATAACATGAAAAGGAGGCTACAATGGAATTAGTGGATGCCGTCAAGGGACGGCGCAGCATCAGGAAATACAAGCAGGTTGACGTTCCTCGAAATTTGATCGCGGAACTTCTGGCTGAGGCGCGCTGGTCGCCCTCGTGGGGAAATACTCAGCCCTGGGAATTTTATGTTTTAACAGGCGATTGCCTGACCCGGTACAAAGAAATGAGTTTGGAAAAACAGGCCGCAGGTGAAACACCGGCTCCCGATGTAATAATGCCGGCTGCCTGGCCTGCTCCTCTAAAAGCCCGCTATGAAGAAACGGTCGGAACTTTATTAACTGCTCAGGGAATTAAAAGAGAGGACAAGGCGGCGCGCAACAAATACTATCAGGAAATGGGTTCGCTCTTTGGCGCACCCTGTCTGATCCTGGCGTGCATCCCGCGAAACAGCGCTGTTGAATATGCGATGCTGGACGTTGGCCTGATCGTGCAAACCATTTGCCTGCTGGCCCATGATAAAGGCCTCGGCACTTGTATCATGGCTTCCACCGTCCTCTATCCCGCCGCCATAAGAAAAATTGCCTCTATTCCGGATGATAAAAGTATAATTGTCGGTGTAACCCTGGGTTATCCCGATCCGGATTTCCCCCTGAATTCCTTCGACAGGAAAAGGGCGGAAATATCCGAATTCGTCCACTGGGTGGAATAAACAAAAAAGGGGGTATTTAAATGGCTATTTACGAATGTGCGAGCTGCGGAAATAAATC
>Ga0302251_1001839_pt1 | contig 11621 bp, 8 predicted proteins | sample AAG_RA_Gln_MG_FD_193534 | JGI IMG/M metagenome (GOLD analysis project Ga0302251, IMG submission 193534) | Enriched activated sludge microbial communities from anaerobic digester in WTTP, New Holstein, Wisconsin, United States - AAG_RA_Gln | ecosystem: Engineered > Bioreactor > Anaerobic >...
GGCTTGGCGAGCGAGTCTATCGATGCGGTTTTGGATGGCTGAGGGGGAGATGAGGAAGAAGCGAGAGAGGGCTCTGCCGGAGATGGAGCTGGCATGGAGGGAGAAGAGTGCGGGGAGGTTGATGGAAGCCTTAAGGTAATAGGAGGGAGAGAAGGATTGGGTGGAGAAGGTGTGATGGCAGGCATGGCAGATGAACCGTTGGACGGTGCCGAAGGTTTTGGTGTGGTAAGAGCCGAAGCGGGAGAACCAGGAGGTGGTATCGGGAGCGGTGATATGGAAAGCGCAGCGAGCGTGAGGGCAGAAAGAGAAGTGATGCATTGGCTCCTCCAGAGAAAGACTCTTCGAGTCTCTCTCTGGTGATACGCCCTAAACCCTTCGCGTTGCTTCACCGTTTCAACAAGCTTTGAAACACTACCGAGTGCTTGACAGATTTGGGGCCGGCGGGATATATATGCCCCTGTGTCAGGCTCCTTAAGCGGGGCTTTTTATTTGGTACGGGCGGTTAGCTCAGTTGGTTAGAGCACCAGTATGACACGCTGGGGGTCGCAAGTTCGACTCTTGCACCGCCCATTCAGCCAAGGCCGATCGTCGTGGACGATCGGCCTTTTTTATAAACTTCTATTTATAAATAGGATAAGTCTTCTTGGAGTCCCAGAGACCTTCACGCATTTCTCCCTTCAGGCTGGGTATGGTGAGAATCTGACCCGGAAGGATGATGTGGGGGTCGCTGGGGGAGTACAGCAGGTCCTTGTTGGCGTTGTAGAGGCGCATCCAGAGGTAGTTGTTGTTGTAGACGAAGGGATAGCCGGCGATGCGCCAGAGGCTGTCGGTTTCGCCGGGAATATATCGAACCCTGTAACGGGCGGGCAGGGGGGCGAACTCCGGGATGGCGGCGAAAGCTTCGGCAGCTTTCTTGGCCTGCTCGGCGGCGGTTTTGTAGTCTTCGATCTTGAAGGAAGCTTTCGCGTCTTCAAGGATTTTTCGCGCTTCGGCGAGCGCCGCGGGGTGGTTGTTTTTGGCGTTTCTGGCAATAGCCTTGTCGTAAGCTTTTTGGCCTTCGTCGAGGGCGCTCTGAGCCCCTGCCCGGGACTTCTTGCCAGCGTCGAGGCCCTGTTTTTGCGCGGTTTCGACGGCCCGCTTTTCTTCCTCGGAGACATAGCCTTTATCGAATATCCCATAGGTTTTTTTAGGATCCCATATCCCGCTGCGTTCCTCGCCCCTGAGGCTGGGTATGACGATGACCTGGCCGGAGAGGAGGAAATCGGGGTTGTTGGGGTCTTTGAGTTGAGCTTTATTGGCTTGATAGAGGATGCCCCATTTGAAGGAGTCGTTGTAGACGTATTCCTGGGCGGCTATGAAGGTAAGGCTGTCGATGTTTTTGCGTTCGGGCAGCAGGTCGACGATGTAGCCGGCGGGGAAGGGCGCGAATTCGGCTATGCGTTCCAGGCTGGCCAATGCTGTCCGGGCTTTAAAGGAGGCGGCTTGGTAGTCGGCGGCCTCGTACGCCTGGCGGGCCTGCGTAAGCTGGGCGGCGCCGGAGGAGTAGGCTTCGGGGTAGTTGTGTTCGGCGTTGACGCCGGTGGCCCAGTCGTAACGGGCTTGGGCCTGGGTCAGGATAGAGAGGGCCGCCGTGCGGGTGGCTTCTTGTTGCTGGGCTTGGTCGGCGGCAGCCTTGTCCCGGGCCGCCTGCTCGGCGGCGGCCCGTTCAGCCGCCAGCCGTTCGGATTCGGCCTTTGCTTCGGCAGCGGTTTGGGCTGCCATGGCTGCGGCTTGTTCCGCCGCAGCCCGTTCCGCGGCGAGCCTGTCGGCCTCGGCTCTCGCTTCCGCCGCCGCCTTTTCCAGCGCCGCTCGTTCTGCGGATAGACGCGCGGCCTCGGCTTGAGCTCCGGTCTCCTGATGGGCCAGCGCTTCGGCCAGCCTTCGCTCCGCGTCGGCCTTTTCGGCTCTCAGGGCTTCCAGTTCGGCGTTCTTAACCGCCAGATTCTGGGAAGCCGCCTGTTCCGCCGCGCCGCGCTCGGCCTTCGCCTGAGCGGCTAATCGCCTGGACTCGATCTCCCCTTGCAGGATGGATTGCGAGACGGCCAGCTTATCGAGAGCTTCGAGATAGTCGGCCTTGGCCATGGTGAAGGAAAATTCCTCCAAGGCTTTATCGGCCAGGCCGATAAACAACCCGGCTTCGTTAAAGATTGCATCGGGTTCGATGTCGGCGGCTACGAAGGCCGCGCGCAGGTACTCGAATCCTCGTTTAGCCAGCTCCTGGGCAGACCCGGCTTCGCACTGACCTCGCGCGGCTACGCGATACGCTTCGTCGAAGTCCGCTTCGGCCTGGCGGTACAGGTCCGCGGCGCGGGCGAAGTCGGAGGCGCCACGGTTTTCGTCGCCCTGTTCGAGGGAGGCCGAAGCTTTTTCGTAGTCATCGGCGGCGTTGCCTTCTGCGACGAGGGAATCCGCTCTCCGCTTGGCGAGAAGAGCCTTGTCCCGGGTTTCGGTGGCATCGCATTCCAGGCCCCAGGTGTAAGCGTTGGCGTAATACTGCCGAGCTCTGCCCAATAGCTCGTTCCCCCTGGCGATTGAGCTGTCGTCGCCCAGGACGTAGAGACTTTCGTCCTCGGCCATCAGGCGCCCGGCTTCGATAACATCGTAGGGCGAGTACTTGGCGAATCCACTCCGCTCAAGCGTGGCTCTTTGCGTTTCGGCCGCCGCCAGTGCCTCCGCCGACGCGAAGAGCAGGGCAGCTTTTCTGAACGCCGCTATGGAAGCGCGATACTGGGCCTTGGTGTGGAGGGTCTTTCCTAGTTCGAATTCAGCCCGGGCCTTAGCGTTCCGTTCGGGCACAGCCTGGGCCAAGCCATTCGCCAAGGCCGTATCGGCCCTGACTTGAACCTTGACCTTTTCCGCCTCGGATCGCATGGGTAAGCCCTTGGCGAGCAAGGCCTCAAGGCTTCGGCCCACGCCGCGGAGTTCCTGCGCGAAGGGATAGGCGGCTTCGCCGTCGTAGGGCCAGCGCCAGACCTGGACATCGAAGTTGGCCCTGGCGTCCTGGAATTGAGCCGAGGCGCTGACAAAGCCCTCGGGCAGCAGGTCCTCCAATTCGTAGAAAACAGCTTCCTTATGTGAGTCGTTTACCGAAGCGAAAAGGTTTCTGTATTCGGGCTCGGATATGGAGGGTAAGACGGGCTTGGTCGGCGCCAGCGTCGTAGTCGTGGTGGGTGGGGCTTGGGAGACGATCATGACCGGGACCTTTACCGTGGTTGTCGTTGTGGTCGGCACTACTTCGGCGACAACCAGGGGCACATCGGGCTGGCTTTGGCAGGCATGCAAAAAGAGTAGAACTATGACGAGTGGCAGAAACCACGGGATTTTGCGGATCAAGGCTTAATCTCCATTCCTTTCCAGGAAAGGTACTTTAGTAACTGAACCCATCATAACTTAAGGCTTATGAATGTGCAATAAGCAATTGATATCCGGCTGGGTGAAAAATTCCCGATAATGAATTCTTAAAACCCCAGGTATTGACAAAGCCAGCCCCGCGCGGTAAGAATCCTGTGCATCCCGCCGCTGTAGCTCAGTTGGTAGAGCAATGGACTGAAAATCCATGTGTCATCAGTTCAATTCTGATCGGCGGCAGAGCCACCCAATTCGGGTGGCTTTTTTATATCCGGAATCGCCTATCCTCCCGTTTGAAATCTTGCTATCATAAAAACCATGAAAGTATTGATCATCGGCGGGGCCGGCTATATCGGCAGCCACGTGGCCCGGCTTTTCGCGGATTCGGGGCTGGCGGTCGATGTGGTGGACAACCTTTCCACCGGCAGCAAGGACAATCTTTTTCCGGAGTACGGGTTTTTTCAGGGCGATATCTTGGATTATCCCTGGCTCGAGGGGCAGATGAAGCGGGGCGGCTACGAAGCGGTGGTCCATCTGGCCGCGGCCAAGGCCGCCGGAGAGTCGATGATCGTTCCGCAGAAGTACGCCACCCAAAATATAGCCGGTACGATCAATATCCTGAACGCCGCCTGCGAAGCCGGCATCGAAACCCTGATCTTCTCATCCTCGGCGGCGGTCTACGGGGAGCCCGCCTACCTGCCGGTGGACGAAGAGCACCCCAAGGAACCGGAGAATTTTTACGGATTTACAAAGCTCGAAATCGAGCGTTTTCTGGCCTGGTACGAAAAACTAAAGGGGCTGAGGTTCGCGGCCCTGCGTTATTTCAACGCCGCGGGTTACGATCCCGAGGGCAGGGTGCATGGGCTGGAGAAAAATCCCGCCAACCTTATTCCGGTGATCATGGAAGTGGCCGCTGGCATTCGTCCCGCGCTGAAGGTTTTTGGCACCGATTACCCCACCCGGGACGGTTCGGGTATTCGCGATTATATCCATGTGAGCGACCTCGCCCAGGGGCATCTTCTCGCCCTGGAGTATGTGCTGAAGCGGAAAAGGAGTCTCACGGTGAATTTGGGCTCCGAATCGGGTCTTTCGGTGCTGGAAATCCTAAAGGCTGCCCGCAGGATAACCGGTAAGGCGATCCCCGCGGATATCGTTGACCGCCGTCCCGGCGATCCGGCCACCCTGGTGGCGTCCAGCGGCAAGGCCCGTCAGCTTTTGGGCTGGAAGGCGCGCTATTCGGATCTGGACTCCCTCATCGCCACCAGCTGGAAGGCATACAGCCGCGGGCTGGGACGATAAAACCACATACATATGGCAAGGAGAATATGGTGAAAGACAAGGTTTTTTCCTACATCGAAAAAAGCGTGGATCGCGTCGTGGAGCTCGAAACCCTCCTCACTTCGATTCCGGCCCTGGCTCCGGAGTCGGAAGGACAGGGCGAGTTGGACAAGGCGATCGCCCTGGAGGCCTGGCTCAAAAAGCAGGGCATCACCGATATTCAGCGCATGGATGCCAAGGATAGCCGCGTGGCCTCGGGAATACGGCCCAACCTCGTGGCTACCATCAGGGGCAGGAACGATAGCTCCAGGCTTTGGATCATGTCCCACCTGGATGTGGTGCCCGAAGGGGAGCGCTCGCTCTGGCACAGCGACCCCTGGAAGGTGATCGTCAAAGACGGCGCCGTCATAGGCCGCGGCGTCGAGGATAACCAGCAGGGTCTCGTGGCTTCGGTGTTCGCCGCCCTGGCCTTTATCCATCAGGGCATCGTGCCGGAGCGCACGATCAAACTACTCTTCGTCGCCGACGAGGAGGTGGGTTCAAAGTATGGGATCCAGCACCTCATCGCGAATTATTCATTGTTCAATAAGGAAGATATCATCATAATCCCCGACGGGGGCAACGCCGAAGGCACGGAAATCGAAGTGGCGGAAAAGAATATCTGCTGGCTCAAAGTAAGGACTAAGGGAGTGCAAACCCATGCCGCCTCCCCCGACAAGGGGGTCAACGCCTTTCTCGCCGCCAGCGATCTGGCGCTTCGCATCCATAATCTGGAAAACACCGTCTTCACGGCCAGGAACGCGCTCTTCGAACCGGATCGCACAACCATCAATCCCACCAAGAAAGAAGCTAACGTTCCCAATGTCAACACGATTCCCGGCGAGGATGTCTTTTATCTGGATATGAGGATTCTGCCCGTTTACCCTGTTGCGAAGGTCCTGGAGGAATTGCGAAAAGTGGCCGCCCTGGTCGAGGTCGAGCATAAGGTCAAGGTCGATTTCGAAATCGTCCAGAGCAACGAATCAAAGGCGACCTCCCCCGAAGCGCCTGTGGTAAAGGCGCTGCAGAACGCGGTGCGGGAAGTCTACGGCGTCGAAGCCAAGCCCATAGGCATCGGCGGCGGCACCGTCGGGGCGTATTTGCGCAACGCGGGTTTCGACTGCGTGGTTTGGGCCAGAATGAACGAGACCGCCCATCAGCCCAACGAAAGCGCCCAACTTTCGAATATCCTCGGCGACGCGAAGGTGTTCGCCACCCTTGCGCTCTCCTGAGCGCCGGTCAACAAACAAAACCTTTCAGCGTGTCGGCACCTTTAGACGTTGGCCGATCTTGAGAATGCTGTTCAGCCCGATATCGTTGGCTTCGGCCAGCGATATCGGGTTTATGCCGTATAAACTCGATATCTTTCCCAGCGTGTCGCCCTTCTTTATCGTATAATGCGAATCGAAGACGACAGCTGCCCGCGCATTTGAGGAAGTCGGCGCCTTGGCGGCGCTCAGCTGGGGAATTATCAGTCTTTGTCCTATCCGTATCGCATCGGGTTTTATGCCCGGATTAGCGTCGATCACGATACTCAAGGGGGTGGAGTAACGCTTGGCTATGCCGCTTAAGGTATCCCCCGATTTGACCGTGTAAATATCGTAGCGGATCAAAGGCGAGGAGCTGCCGGACAGGAGAGATCTGACCGTCTCGGCGTGCTCGGCCGGCACTTTAAGCACATGGCCCTTTCCCGGCGCTGTTATGCTGTAGTTCAGCTCGGCGTTGCCCCGTTTGAAAAGATCGAGATCGATACCGGCTTTTTCGGCTATCAGACCGATATCGACCTGGCGGTCCAGCGGTATCGCCTCCCAGGCCAGGGTGTTTCCCCAGGAATATTCCAAGCCATGCAGCTCAGGATAGCGCAGGATGGTGGAAATCGCCAGGAATTTGGGTACGTACGCCAAAGATTCTTTCGGAAGTTTTTTGCTCTCATAGAGATGCCAGAAGTCGATGGATTCGCCCTTCGCGTTTCGCACGGCCCTCGTGACAGCGCCGAGACCCGCGTTGTAGGCGGCTATGGCAAGCGACCAATCGCCCAAGGCTTGGTAATTGTCCTTGAGCTTTAAAAGCGCGGCGGTGGTACTCCGCATGAAATCCCTTCTATCATCCTTCCATTCGCTGATGCTGAGCCCATAGCCTGAAATCGAATTACGCATAAACTGCCAGATGCCCGTGGCGCCGCTCTTGGACACCGCGTAGGGCGAATATTCGGACTCGATGATCGGCAGGTAGAGCAATTCCCTGGGAAGCCCCAGTTCGTGGATTTTTTCCTCGACGAAGGCCAGGTAGGGCAGAGAGCGCTGCATGACCGCCTTCAGCCACTGCTTACCCCCGGCGCTGAGATAGAACTCCCGCAGTTTCTCGAATTCCTCATGCCCCCAGGGCATGTCGATATCGTACTCCAGACCGTCGACGAGAATGCCCGTGGACAGCAAGGGATCGATGGCGGCCACAGGGAGATCCGTCTTGCCGGAAAGCTTCGCTCCGGGGTCTTCCTCCCCTCCTTCCCCCGCGGTTCCCCCGCTCGTCCCGGATAGCAGGTCTTCCGTTTGATCCGATTGTTCCCCGGGCAGCTCTTGCTGCGGCTCCTCCTCTTCGGCCCGCTCTTCCGCCTGCGGACCGGTATAATCCGGGAGGGCAGGCTCTTCTTCCGGCACCGATGGAAGGTATGGAATTCGGCGATCCGAGGCGTCGGGATCGTAAGCCCCGAGGCTGCCGGCGGTAAAAAAGACCAGAACCGCCAGGCATGCTGTGTAAACCAGCGAAGAAAACTTCATTGCATCCTTTCCCCGAAATATATGCCAGCCCACTCCCAACGCCCGTGGACCGCAGGGTCAGCCGGAAAATTGATTTTTCGAAAATACAAATACCAGACATCCAAACGGCCGGTCCAGCCCCAGGTGCGCAAATAGGCTTCGTAAGGACCCGATATCGGGTGCACCGTCTGGGAAGCGTAGATTCTTCGGCCCTGCATGAACTGCCCCAGATCGAAGGCGACCTTGCTGTTGGCATCCATATCGCTGTCCTGAAACCAGGAGATCGCGAAAAAACCGGCTTTTGAGGCAAAACGCCTGAGCTGTCTCGCCGAACCAAGGGTCAGGGCCTTTCGAATTTCCTCCAGAAGTTCCTCCAGGCTCTCGTAGGTCCAATCCTTGGAACTGGCGTTGAATTCCAAAAGCTGTCGCGCGTAGGATAAAGCATCCGGATACCCCGGGACCTGGGTGCCGAAATAAGGAAGATAGGCCGCGTAGGAATTCATCGCTTCTTTCCATTGCCCGGTTTTTTCGTATTCCTTGGCCAGGAGAAAATGGGAAGCGCCGATATCCTCGGCGTCGGGAAAACGCACTATTAAATCGCGGTAGTACTCGATTTTTCGCTCCGGTCCGGCGTCGCTGCGGACAAGGCGCAACAACGCCTGATAATGAAGGCTATTCCCCTCCACCAGCAAATCAGGCTGGGTTTTGATCAGCCTTTCGTAAAGGGGTATGGCCAGGGGCAGATCGCCCGCCGATTCATAGGCCGCGGCGGCGGAAAAAAGATACCACGGGGCGTATTCGTCCTCGGGATCGCCCAGATCCAGCAAAAACGAGGCCGCCAATGCCTTCTTTTCATCGGCTATGAGAAGGGCCGCTATTTTGCGCGCCGTGGCGAAACGCGCCAGGTTATCGGGCCTGGCTCCCGTCGGTCCGTATTCGTTTAAAAGCGAAAAAAGCGTCCGTAGTTCTTTTTTTTGAACCCTGTCGCCTTGGATATAAAAAGAGTTTTCTTGGGTGCAGGATACAAAAATCAGAGCGAGAAACGTGAATAAAACGAAGTTCGGCGCCGATCGGCGCCGAAGATGCCGGCTTCCTGTCATGGGAGTGTATCCTTTGCCCTCTGCGCCTTGGGTAAAAATGACACGCAAACGAGAGTAACATGGGGGTTTTACACTTTGCAAGACTTGACGATTTGTATATACTTCAACAAAGAATGATACGATTCTTAAAATATGCGTGTTACCTTGTAACTGTGGAGTTTTTTCGCTGTCTACTATTTTGGGGAAGGAAAGAAAGAGGGGTTTTGTCGAGGTGAATATAGTATTTGCGCGTATCCGTATTTTTCTACCCCTCGTACTGGCGCTCCTTGCGCCCATCTCGCTGTCCGCCCAGTCCGCGCTGAGCATGTCCGATCCCAGCATTCTCTCCAAGGTCGTGAACAGCAAGACCGAGGTTGAGCGTTGCATTATCCTGGCCACCCCCCAATCGCTGGCCCAGGCTCAAGAAGGCCTGGCGCACACTAAGGTTATCGACGAATCGGACAAGAAAGCCCTTTTGGAGATAATCCGGGGCGTCGGCTCCATTCTTTATCCGCCCGCCGCGTCACCGCGGGCGGCCACCGGCGTTCAGAACGCGGTAAGGAACGGTTCGGGCTCCCAGGGGGCGGCTTCGGCGTCCTTCAGCATCGATCCGACCGTCGAATCCGCCCACAACGGGTACTCCATAAGCCTGACCCAGCTTGTGGAGGCCTCCCAGGGTAAGATCTTCGCCGCTCCCAAGGGTTCCCAACCGAGTTTTTTAAATGAAATTCTCCCGGCTTTGGCGATTTTCAGATCCGACGACCAGGAAATAGCCCGCGGCGCCCTGGGATACGCCGAGCGTTTTTCGGCCCTCGCCGACCAGCAATCGGTGATGCCCGGCCTGGTTCAGGCACGGTACGAACGGCTGACCGGACAGCCCGCCTTTGCCTATCACAGCTACCAGAAACTCTTGGACGCCTATCCCGATCTCTGGCCTGCCCGACTCGAACTGGGGATCATCTCCCTCGAACTATCGCGCCCCATCAACGCGCTTAGCTTTCTTGAGCCCCTGGCCGACCTCCGCGCCGAGGACCCCGCCTTTTTGAAACCCTATTCCATGGCGCTCTACCGAAACGGCAAGCTGGCCGAGGCCGAAGCTTTTATGAACAAGGCGCTCGGGCTCTTGCCCGGTTCCGAAGACTTGAATCTGATGCTCGCCCATATTTTCATGGATAGAAACAACTATCAGGCCGCCCAGCCGCTCATTGACGGATATGGAAAGAAACACCCTTCGGACAGGCTTTACCTGTACCTTAAAACCCTTTTGAGCAAGGCCCAGGGGCGCAACGATGACGCAATCAAGTGGGCTCGCAAAGCGCTGCAGGCCTGCCCCGACGATCCGGAGATAATGATTCTTATGGCCGGTGTCCTGTTTCAGGGTCCCGAATCGGGGCATAAAGAGGCGACCTCGCTCTGCGAATCCGCCCTTTCCTTCTTGGCCGGGGCGCCTGCGACCGATGAAACGGGCCTGCCGCTTTACAATCCCTTGCAGATCGCCATGAGGCAGGAGGCTAAGAACCTTGCCGAGCGCTACCTTCTCTTGAGCGCCTACAACCGCCAGGACTGGTATGCCGCCGTCGATCTGCTGGACAAATCGGCCAGGGCGGGGCTGGACAAGGAAGTCGTTGCCACCATCCTGCGTAAATCCGGCCGCTATGCGGAGGCCTTGAGCTTTTCCAGGGACTGGTATAGCGAAAACCCGGCTTCGGAACCGGCTATCGAGGCGTACCTGCGATCGCTGGCGGCTTCCGTTTCGGGCACGGGGCTGGCGGCGGCGGGGAACACTGTGTCCGACGGGGGCTTCGGAATTCTTGCCCCCCTCGGCTCTACGCTGAATGCGCAGCCGATGTTGCTCGGCCTGGCCATCCAATTGCTTTCGGGCTCGACCTCGAAGGAAATGCGCTCGTATCTCTACTATCTCCAGGGTAGCCTCGACGCCGATGGCGACAGCGCCATCGACTTTTACCGCAAGGCGCTTATCGAACGGGCGGACAATATCGAGGCCATCGCGGCCCTCGCCAAGGCCTACGCCGACAAGAACGATAAGACCAAGGCGCTCTTCTACATAAAACAGGCCCGGATGATCGGCATCGCGGATCAGCAAATCGAAGCCCAGCTTGCCGCCCTGGAAGCGAAACTCGTCGGTCCGGAAGTCGCCGTCGTCCGGTAATGACCCCTATATATCGACCCGAGATCGCCGAATTCCTGGAAAATATCCATACGGTCTGCGGACCTGCCCTCAGGCTCGAACGGGACCCGCTGGCGGTGGTCAGGCGGTACTCGGCGCCCGCCGACCTGGAAATAGCCGCCCTGATCTGCTCCACCCTGGCCTTCGGCTCGGTGGATTTGATCCTGCGCGCCTGCGACCAGGCTTTGGCCCCCCTGGGCGCGCGGCCCGCCGAGGCTTTGCTGAATATGGGGGCAAGGAAAATAGAGGAAAGCTGGGCTCGGTTTCAGTATCGGTTTTGCTTTCCCAAGGACATGATAGGCCTTATGCGCGGCGCCCAGGGCGCTTTACGGGAACACGGCTCTTTGCAGGCGCTGTTCCTCGCCGGCGACGACCCGGAAAAACCCTTGACCGAAGCGCTGTCTTCCTTCGTGACCAGGCTGCGCGGCTACAGCGCGGCATCCACCGCTTTTTCCATTCGTCCCAATCTCCTTCCCGACCCTGCTCAGGGTTCGGCGTGCAAACGGCTTTTCCTCTTCCTGCGCTGGATGGTGAGGCAGGACGATGTGGATCCCGGCGGCTGGTCCGGCGTTTCGCCGGCGCGGCTTGTGGTGCCTATGGATACCCACATGGCGGCAACCTGCGTCCATCGACTTGGCTTTTTGGACGCGAAACGCTCCGCCGCTTCGCCGAACCTCAAGGACGCTTTGCGGGCAACCGCCCACTTCGCCCTCTACGCTCCGGAAGACCCGGTCAAGTACGATTTTGCCCTCACGAGGCCCGGCATCGATCCGCGGCCGGGGGATGAGATTTTCGGCTGCTATTGAAAAAAACGGGACGGGATGAAGGGAATTCGGCATCCAGGGGGCGCGGGCCCGCGGATAGCTGCCGGCGATTGCAAAAAGAGTCCGGCGG
>Ga0302251_1001841_pt1 | contig 11608 bp, 10 predicted proteins | sample AAG_RA_Gln_MG_FD_193534 | JGI IMG/M metagenome (GOLD analysis project Ga0302251, IMG submission 193534) | Enriched activated sludge microbial communities from anaerobic digester in WTTP, New Holstein, Wisconsin, United States - AAG_RA_Gln | ecosystem: Engineered > Bioreactor > Anaerobic >...
ATCATTCGTATTGCTGTTTCTTTTACTCTTCTTGTGTAGGCCATTAGTAGTCCCCCATTCAATTCTATTATAGGATACTTTTTTTAATGGTCTACGACAACTATTGTGACACATAGGGTCATGGATGTTAGACTTAAAATCTGAACCCTTTTATGTGGCCACTGAACTATTATGCGAGTTCTTTCGCTGTTAGAGGCTAGAATAAATTTAAATTTATTTCCTATTGAGGACTAATGCTACCAAAAGTGGTATTGATGATGCTCATCACACGAAGCAGTGATTCTTATGAGTGCGAAATATTCAATAGTGTTAGATCACATTGCAAATATGACTCATTAAGTACTTTCATTGTTATTTATCCTGAATTGCATTTATTGATGTTATTCTTCTCAAATCCCCAAGCATCCCTCACCATATCCTCAATCCCAAGCTCTGCCTTCCACCCAAGCTCCCTCTCAGCCTTAGACGCGTCAGCGTAGCACATAGCCAAATCTCCTGGCCGCCTTTCTACTATCTGATATGGCACTTCAACCCCATTAACCTCAATAAACGCATTTACCAACTCAAGCACCGACGTCCCTTTCCCCGTCCCTAAGTTATAGACGTTCACACCTGAATCCATCTTCTCAATCGCCTTCACATGCCCCTTAGCCAAATCCACCACATGAATATAATCCCTAACCCCGGTCCCATCCACCGTATCATAATCATCCCCGAACACACTCAACCTAGGCAGCACACCCTTTGCCACCCTCGTCACAAACGGCATTAGGTTGTTTGGCATCCCGTTCGGATCCTCCCCAATCAGCCCGCTCTCATGCGCCCCTACCGGATTGAAATACCGCAGCAGCGTCACCGCAAAGCCAGGATTCGCACGCGCCGTATCCTCAAGAATCCGCTCGCTCATGGCCTTTGTTTCACCATAAGGGTTCGTGGTTCTTCGCAGTTCAAGATCCTCCCGCAGCGGCGACGCCTGCTCCCCATACACCGTAGCCGATGAACTAAACACAAACTTCCCCACCCCATACTTCAGGCACAGCCGACTGAGCACCATGGTCGACACGAGGTTGTTGTAATAGTACTCCAGTGGCTTCTCCACCGACTCGCCCACGGCCTTCAACCCAGCGAAATGGATCACGCCATCGATCTGATGGTCCTTAAACACCCTTTCCGTCTGATCCGCATCAGTCACGTCGATCTGATAGAACGTCGGTTTGATGCCTGTGATCTGATGTAACTTATCCAGGACCTCTAGCTTAGAGTTGACCAGATTGTCCGCAATGATCACGGTATGATTGTTTTTTATAAGCTCCACGACCGTATGGCTGCCAATAAAGCCAAGGCCGCCGGTAACTAAGATATTCATATGGTTAGGATCCTCCTTGAATCTATAATAAGCCAGAGCCAAGACTCCGCCGATGGTTCCCATTCCTCGCTCTCCACCAGCATATCAAAAATATGGAAGTGGCGTCTCTTATTTAACCCATTATCAAAATTACGACAATGGGTTAAGGGTAGATTGTAAAACAATTTCATCAATTTCGCGATTTGTATCTGTCACCACTAGTGAAGTTGATGAAGTTGTTTTCGCTGACGTTGAGTGATTGCAGACTTTTCAAATTAGTTTTACGTTAGTGTTCCGAAAATCGTTCCAGGGAAAGCTCCGAAAAACTAAATTTTTGATCGAAAAGGCAAAATTTAGATCGCTATAAGCGTTGGAAATGCTATGTTCTGAATTTGCTAAAATTGCCTATTTCAAAAAATGATGACTTTTTCGGAGGTTTCCCAGGTACGGTCACGTCAAGATGAAGAAGTTGTTTTTGATAAGATTAAGTGATTGCAGACTTTTCAACTTTGTTTTACGTTAGCGTTCCTAAAAACGTTCCAGGTACGGGCACGGTTGTATGGCTGCCGATAAAGCCTAGTCCTCCGGTTACTAATATATTTATTGGTTGTGGTCACCTCGTTTCATTATTTTTTCCTTTTATTAATTCTAACATACTTATAAATACATCTCTCAAGGCATAAACTACCAAACTTGTAAATATCATTATCGTAAAAAGTAAATAGTCATATTCAACAACATAGTACAGCACAACTGAAAATAAAAACAGAACAATCCAAATATATTTATTAGAAGCTATCTTTATTTTGAAATCTACATTCAAAATTATTAGTCTTATGATCAATAATATTATAAAAGAAGAAGACAGAGATAATGATGCACCAACCAATCCATATTTTTTAGTTAGAAATAAAGATAGCAATACATTTACAATAGAAGCAATAATTGTCGACCAAAAAGTCCAATTAGTTTTCTTTTCACTTGAAAAAATTGTTCCTATGAATCCTGCAATTGAATTAGCTGCAACTCCTAATAAGGTAATTGGTATAATTAATTCTGCTTCTCTGTATGAATTATTAATCAGAATAGGAAAAACCAACTTAATTAAGAGTAACAAAACACTGCTTCCTAAAACAACTAATTTGAAAAGTATCCCTATAACATAACTATAGCTTGAACTTCTATTTTCATCATTAGCAAGTGAATACGCTAGTTCATTCCATGCATATTGGAAGATACTTATTACCAATGCTATTAAACCAGCAAATTTGTTTGCAACAGAATATATGCCATTGCCAAAAGAACCCAGTTGGTGATTAATATTGAGGACTGTAAACCCTGAAAGTAACCAATAAGACACCGTCGCAATACATAACGGCATTGAAAATCGCAACATAGGTTTTATAATACTTAGATCAAAATGTAATTTTCGAAATTCAAATAATGATTTTATATTAAATTCAATAACAATAGCTTGTAACAACATTCCAATACTTTGAGAAATAAATAATGATTCAATTCCAAAATTAAAATTGATTATCAAAATAATGCTAATTATAGATGCAACTACAGTATTTAAAATTCCCGAAATTACAAACAGCTTATTTCTTAAAAAAGTCCGTGCAATGAAAGAATACAAATAATTTATGGCAAATGATATACCGTATAAATAAACTAACTTAAAGTAATCTAACTTATAGACCACGTTTACAAAAAACAGAATCATTGTGTAAACTATTATACCTAATATAAATATTATATAAGTATTACTTATTACCTTATACTTCTCTTTTCTATCTTGATAATCAAATGAAAAACGAAACATTCCGTCCCATATTTGAAAATATGAAATCGGAACCAAAAAATTTAAAATAGATAAAATTAAATCATAATATCCAAATTCTGCTGGCGGCAAGTGACTTGTGTAAATTGGCAAAAGAAAAAAAGTAATTACTTTTGACAATACAATTCCCACCATATATATAATTGATGTTTTTAAAAATCTTTTCGAATTATTCAACATTTCACCTGCAATACAATTATAGTTTGTACAATCATTTAATTTTCTCGATTTTATTCATGAGGTAATCAACATTTTTAATAATTTTCTCTCTTTCCCATTCCCAAAACTTATCAGATCTTAATTTAGAAATATCAACTGAATCAAATCTAAATTTTAAATGCTTTGCTGGTACGCCTCCAACAATCTCATAAGGTGCAACATCCTTTGTAACTACTGCCCCAGCTCCGATAACGGCGCCATCTCCAATTACTATGCCTTCTTTTATAATCGCGTTTAATGAAATTAACACATCATTGCCAATAATTACTTTTTTTCTTTGTAATTTAGGACTCTCTGTTATGAATCCATAAAATGAATTATAAAGAAATGGATGGGTTGTTTTATTATGATAATTGTGTTCAAATGGAGATATATAAACTCCTGATGATATGGAGCAAAACTTTCCAATTTCACAATTTTCAATATACGAATTTGAATTTACATAACTGTAATCTCCTATTTTAACATCTTCTGAAATAAATGTGTTATATGCAATACCAACATTATAACCGTAAGAAGCTTTTAAACTAGCATTTATACTTTCAATTCTAGTTCCATTTTGTTTATTGAATATCATATATCTGATTGTTTTTATGACTTTTTTCATATTTACCACCATTCTCACATTTTGCATTTTATAATCATAAAATCCGCATCTTCTTAGTGACAATTAATTTAATTTTTCTACTAACAACAGAGAGCCAACCAAACATTATGCACAAAAGAATGTTTTGGTTAATATTTTTAGATACCTCCAAAAAGGAATGTTTTTTTATTCTTGCTATTCTTGTGTAAACACCTATTAATATCATTTTTTCTATAAGTGTTAAATTATAATTTAGGGCTTGACGAATTGAGTAAGTGTAACCTACAAAATTATTCAATGCTAATTTACTTGAATTATTTGTTAGTCCATCCTCTAAGTACTTACATATATATATGATTCTATTTATCCATTTGATCTTATAACCATCATCTGCAATCTTATACCATACCACACTCTCAGTAAGAAAGTTTTCCCCTTCAAATTCTGGAAACTTATACTGCTTAAGAATCTCAGTATAATATACTTCAGCTTTATCACCTTTAATATTATAGCGTTGTCTTTCAATTGCAGACGTAATAATTGAATCGCCAGTAAAAGAAGCTCCTACAACTTCATCTTTATTTTCGCCTTTATTAAAACCCAAACCCGCTAATTTCATTATGTCATTTCGTATTTTTAATTCTTCAGTTAGTATTATTTCTATCGCATCATTAGTTAAATAATCATCTGAATCGACAATAAAGAATAATCTACCATTTGCTCTATCTAAACCATGGTTAATTGCACGGTGCTTTCCACCGTTTTCTTTATAATAGTATCTAATAGAAAATTCTTGTGTTTTTTCAACTAGCTCCTCAAATAATCCGCTTGTATTATCATTAGAGCCATCATCAACTACTAGCCATTCAAATTTTTTACACGTTTGTTGCTTTAATGAATTATATAGAGCCATAATTTCATTTCTTCGGTTATATGTGGGAGTAAATATCGTAACTTCAACATTCAAAAAAGCCACCTCAACTTTTATATATTTCTTCAAGACTATTTAGAACACTTTTTATTTCATATTTTCCAATATCGTAATTGTTATTACGTAAATATTTAACGGTACTATTCTTACTTTCTAATATAATTTTGCTCCAATAATCTAATGAATCATTTAAGCTTAGTTTAATTGTGCTTTCATCTAAAACACAACTATCATCAATTTCATCAGAAATAACACATCTAACACCGGCGGCTTGTGCTTCAATAAGTGTTATAGGAAAGCCTTCATATAAAGATGGAAAAACAAAAACATCCATTGCATTGAGAAGATTTGGAATGTCTGATCTCAACCCTAAAAAATAAACATTATTATTAAGATTCATCCTATCAACAATTTCTTCTACGTGTTTTCTTAATTCACCATCACCAATTAATAACACTTTGATATTTTCTCTATCTTGAAGAATTTTATCTACAACTTTAACTAGGAATTCTTGATTTTTAAATTTATCGAATCTCCCAATATGACCTATCACAAATGAATCCTCTCTTATACCAAGTGCTTGTCGAGTGTCTTTCCGTTTTTTTTCATCTTTAACAAATGAGCCCAAATTAATCCCATTATTCACAACTTTTGTATTTGCTATTTTATAATATTTATTATTATATTCTGCTAATTTCTCTGATAATGCGATAGGAGTAACAGAATATTTTTGGAAAGCCATCTTGTTAAAAAATTTATCAAAATACTTTGCATCTTTTGCTGGTTCACTGTGAATGGTATGAAAACACTTAATATTTTTATGCTTATTGATTGCATAAATCAAATACTTCATAACATGCAAATGACTATGAATTATATCTGGTTTATATTCATCTACGGCCTTATTTATTTTTTTTAACATGCTTGTATCAAGACCCGGTTTTTTATCTAAATACACAACATCAAGATTCTTTTCCTTGATTATATTGTCATAAAGAGAATTTGAACTGCCATATAAAGAAACCGCTCTCATCTCGATATTTTCCTTATTATAATTTAACAAGTATTCTAAAACTAATTTTTCTGCACCACCAACTCCAAAACTAGGAGTGATTTGTAAAACTTTTAATTTTGTTTTCATATATGTACCTCTCCATTGTTTGTGGTTTATTATTTATGAATTTTAATTTGTATCAAACCGATCCCTGATATTAAGATTACAATCAACAACATGAAAATATTGGATAAAATATCTGCAAATGAACTTCTTTGAAAATGCGCAACAAAATAAAAACAGCTTAAATAAATCGCAGAAATTAGAATACTGTTCTTGTTAGTTGCTCGTAATTTTTCTAATTTTGCTAAAATAAGTCCGATTACAAAGTAAGTTAATATGATACCAAAGACCCCAAAGTTCATATACGACTCGAGTAATATCGAAAATCCAGTACCTGCAATAGAACCTCTCGCTGCTTCTGTTGGGAAATAAGCATTTCGAAATTCATATACAATCTGGAGAGGTTTTGTACCAGGATATAGAAATCCTGGAATTATAATTAGCAATCCAACTAAATATGTTGAACCAAGTTTCAAAATATGATTTGAAGTAGAAGTAATGTATTGATTGAAATTTCCAAACGCAACAGTAAATTCTGTAGGTAAAAGAGCATCCACTATTCGTTCCTTTCTAAAAACAACATCTATAAAGCCTTGAAAATCTCTATTTTCTATTAGAAAAAAACCGATTGAAGCTCTTGCAGAATAAATTAAAGCAAATAAAAAGTATACTATTAAAATAAGAGTTATTAGTTTTAAAGATATTTTATTTATAGTTTTTTTGTGCAAATATCCAACCAATAATATCATTGAATAACTTAGCAATACACCTCTCATCCCTAAAATGATATAAAGTAGCAATAACATTGAGGTTGATATTATATACAAAATAATCCTTCGTTTAATTGGTCTAAATTCTTTATAAATGTGATTTGAAATATATAAACTAAAATATATACCTGAGACAATTAAAAACATTTCACTCGGAAGAGTAAAACTAAGTTCACTGATTTGACTCCCATAATAGGCTTTTCCTAAAGCCACTGCAGTAAAGCCACCTACTCTTATAAAATTAATAAACTCCATTGATAAAGCCATGATACTTGTCAAAATTGCCCTGTTTATTATTTTTTTGTTAGTATTTAACTTAATCGATTTGTAACCTGTAATTTTTTTTGCTTGCATAGTATTATAATTTATAAGGAAACCAAGATATAATGTTGAGTATGCAATATTGCTATATACTATGAATATTTCTGGTTGATATTTGGTATTAAATATTGGATGTAAACCTGAACCCCATACTACAGCAGCAACTCCCGCATATGTATAAAGAAACATAAAAGCTAAAAATGCCATTGTCAAACTTGCATAGTTTTTCAAACAACTAAGCACTCCAAAAACCATTATTACAAATCCCAACATTGAGATAATAATTGAAATAGTAATGTCACCATTAGTACCAATAATAATTGAGATTAAAGCTAGAATTATTGACAACAATAATATTAAAATATCCTTGAGTCTATAATTATCTTTTAATATAGCTGCTTCCATTTGCTTTCTCCTTACTATTGTTGTCTTATCAATAAATTATAATTATTGATGATATTTGCTGTTACATCTTCAATAGAATACTCATTAGCCTTAAGGATACATCTATTAACTATAGAAGCATATAAACTAGGATCATCGAATAGTTCTTTAATTAAATGTGCTAGTGAATCAAAGTCACCTTGATTGAATAACAACCCTACATTTCCAACTACTTCCTCAAGTCCAATTACATTGCTAGCAAGAAAAGGTTTCCCGGACGCCATTCCTTCAATCGAAGAAAGGCTCAATCCTTCCCAGTATGAAGACAAAACAACGATATCAACTGTCTTAAGTATTCTAGGAATATCTTTACGAAAACCTAGAAAGTGAACTCTATCAGACAAATCTAGCTCCTCAGCTAATTCTTCATTTTCTTTTTTTAGAGGTCCTTCTCCCACTAGTACTAAGTGAATATCTTCAGGCAATCTACTTACAGATCTTATTAAAGTTGGTTGATCTTTAGCATCTGAAAATCTACCGACCATACATACCAATTTTGTATTTTCACAGATACCCTCTATTAATTCACCTTTTTTATAAGGCAATGCCTCTTTTATTTTTTGAATATCTACTCCGTTTTTTATGATAATGTGCTTGTCTATTTTTTTTTGTTTAGGATTTATCCAATTCAACAGATTATCTCTTGTTGTTTTTGTTATTGATACGATTAAATCATATTGAGAGTAGATTAGTTTATCTAATGGTTTAAAGTAAAACTTTCCCCTTCTCCTATTATGAGTGCTATGTTCTGTGGTTACAAATTTCACTTTGCTATTCGTAATAATTAACCTAGATAAAGCTACCCACATCTGTGTGGGAAAAGTATGAGAATGTACTATGTCATATCCTCCATTAACTATGTGATTTTTTATTTCAAAGATATTTCTAAAGTCATACATCCTTTTAAATTTAATTGTTTCAACCTTGACACCATTGTTAACTAAAGAGTCGAAGAAAACATTTTTCTTATCTGTTAATAATAGAATATCAGCTTCAATATTATCCATCTTATTAATAAGCGGTATTAAGCCCTCAAGAAGTTTCTCAGCACCGCCAGACCCTAGATTATTGATAATATGTAGTACTTTCATACTCATTCACCCATCCTAACCAAAATATATTGTTCTCAAATTAGATAAAACATTCTTAATCGAATAGTTCTCAATCTTTTTATAATTAAAAGTACCAAACTGATTTTTTAATATGCTTTTCACTATTAATTCATTTATACATCTTGCAAACTCTTTTTCATCAATAGGCTTAACCAAATAACCACCTTTACTATCTTCTATCAAGTCTGAATTACCTCTTATCTCTGAACATACTACAGGTAACCCACTAGCCATGGCTTCCATTAAAGATAAAGATAAACCTTCTCTAAATGAGGGAAACGAAAATAAGTCTGCAACATTCATTAGTTCCGCAATATCCTTTCTGAAACCTAGAAATTTAACTTGATTTTCTATTCCTAATTCTTTCGATAACTTTCTTAATTCAGTTGCTAATGGACCTTGGCCGCAAAGCACATATTTAATCTTTTCATTTCTTAGCTTTGCAATAGCCCTTAAAATAACTTGATGATTTTTATTTTTATTTAATTCTCCCACTGAGATAATCATAAAATCATCTTCACTTACACCTATCAATTCTCTTTTTTCAGTTCTATTTACTTCAATGTTTTTGAATTTATCAGTATCAATACCAACTCCGGGGACATATTCAATCCGGTTCGCGTTAAACTTCTTCGCAATCTCATAATCTTCCGTATTAATGGTTATTAAGACATCTGTATATCTCGCCAACCATCTTTCAGCCGGATAATAAGCTAACCAATTTACAAGCGGTGCCCCTTTAAAGAAATGGAAGCCGTGAGCAGTATAAATTACTTTGGTGCCCTTTTTTCGTGTACTACGTGCTGCTAATCTTCCGATCGCGCCTCCCATTGGTGTATGACAATGGATTATCTCATATTCTTCAGTATCTATTATATTTTTTAGTTCTTTATACACTTGAAGATTGTTTTTCCTTAGTGGAGACCGCTCGAAAGGTAAGTCATGAAATTGATCACAAAACGGGATAATACATTCTTCTTTGTTGTCATAATCATTTCTAGCTGCAACGTGTACCTCATATCCGTTTTTCTTAAACCATTCTAAATAGGGAATATGAAACACCATAATATGAAGTTTTACAACTGTTGCTACGAAAAGAACCTTCTTCATTATAATCAATTCCTCTGTTCTGTCTTTTTAATCGATTCTCCAAACCCACAAATTCTATATTCACTAACATAATTAGAAATACTCATGTCATAAACCAAGTCACCAAATACCTTATTTAATGTACTTACATTCAGTAGCCTTAATAAGGGATTAAATAACTTAGTCATCACAACTCGCTTGCCATGAGCTTCAGCAATTAACATAACCATCTCGCTGGTATTCACATACTCAACATTCTGTGGAAAGAACAGTCCTCCACTCCTATTATCAATCAGCTGCTTCACAAATTCTGATAAGTTATCAATGTAGATCATACTTCGCTTATTATCTACCTGAGGAAATATTGGTGTCCTAAGAGCTAGTCCTACCAACCTCGAGTAGTTACCCCTGCAGCCCTTACCATAAACCATAGGTGGTCGTAGTGTTGCTACAGTGAACGAATCATCTTGAAGCTTATTTATTAACTCTTCTGCTTCAATCTTTGATTTCCCATAGGAACTATTTGGCTTGAGTGGCGAACTCTTATCGATAACACCCTGCTCGATGCCATATACACTCATTGAACTCAGAAAAATAAACTGCTCTACTCCATCTTCTTTTGATTTCTGAGCAGTTTCATAAGCCAAATCCCTGTTCACTTTATAATAAAGGTCCTGATTATCACTTGTTTCTTTTATATGGGCTATCCCAGCCACATGAAACACTACATCAAATGAACTGAAGTCCTTCTCTTTCCATGACCCATCTTTCATATCAACCGTATCTACTTTATATTTATCAGGTTCTCTCATGAGCCAATTCTCTATAGATGTACCTATATAACTGTTTTTACCAGTGATTAATATATTTTTCATTTTGTCACCTCAATCATGTGGGCTGCAATTTGATATGCTGCTGATATCTGAACGCCTCAGATTTTTGATTTCTCTGCTTTGCTATTTGCCTCGGTTTTGGATTTCGTCCCAGTCCCACCTTCAACAACACCATCACTTCTCAAGACACTGAATATAGTTCCAAAGAAGCATCTGACATCCATCCGAAGTCCAATCTTCTCGGCGTACTCTCCATCAAGCCTAGCCTTAACATCAATCTCAAGTTCATCTCTACCATTAATCTGCGCCCAGCCTGTAAGTCCTACTGGCACATTATTCGCACCATACTTATCTCTTTCCTCAATCAAATCATTTTGATTCCAAAGAGCAGGTCTTGGTCCTATGATGCTCATCTCACCTTTAAGAATGTTGATGACTTGTGGCAGCTCATCTAGAGATGTTCTACGTAGAAACTTTCCTACCATTGTAATCCACTGATCGGGATTTTCTAGAAGATGTGTTGGAGTGTCCTTCGGCGTATCAATTCTCATCGTTCTAAACTTCAATATATGAAAATGACTCTTATGGATCCCAACTCTCTTCTGTTTAAAGAGAACAGGTCCAGGGGAGTCAAGTTTGATTGCTATAATGAGTACTAAAAAAACAGGAGATAATATGATAAGTGCTAATGATGAAAGTATGATATCTATTAATCTTTTAATTTTCATGTAAACCATAAAATTTGGACCTCCAGTTACATATATGTGATTGCTCATGATGAGCATATATTTTCAAATTTGTGTTTTTATCCCTGTATATTAATAGTATGACTGTAAATCTACACAGCATTTTTCGCTATAGCGCTAGCAATAGCAACACTTTGAGTGCGCATCCTTTTCCAATACTAACCTCGCCCAATTCACCCAATCAACGCACCTTAAGACCTCATTGCTATTTATCGTGCAACTGCACCTTACCTTCATTCCTTATCTCCAACT
>Ga0302251_1001842_pt1 | contig 11604 bp, 9 predicted proteins | sample AAG_RA_Gln_MG_FD_193534 | JGI IMG/M metagenome (GOLD analysis project Ga0302251, IMG submission 193534) | Enriched activated sludge microbial communities from anaerobic digester in WTTP, New Holstein, Wisconsin, United States - AAG_RA_Gln | ecosystem: Engineered > Bioreactor > Anaerobic >...
TATTGCTTAACGTTATAAATAATATTTTGTTTACGATCATAGTATAAGACCACTAATGGCTTAACGTATTACTGATGCGGTCGTGATACCTTTGCGGACTGGCGCCATATAGTATATACGTTCTCCGCTTCCCGCATTACATCCTCAGGGGTAATCGCCTTCATACACCGGTTATCAGAACATTCCATATTATAACACGGTATGACGCATCCGGTTTCTTTGGAGATAATAGTTACTCCACACGTTGAACGCGGGCCGGTAACTGACGGATCCGTTGGTCCGAATAGCGCGATAATATTTTTTGCGCCTGATGCGGCGGCAATATGAAGAGGGCCGCTATCCGCACTGATAAACACCTGCAGCATAGTACACAAACCGCCAAATTGTTTAAGAGACAAAAAACCGCAGCATATCACTGGTTTATATTTCATCGCCGAAGCGATACCTTCAGCCAATTTTGTATCCTCAGGGCCGCCGGTAATAATAACACGCGCGGATAATTTTTCTATCAGGGAATCAGCAAGTCTCGCAAAGAGATCCGGAGGCCAGCGTTTTGGCATCCAATTGCCTCCGGCATTGATGCCGACAACAAAATCATTTTCGGAGATGGAATTTTTCTTTAAAAACTGCGCGGCGGACTTCGTATCCTTTTGGGAAATAAAGAATTCCGGGAAGGAATCTTTGACAGCAAGACCCGCGCCTTTAATAACACCCAGATAATAATCGATCCTATGGACCGATGTAAAAGGAACGGGGGGGATTTTATGTGTCAGTAAAAAACCGCTTTTAAGAATATCATATCCTGTCCTCACCCGTATCCCGGCCAGCCAGCACAGAAAAACCCTTGTCAGAGAGCGATGCAATAAAAACACCTGATCAAACCGTTTTGTTTTCAGCATTCTCACGAAACGTATTTTATTCCACATACTCCGGTGCGTAGTTTTTTCATCGAAGATGATGATTTCATTCAGATGCGGATTTCCTTCCAGAACGGGATAACAACGGGAAGGAATAATGCAGGCAATAAACGCGTTTGGAAAATTATAGCGGAGGTTCCTGATCACGGCGGTTGAAAAAAGAACATCACCAAGCCAATTAACATTAAAAATCAGGATACGTTCTGATTTAGAGAAGGGACGCATAGAGCTTCTCCGTAAGGGTAACCATTGTTTCCGAATTAAAATTTGACTGAATAAACTCCTGTGCGTTTTTTCCCAATATTCCGGCTTTCAAAGTATCGGTCAATACATCTGTTATAGCCGTGGCGATACTCTCGCTGTTTCCCGGCTCTACTAATATTCCCGTTTTTTCCCGGATAATCAGGCTGCGAATCCCCCCCACGTCTGAACCAATAACCGGAAGTCCCGCAGCCATCGCTTCCATCAATCCCAAGCCCAACCCTTCCTGAAGAGAAGGCATAACAAAAACATCCATCGCCGCTAAAGCATCAACAGTATCCTCTATCTCCGGGACAAAATAAACTGAAGCCTCCATCTTCAAATCTTTGACTTTTTCAACCAGGATACCCTTCATTTTCCCATCCCCAACAATCAGCAACTGGACATTGGGACTAATGGCGGAAACGCGCTTCATCGCTTCAATCAGATACACGTGCCCTTTAACATCCGAAAGACGCGCTATAATCCCTACCACCGGGCCGGAAAGCATCCCCATCCGCTTTTTTATACCCCCCTTATCCTTATTTTCACTTACAGATAAAAACCTGTGTGTGTCTATACCGTTATGAATAAGCTCGATGATTTCCCGGGATATGCCAAAATCACGTATGAGGTGCTGACGTACCGGTTCACTGATAGCAATGATCCTGTTTCCCCAGCAAGGGAAAATCCTGCGGAACAGGCGGGCTTTGAAAAAACCATGGCAAGTGGAAACATGCGGAATACGGCACAAACTCTGCAAAAAACACCCTGCGACTTGCGTAACCCGCGTATGGGAATGAATAAGATGAATGTTATTGTTGCGTATAAACCGTTTCAAAACGCATACCGTGGAGAAAATTTTAAAAAAATTCGCTTCAGATTTTGTATTAATGGGCACATGCACAACAGATATACCTGTCTCTTCAAACTTCTGAACACATTCCCCTCCACTGCTGGCCACGTATACCGTGTGGCCGCGGGCCTTTAACCCCTGCCCCAAAGTTAAAAGGTAACTCGTTATACCTCCGGTATTAAGATGCGTTGAAATAAACAGGATATTCATACCGCCCTCATCCATTTGACTGCGATAACAATGACTCAACAGCTTTAAGAACTTCTTCGGGAGAAATATTCTTCATGCAATCCGCCACCCTGCATTTTGATTTATAACACGGACCGCATTCCACGTCTTTTTTAATAACACGATACCTGCGTGCGGGAGGCACATGGCGGAGGGGATCAGTCGGACCGAACAAAGCTACAAACGGAACATCCATGCTTGCGGCGACATGAAGAGGAGCTGAATCGCCTGAAATATACACATCGCATTGCCTGATAAGACACGCGAGCTGATTGATTGTTGTTTTGCCGCACAAATCTATTATCTTTGATTGCCCCAGCCTGCTTACTAATGATTGTGCTAAAGGGATATCAACTGTAGCGCCGGTCACCACAATCCTCATGTCCCTCCTGGCAAGTTCCTCGCATAAAACGGCACAATGCTCCAGCGGCCACATTTTGCTTGACCATCTACGGCTCGCGCTGATGTTCATACCAATCAACTTTTGCTGCGGGCCGATCCACGCCGAAGCCAATAAATTCCGGATATATTCCTTATCCTGTGGCGTAGGCCATAATTCAAGCCTGTGATTTGAATACCGGATACCTAAATCTTCAAGGATCTTAAACTGGTGCCGAACAGGATCAACGGGAACAGAACTATTTTTGATCCGGTGATTAAGTAAAAATGAAAATTTTTTGTTGTCATACCCATACCTTTCAGGAGCCATGGTTAAATACGCTATAGAGTGGCTTTTCCGGCTGTTTTGCAGATCAACAACAATATCATAATTCTGTTTCCTTAGTTTCGCTCCCAGCTTAAGCATACCTAAAAGCCCCTTATCTTTATTTTTAAAATTACACACAATCAACTCATCAATATAGGGACACGTCAGTAAAAGATCCCGGGATTCTTCGCCGACAAGAACACTGAGAGTATAGCGTGAACCTTTTTTCCCTCCGGGTACCGCAGCGGGGAATTGTTCCCTGATAGCCTTGATCGCCGCCGTTGAAAGAATTATATCTCCGAGGGAACTTATTTTAATAATCAGTATTTTTTTATGATTCAGCGCTTCGCTGTAAACATCGAGTGTTTTTGTAGCCATCGCTTCCAGGGAATATAAATTTTTCACTTTTATGCTGGCGTTCCCGGCCAGAGCCGCAGCTAATGCTGGATCACGGTATAAAGAAATCACCGCCTCGGCAATCGCATCCGGATCAAAAGGCGGAACCAATAACCCGGTTTTTTTATTCTCAATAATATCCACTACCCCCCCTACAGACGTAGCTACCACAGGTACCCCGCTCGCCTGAGCTTCAACAACCACGCGGCCAAACGCCTCATGAGTTACAGTACTCAAGACCACCACATCCAGATGTTTTAAAATAGCGGGAATATCTTTCTGTGTTCCAAGAAACTCAGTATGTTTCCATATGCCGAGTTTTTTTACCAGCAACACAATTTCTTCTTTATAACCGCCCTTTGACTCCGGGGCATCGCCAACAATCCATATCTTAAGCGAAGGAATTACCTTAAGAACTTTTGCCATCCCTTTAATAAAATCAGTGTGGCCTTTGATCGGAGTAATCCGCCCGATAATGCCCACGTTAAACACATCCTTCTTTTCATGCAGCCTTTCCCCTTCTGAAAACTTCTCAAGATCAACACTCCGGGGAATCAAACGGATCCTGTCATGAGGAACCCCGAAATGAGAGGTCATATGATGACCAATAACATTACTGGGGACAATAACCCTTTTGCCCCATCCCATAACGGCACTGAATAAATGCCGGGAATAATATCCATGGCATGTTGTAATAAAGACGCGTTTTGTTCTCCGGGAAGCCCAATACGCTATCCAGGCGGGAGCGCGGGACCGGGCATGTACTATATCAATATTTTCCTTCCGGATAATTTCCTCTACCAAAGGGACCATCCGGATAATATTCCAAATTGATTTTTTATCAACGGGCAGTTGATAATGAACGGCGCCCAAAGACTCAAGATCTTTTACCAATTCTCCGCCCGCAGAAATAACAACCGCTTTATGACCAAGTCGTACCAACAATTTGGATAAATCAAGCGTCCCCGTTTCAACTCCACCCACATTAAGTTCCGGCAAAACCTGAAGAATATTCATATCTCTTTTAGGCTCCTTGCACTGTGGCATCACACAATCTTTTTCAATTCCTCATGGACTCTCGCACGATCCGGCAATACCCCGGCTGAATACCCGCGGTTAATAAGAGCCCCGGCAACATCTTCAATTTTTTCAGCGTCGGCAAGACACACATAATTTTTTTCCGCCAGATTCTCAAGAAATCTTTTATGGCGGGCCCGCAATGCCGGCGCATTAAAAACAATCACGGGTTTTCCGCTGCTCACCGCTTCCGAAACCATCGAGATACTTTCCGGACTAACGATAATAATGGAACTCAGCCCTAAAATCCCTCCCACAGCTGCGGGATTATTATGTTCATTCGCAATCACGGACAAAGAACAGCGGGAATATGAGTGTAATTCTGTCTTTACCACCTGCTCAACATCCAGCGATGTACGGCGGGACGTCGTTACTAATACTTCTCCGTCATACCTTTCAAGGATATTCTTAGTTTTTGCTATAACGGTACGAACGGTATTTTTATCAAGGACAAACTGACCCGCATCTCCTCCGATCAACAAACCGACAATGAACTTCTTAGTCAACCGGATATCGCGTTGCAACAGGACACTCTGCTCCCGAAGATACTCTGCGTCGACAAGATTAAGAGCGCCTTCAACAGTAACAACGGCACCCGACCGGGGAGGATTATCGTGCCTGGGCATTATCACCAAATCAAAATTTTTCAGCCCTATATACTGCGGCGGACGCATAATCGCAAACGACTTAGAACCGGTATCCCTCGAAAGAAAAACATTAAGGGCCGCCACTGAAGAACCGCAGGAAACGATACAATCCGGCTTAAGTTCCCGTAGCCGGAAAAAAGTATCTTTATCAAGACAATATTCCAACAGCCAGGCAGCACGCAAAGAAGAACGTATCCCCAAAGCAATGTTGATCATGAATAACACTTTATGCCGCGGGCTTTTCCAGGAAACCGGGACACTCACGACTCCGGGTTTAAATCCCTTAGACGCATACACTTCAGATAAAATGCCTGCAAACGCCTGAGACTGCCTGAAATGCCCGGTTTTCCCGTCACTTAAAATTACGATTTCTTTTTCTGTGCCGTATTTCCACACTTTATACGTCCATAAATATTCATGGGGATGTTTAACAAGGTAGCCTTCGAACAAAACGGACAACTCCTGAAGATTCCGGACAATATCACCTTCATCATTACCCGACCTCTTAATTTCAAAAGGAGGGTTAATAAAATACGTAATGCGCGGACCGTGGCTGCGAGTACAAAAAACCGGGAGGATAACCGCACCGTATTTCAAGGCTATTTTAACCGCACCGGCCGACATGGATGCTTCTTTTCCGAAAAACTTAATCCGTATGCCGCTTGCACCGCCCTGATCAATACTGATACCGAAAGAATGGTTTGTTTTAATTATCTGAACCAATTCCCTGGCCCCTCCCCGTTTAATAACCACACATCCCCGCTGACTGCGATATTCCGACAACAAACTGTTTAATTTCGGATACCGCTGTTCACGCACAAAGATACAATAGGGAAATCCCAAATTAGCGCTGATAATATTGGAAAGCTCCCAGCTTCCTTCATGTATACCGGCAAAAATCACTCCCATGCCCTTTTGAAACGCCTGGTGAATATATTCCATGCCTTCTATAGTAACAAAACGTTTAATATACTCGGGGGTTACGCGCGGGATCAGGAATAAATCAATGGCGTTTTGCCCATACGCCCTGAAAAATTTTTTCGTAAAACATTTAATCTGCGGAGGAGAATATGTGTTCCCGACTGCAATCGTCAGATGGGCAAACACCCGGGCACGGTGCCTGCCGTCAAAAAAGTAAAAGAAACCGCCAAACACCCGGCCGATCCAATACGCACATTCCCGGGGCATCAACCGCATCACCGGCCCCAGAATCTTAAGCAGGGCGTATCCGGCGTAATCTACGATATAATCCTTCTTCATTCGTGTGTATGTTTAACTTTATGCGGAGAACCCAGACTCCGCGTGTTTCTTTTTCAGGTAAAACCGAAAGACGCGCAGCATCTTTTTCAGTTGTTACCACATAATCAACCTTCAATCCCTTAGCATTTTCGATAACACGCACCATTTCTTCTTTTGTATACTGATGATGATCATCAAATAAAAAAGACTTCGCGATCCGGATGCCAAGCCGCGTTAATAAATCTTCAAACGAAGAAGGATCGCCGATACCGGAAAAAACAACCGCCGACTTTCCCCGCAGGGAATCCAAAGGAACACAATCACCGCAATCAGCAAAACGGAAAATCGCTTCCGCGACATGATCGGATTCAACGATTTCCGCAGAGGGATTCATGGAAGATAAGAACTTTCTGAGGGACTCCGTCTTGCGCCCCGGAGAAACTTTTGTGATAATAAAAACATCCGCTCTGCGCAAAGACGAAACAGGTTCACGTAAAATCCCCCGGGGTATCATATGCATATTTCCAAACGGCTTTTCGGAATTAAGAGCGACTATCTCCAAATCCTTGTGTATGCCCCACTGCTGAAAACCATCATCCAAAACAACGGTATCTGCCGCATATGTCCCGTGCGCCCTATATGCCGCCCTGATACGGTTCTCGTCAACTAATACCGGGATACCCGGTAATTTCTTTGCCAACATATACGGCTCATCCCCTATATCCGCGCAGGAACCAGCGGGATCATTATCCATACGGGAAACACCTGTACCGCCACCGGATCGTTTATATCCCCTGCTGAGCACTGCGACATTATTACCCTGAGCGTGCAAATAACGAGAGACGCATTCCACAATCATTGTTTTGCCCGTACCGCCAAGAGTAATATTCCCGACACTGACAACCGCGCACGGAAGCCGTTTACTTGAAGAAAGTCGAAACCCGCGAATTACCCGAATACACAATCCGTATAAAAAAGAAGCCGGCAGCAAAACTAATTTTGCCGCCCCCGGAAAAAAACCATTGCACGTATCCGTAGCAAGATTATATAAAACCGATTTCAGCATTATTTTGTGAAACAGGGACACAACCTGTTCTCCCGACAGAATATACCCGCATCAGCGGATTCATATATCCTTTTCGTTCGACACGCTGTGTCCCTGTTTACCCGGTAAAAACAGTAAATGATTTCCGTAAACCTCAATTATTGGGAAATCAATTCGATATCATGCTTCGGTTCAAATTGGTAGCTTTTGATCGGAAAATCCATGACAGAATTCTTATCCGCGTTATCCGGCTGCCAATCATTACGCGCAAAGAATTCCACAAAAGGAAGGACTATCTGCTTCCAGCCGGTAAAATCATCGGTTATATAACTGCGCCATATTTCATTATTCGCGTCTTTCAGGTCAAACGCAATTGTAGTACCGGAATTACTCCCATACATATATACTGCTATCCCGCTGTATTTTTTCCAATCTATATCTTCCGGCTTTATCAGCCACTGGGTATTCTTCGAATCCAAACCAAAACCGCGCGCGATCCACATGTAACCGCCGGGGGCGGCTGTATATGCGATTTTTAAAGACTGTTTCCCGGAATGAACCTGGTCGGTAGCAGCGCTAACTTCGACTTTTGAATCACCGCCGGTGCCGTAATCAACCGTGCCTTCAGGCCCGCCGGTAATCGCACCTTCAAAATTATCAATCAACAACCCTTTTTTCTCCTGAGCATAGCAATGAGAGTTTAACACCAGCACTGCCATCACCACAAAACTCAATAGCCTCATAATCCCTCCATGATTAATCTTCAGGTCCACACTACTAACACACTCTTATTTTCTTTCCTTTTCAACAATTTTTAAAAAAACATTCACTATACTGGGATCAAACATTGTCCCTGCCCCTTCTTTGATTATCTGAAGGGCTTTTTCTTTAGACAAAGCCTTCCGGTAAGGCCTGTCTGAAGTCAATGCCTGATAAACATCTGCCATGCAAACAATACGCGCACCCACAGGGATTTCTTCGCCTTTTAAGCCATTCGGATATCCCTTACCGTCCCAGCGCTCATGATGATACAGCATAATCGGAATTATTTTATGGAAATATTGTATCGGACGGATAATATCCACACCGATCTGCGGGTGTTTTTTTATTTCATCGAATTCATTCTTTGACAATTTTGATTTTTTTAAAAGGATTTTTTCGCTCACGCCTATTTTACCCAAATCATGCAGGATTGCCGACTGACGAATCAACTCAACCTCATCTTTAGGAAGATGGAGGGCGTTTGCCAGCTCCGTTGCATAATGAACCGTACGTTCAACATGTTCGCCGGTGCAATGATCTTTTAATTCTATAGTTTTTGCGAACGCGAATACCGCTTCAACCGAATTTTGATTCGCCTGCCTGCTGATCTTATCGATTTTTTCCTTCAGCTTTCTAATATCATCGCGTTCTTCTCTTTTTTTCTTCGGCGATACCGCCTTAGCGCTGGCAATATCAAGAGAAGAATAAACTCTATTGCCTCCCGATTCTTTAGCTTTATTCAGGATATGCTCGCCTATACCCACAAGATCCATACCCTTCAAAGCTTTATCTTCCGGATATGACGCTACAGCAATACTCAGCTTAAGCTTCACAATATGCTTTTTATTCCCGAAATTATACAGGCTTATAGCGTCTAAAATCCGCTGTGCGAGAATGACCGCTTTTTGACGGTCAGTACCGGGGGAAATAATAAGAAACTCCTCGCCTCCTGAACGGATAACAATATCATACGGACGGACCATGCGTTTCAGTTGTTTTCCAAACTGGCCCAGGACAACATCGCCGAATTTATGCCCATACACATCATTAATGGATTTAAAATAATCAAGATCAATGGAAACTGCAGAAAGAGAATGCGCGTACCGTTTGGCGCGAAAAAATTCCGCTTCAATAACGTCGGCGATATACCGGTGGTTATATAAACCGGTATGAGGGTCACGCAACGCGAGTTGTTTAAGGGTACGGTTGGAGGCAAGTAATTTTCTGTTTAAAAGCTCAAGTTTTTTTTCAATCTGTTTATGCTTGCTGATATCCAAAATAGCCGCGACGCTCTTTTTAGTGCCCGGGATCATGTCCACGGTCACAAATATATCCTTTATTTTCCCAAACCGGTCCACGAACTGAGCTTCATAATACCGCGGCGCAAGATTAGGGTCAATTCGTCTTAAGCGGTGATATTCGCGCATCATCATTGCGCATTCCTCCCCCGACACAAAATCAAACAGGCTTTTCTTACCCATTAACTCGGCTTTGGAATACCCGGACATTTTTTCAAATTCTTTATTAGCAAGAGAAATTGTGGTGTTTTCTTCTAAAATAATCGTGGCGGTACAGGTGGTTTCAAAAATTGTCTGGTATTTATTTTCATTATCGCGTAAAAAATCTTCCGCCAGTTTACGTTCATTAACCTCAATCATTTCCCAGTTACCGTCCCGTCTCGCGACGGCATATTGATGCTTGCTTGCCACGTCAACACTATCAACAGGACTGCAGGTATCAAGAGAATACACACACATCGACAAAACCTTTTGCGTGCATAACACTTCGTTCAATTCCTCTTCATAGTCCATGAAATTTAGCCAATCCTGCCGGGTCAGCCAGGAAAGATCAAAAACAAGCCGAAGCCCGCTAAATCCGGTTTTTTGGCTTTGTTGCATCAACGCAATAATTTCCTCTAATAAACGCCTCAGCCCAAACTGTCCGTTTTTAAAATAAAAACCCTCGTAATCCGTGATTTCAATCTGCGACCTGTCGAAATACAAAGACAAATCGGCAACATTCTTTTCCAAAAGAGCTTTCGCTTCCGGAGACGAAGTAAACGGAGACGTAACCCAGACACACTTTTCATTGTTTTCCAGTCCTGCCTTTACATACGCAAGAACAATCTCGGTAAAATCTTCTTTTGACTGGTAAAAATAACAAAGATGCGTACCCCAGGAAATGTCGCCGATAAATTCAAGTCCTGTTTTTCGGTGGGATTCCCCCATATCAGTTCTCTTGGATTAACAAAGGTTGATAAAATGAATACTCGTAGCTTTTAAACAAAGCAATAACCTCTTCAGAGGTTGTAACGGCATTCAGCCTGTCACGAAAAGACTGGTCGAGGGTCAACTTTGCCAATTCGGAAAGGACATCCAAAGATTGCTTTATTTCACTGGGATGCGCCCCCATAACAAAAACAAAGTTAACCTTTTGCCCGTCTATAGAATTAAAATCAATTCCCCGGGAGGCACGTCCAAAACCAATAACCAAGCTTTTCACGGAGTTCGTCCGGGCATGGGGAATCGCAACGCCATAGCCGATCCCTGTTGAATTAAGTTTCTCACGGGCCAAAACATCAAGAACAAACACCTTCCTGTCCACAACGGCGCCGTTCAAACAGTCAGATATTTCACGGATCGCGTCTTCAACGGTTTCAGCTTTCAAATCCATAATACAGCATTCTTTTTGAAGATGGTCGGAAAGCATTACTTCAGCTCCTTAAAAACTTTTTCGATCATCTCGGCATTTTTAGCTATCACAACAGGGCAAGGTACCCCACGCAAAATCTTTTCCCCCTCATCGTAATACGTATCAACCCGGGACATCTTATGCCGGGGCTCACCCATAACAAGCAAACATGCCTGTAAATCTCCGGCTTTTCTGGTTATTTCTTCGTTGACCACACCCCGTAATACCTGTGTTTCAACCTGGACTTTTTTACTCTCAGCCAGCGCTTTAATCCGGACTAAAAAAGTCTCCCCCTGCTCTACAAGATCACGTTCATATTCCATTGCTTCGACTTCAACGAAAATCCTGCTTTTAAGAAGATCTTTTAACGTTTTTTCATCCACGACATACACGACTGTAAGACGGGCATTCAATAACTTTGAAAGGCATATCGCGTATTTCGCCGTCATTAACGATTCAAGAGACCCTTCAACTGCGACAAGGATATTTTCAATCACTGTTCAACTCCCTTTCAGTTTATTTTCTCACGGGCCCGCATACGCTCTTTAATAATCTTCAACATTCCAAAAGCTTCACGGGATTCTTCGTCTAAGCGATCGCCTATATATTTAAAAGCATCATTAAAATACGGCAGATATACCTTTTCGAGCGCGTTAACTTTCCTGACCGTCTTCTGAAGTTCTTTTGCCAGACGCAGCAGTGCTATCTTCTTCTCCGCTAATTGGGCTATCAGTTTCAAAATACCTTCAAAAGAAACAATCACTTCATCAACATGCAAACTAACATCAAATGAACTGTAA
>Ga0302251_1001844_pt1 | contig 11600 bp, 5 predicted proteins | sample AAG_RA_Gln_MG_FD_193534 | JGI IMG/M metagenome (GOLD analysis project Ga0302251, IMG submission 193534) | Enriched activated sludge microbial communities from anaerobic digester in WTTP, New Holstein, Wisconsin, United States - AAG_RA_Gln | ecosystem: Engineered > Bioreactor > Anaerobic >...
GACTTTCGTCATAACATAATAGTCGGAATTGCAAGTCCTTGATATTACTGGATTTATCTTGCTTTTTCCTGTATGCTTGCCATATGGAAAATCTCATTTGTGAACTGGAAGAACTGAAAACAAAATATAATGAATCCGAGGCTGAGCTCCGTAAGCTTGAGCATAAGAACTCAAAGCTTAAGGACAAGAACTCAGAGCTTGAAGACAAGAACTCAGAACTTGCGAGCAAGAACTCGGAGCTTGCGAAGCTTGTTGCGTATTATGAAGAGTGCTTCCGTCTGAACCAGCACAGACAGTTCGGCCAGTCGAGCGAAAAGGCGGACGCGGATTCACGGCAGATGCTGCTTGTGTTTGACGAGGCAGAGAATGACGCGGATGTAAAAAAGCCTGAGCCGGCTGTTGAGGAGATAACTTATACCAGACACAGACGTACAGGCACGAAAGAAGACAATTTAGATACGCTTCCTGTAGAGAAGGTACTTCACTCCATTCCGGAAGAGGAAAGGATATGTCCTGAATGCGGGAGCACAATGCATGTAATGGGACACGAGACGAGGCGCGAGCTTACGATAATTCCGGCTCAGGTCAAGATAATAGAGCATGAACGTGAGATATACTCCTGCCGCAGCTGCGAACGTGAAAACATAAAAGTCCCCGTCATAAAAGCTCCAATGCCGGAACCTGCAATAAAAGGAAGCGCTGCTTCTGCTGCCTCAATAGCCCACATCATGGTGCAGAAATACATGAACGCAGTTCCGCTGTACCGTCAGGAGATTTCGTTCCTTAATGACGGATTCTTCCTGAGCCGCCAGACCATGGCGAACTGGCTCATCCGCGCATCTTCGGACTGGCTTGAACCTTTGTACGAACAGATGCGTCACAGTCTGCTGAAAGAAGAAATACTCCATGCCGACGAGACAGTGCTGCAGGTACTTAAAGAACCAGGCAGATCTTCGCGCAGGGAATCATTCATGTGGCTCTACCGCACAGGGAAATATACAGAAAGGCCTGCAGTACTTTATGAATACCAGGAGACCAGGTCAAGCGCTCACCCTAAAAGATTTCTTGAAGATTTCAAAGGATACCTCAATACCGACGGTTATGCAGCCTACAAGACGCTGCAGAAAGACATACGTCTATGCGGATGCTGGGCGCATGCGAGAAGAAAATTCCACGAGGCTGTGCAGGCAGCCCCTCCTGAAGAAAAAACAAACAGCTTATCGCAGAAAGGACTTGAATTCTGCGGAAAACTATTTGCACTGGAACATGAATATGAACAGATGCCCCCGGAAGAACGCCATAAAAAGCGCCTTGAACAAAGCAAACCTGTCTCCGATGCCTTCTTTGCATGGGCGTCATCCGTATGTGTTCTGCCTAAATCCGCACTTGGCAAAGCCATACACTACGCGCTGGAACAGAGGCCATACCTTGAGACCTTCTATAACGACGGCAGGATCGAACTCTCCAACAACAGAGCGGAACGCAGCATAAAGCCGTTCGTCATAGGCAGGAAGAACTGGCTCTTCTGCTGTACACCGAAAGGTGCAAAAGCCAGTTCAATAATCTACTCCATAATTGAGACTGCAAAGGAAAATGGGCTCAAACCCTTTGAATATCTCAAATACATATTTGAGACCATGCCAAACATCCCTAAAGATAGCTTTCATACTCTGCTGCCGTGGAGCAAAGATTTGCCGGACAGCTTACATGTCGGACATAACGACATCTCCCCTGCACAGTAAACCTATGAGACTCAGCACTGCTCTCTGCCTTTAGTGCGGGGAAAATATCCAGGATTCCTGGAAGTTATCCAGGTCCGGGATATTTGACGCTTACTTCTTTATGAAGCGAAACAAGCGCCTGACAGCGGCATAACGAGCGCCGCGCGGACGGCAAACAGCATCACACGCAGTCTATGTCACGCAGGCCATTACACGCATAATACCTGGTGTCGCCGTGCTGACGGCATCTTTTAACAATCCAGGTTACCGGCGTTTTTATGAAGAACCGGCGCTGGATTGGCGGCAGCGGCAAAACGAGTCCAACAGAAAAAGAAACAAGAGGAGGATAATAATGCCCGATCAAACAAACCCACCCTTAACCCAAAGAGCTTACACTCTTAGACTCAAAGGCGCTCAGAAGGACGATACGTCATGGCGCTGCGCGCTTTGGCAGACACACGAAGCCGTCAACAAAGGGGCCCGAGTGTTCGGAGATTGGCTTCTCACCCTGCGCGGAGGACTGGATCATACCTTAGCGGATGCGTCGCTAAAAAGCGGGCAAGAAAAACCTGACAGTACCCTTACAGACGAGGAGCGCAAGGCACGGCGCATTTTGCTTGCTCTTTCGTGGCTTTCTGTTGAATCGAAGACAGGGGCGCCCGAGAACTTCATTGTGGCGTCAGGCCAAGATAGCGAAAAAAATAGGGCTGACTGTGTCATTTCGGCGCTTAAGGAAATACTCGAATCCAGGAAAGTGGATAAAAACGAACTTGATGCCTGGATAAATGATTGCTCGGCTTCGCTCTCCTCGGCCATCCGCGACGACGCCGTCTGGGTCAACAGGAGCAAAGCATTCGATGAGGCGGTAAAATCAATAGGCCCATCTCTCACGCGCGAGGAAGTATGGGACATACTGGGATGCTTCTTCGGAAGCCGCGAAGCCTATCTGGCTCCGGGGCAAAGTTCCGACGAAGACGAATCCTCCGAGGCAGAGCAAGAGGACAAAGCAAAGGACCTCGTTCAAAAAGCCGGGCAATGGCTCAGCAGCCGATTCGGAACCGGCAAAGGAGCGAACTTCTCACACATGTCCAAAGTCTATGAAAAGATATCTGGATGGGCTGACAGCGCTCAAGCGGAGATGACCTCAAAAGAAGCGATCAATGACCTTGCGGCAGCCCTCAGCGAATTCGCTCCCGCTTCGAACGACTCAGCCGGCGTGCTTGCCCTGATAAAAGGTCCGGGATATAAGAGCGCGACGCGCAACCTTCTCTCTCTGATCGCCCTCCAAACCACCGTTACTCAGGAAGATTTGACGAAACTGAAGGAACTGGCGGCCAAAGATAAAGTAGAATGTGCGACTAAGATCGGAGCTAAGGGACATCGCGCATACTCCGACAAAATACTTGAGGATGTAGAATCAGCGTGCGGATTCACATATCTACAACAATCTGAAGAGGAGTCGGCCAGGCATTCCGAGTTTGCGGTGATGCTTGACCACGCCGCGCGCCGTGTGTCGCTGGCGCATACGTGGATCAAACGCGCCGAGGCGGAGCGTAAAAAGTTCGAGAAGGACTCCAAAAAAATCAACTGCCTGCCTGAGGCTGTGCGCACATGGTTCGATAATTTCTGTATCGATCGTTCTGAGCTATCAGGCGCACTCGAACCATATCGCATACGCAGGCGCGCGATAGATGGATGGGAAAAAGTGGTCGCCGAATGGAGCAAACCTTCATGCGGCAATTGCGCCGACAGGATCACTGCTGCAAGGATGCTGCAGGACGACCCAGACATCGGCAAATTCGGCGATATTCAGCTATTTGAAGCTCTCGCCGAAGACGACGCGTTATGCGTTTGGCATAAAAACGGTAATATCAATGAAGCATCCGACCCGCAGCTACTGATCGATTATGCTGCTGCAACAGAAGCGGATTTTAAGAAGCGAAAGTTCAAAGTGCCGGCGTACCGCCATCCTGACGCCTTGCTGCACCCCGTCTTCTGCGACTTCGGGAACTCACGGTGGGATATAGATTTTTCCATTAAAAAAGCGTTCAACGATCTTGATAAACAAAAGGCCCTTCTTAACAAAAAGGAAGAAGAGATTATAAGAGCGGAACAAAAATTAAATATAAAAAACAGCAAAGACGTTGAATCCCAAAAAAAATTACAGCAAGAAAAAGAGAAACTCAAAAAAATACAACAAAAAATAGCCTGGCTGGAAGAAAAAAACGGCGTTGAAATGGCGCTGCTAAACAACGGCAAAATCGGGAAAATGGCGTTACGCTGGCAATCCAAAAGACTGACTCGTGACCTTGCTCTCGATCAAAGCGATAATGACTGCGGCGTTTCCCATGATGTATCCCGCGCTGACAGACTTGGCAGAGCCGCTTCCAATGCGACCGGCGGCAAGGTGAACATCCTCGAAATATTTAATCAGGACTACTGGAACGGCCGTCTTCAGGCCCCGCGGCAGCAACTGCAAGACATAGCGGCCGTGAGAGATAATCCAAGCTTACAGGCGGCGGAACGCGAACGGCGAATGTCAATCATGAAGGACCGCATCCAATGGATTGTAACTTTCTCCGCAAAACTTCGGCCGAAGGGGCCATGGTGCGAATTTGCAGAATTGAATCAACTTAACATTGACCCTAAGTATTATCCGCACGCCAAAGAGAACAGAGGTAGAAAGGGCATGGCCAAGCTGATCCTCTGCCGCCTGCCCGGCCTTCGCATTCTTTCTGTGGATCTGGGGCATCGTTACGCAGCGGCCTGCGCCGTATGGGAGGCTGTGAGCGCGGACGATGTCAAGCTATCATGCGCGTGCGCCGGACATGAAGAGCCTAATGAGAGAGAGCTTTACCTGCATCTGAAAGAAAAGAAGTCAGTGGAGCAAAAAAATGGCGGAAAGACTGAAACAGAACAAACGATCATCTATCGCCGCATCGCTTCAGACACTCTGCCGGACGGCACACCGCACCCCGCCCCATGGGCACGCCTTGAGCGCCAGTTTCTAATCAGGCTCCAGGGTGAGGACGAAATAGTTCGTGAAGCCTCTAATGAGGAAATTTTTAATGTCCATCGAGCGGAGGCGGAACTCGGCCGTACAGTGCCGCTTATCGACCGGCTGGACAAAGCGGGTTGGGGGAAATCGCGCAAACAAAAAGAAAGACTGGATGGCCTGCGCAAATTAGGCTGGGAACGCGTAAGTGACGGCACAGCGCAAGACGTTCCGGACACCGGCGAGGACTATTGGGCGAAGCCGTCTCTTTCGGTGGACGAACTCATGTCATCCGCGCTTCGCACTCTATGCATTGCGCTTAAACGCCACAGCGACAGGGCGCGGATAGCCTCAGCCATGACGGCGGAATATAAAACCATGCCTGGGGGCCGCAAATATTACTTCACCGGGCCCCGAGAGCTTTCCGCAAGTGACGACAAAAGCACAATAGACAATAAACATATCGAGTTTATTCAGGACGCGCTTGTGCTCTGGGACGGACTTATGACCTCGCGCGGATGGCGCGACGATGCGGCAAAACAATTGTGGAACAACCATATCGCCAAACTATCAGGGTACAAGGCCCCTGAAGAAATCAGCGATGAATCTTCAAAGACCGAGCGCAAGAATAAACAAAAAGAAAATCGGGAAAAACTCCGTGGCGCGGCGGCGGCTCTGGTCTCTGACACAAACCTAAGAGAAGCCCTTCACGCCGCATGGAAGAAGATATGGGAAGATGACGACGAGCTGTGGAAAAAACGGCTTCGCTGGTTCAAAGACTGGATCCTCCCACGCGGCAAAGCCGCAAAAGATCCGGCCATCCGCAAGGTGGGCGGCCTATCGCTCGCCCGCATCGCGACTCTGACCGAGTTCCGCCGCAAAGTTCAGGTAGGGTTCTTCACTCGTCTTCATCCCGATGGAACTAAGACCGAAATCACGGAACAGTTCGGACAGAGCGCCTTAGATGCTTTAGATCGTTTACGCGAGCAGCGCGTTAAGCAGCTTGCCAGCCGCATCGCCGAGGCGGCGCTCGGCGTTGGAAGAGTACCGCGAACAAAGGGCGGCAAAACCCCTAAACGTCCTAGCGCTAGGGTAGACGAACCTTGCCACGCAATTGTAATCGAGGACCTCTCAAATTACCGGCCGGAAGAAACCAGGACACGCCGTGAAAACCGTCAGCTTATGTCATGGTCGTCATCAAAGGTCAAAAAGTACCTGTCTGAAGCTTGCCAGCTTTATGGCCTTCACCTCCGCGAAGTCTCGGCCGGCTACACGTCCCGCCAAGACTCCAGGACCGGAGCGCCCGGCATCCGCTGTCAGGATGTGCCGCTTACGGAGTTCATTCTGTCGCCGTTTTGGAGAAAACAGGTCGCGCAGGCCGAAGGCAAGGGCGACGCGCGCGATGTCCTTATCCGTGACTTAAACCATATGTTAGAAGACAAATCCGCTTCGGACGGAGAAAAACCCAAAGTACTGCGTATCCCGCTTAAAGGCGGTGAATTATTCGTCTCAGCGGATAAAAAATCTCCGGCCTCAAAAGGCCTCCAAGCGGACCTGAACGCCGCGGCCAACATAGGCCTGCGCGCGCTTACCGACCCCGACTGGCCCGGCAGGTGGTGGTACATACCCTGCGAACCGGGCAGCTTCAGGCCGGTAAAAGATAGGGTCGAGGGCAGCGCGGCGGTGGATCCAAACCGGGCTCTGCGTCAAGACGCCCAGCCACAGGGCAGCGATGCCGCAGCGGATAAAAAGAAACGCGCGAAGAAAAGCACCGGCAAATCCCAAGAGAAAGAGATAATAAATCTCTGGCGCGATATCTCGTCGTCTCGGCCTGACGACACCGCAGCTGGAAAATGGCAGACATACGACGAATATCAGAATAGGGTGCAATACCGGGTTGTTGATATCTTAAGAGAACAGGCAAACGAACGCAAGAAGCGAACATCTTCGCGCTGCGATAAACCATGACGTCAGAAGGGATAAAAACTATGGATGAAAGCCTGTGGCCGGCCCGCAACGTGGCAGAACACGCGTATTGTCCCCGCCTTTTTTACTACATGCAGGTGGAAGGAATTTTTATCCCAAGCAGCGATACTGAGAAGGGCGCTGCCGTCCATCGACGAGTGGACAAACCCAGCGCATCTTTAGAAAATACTGACGCAACAGATGATGATCCCGAACGGCCCAAGATCGTTCGCAGTTTGGTCTTGACCAGTGAAGCGCTTGGGCTCACCGCAACGTTGGATCTGGCGGAAATATCGGGACAGACCGCGGTACCGGTTGAATACCGCAAGGGGCGCGCAAAGCGCGTCTTCATAGCCTCCCCTGGCGATGAAGACGACGACATGGAACAGCTTAAGCTTCAACACGCGGAGGCGTGGGCGACGGATCGAATACAAGTCGGTCTCCAGGCGGTTCTCCTTGAAGAGGCGGGGTACACTGTTAATGAAGCTGTCGTTTATTACGCGGAGGAAAAGCTTCGCCTAAGGCTTCCCATTGACGGCTCCGTCAGGGCAGAGGCATTGCAGACGCTGGAGCAAGCCAAACAATGCGCAAAAGGTCCCAGGCCTCTGCCGCTGGTCAATGACCCACGCTGTCCGAAATGCTCTCTTCAGCCGATATGCTTGCCGGACGAGGTCAACCAGTTGCGGACGCAATCTTCAAGCGACGAAAATACGCCCAGGAAGATCTGGCCGCCTCGTGACGATGGCATTCATGTCGTAGCACAGCAGGAAGGAGTTAAAGTCGGCGTTCGTGGGATGGAGTTGCGAATAACTGACAGAAACGGCTCCGTAGCAAAGACAGTGCCGCTGGCAAACCTCGAAAGCCTCTCTCTGCTTGGCTCGGTACAAATAACCACACAAGCTGTACATGCGCTCGCGGACATGGGCGCTCCCATAGCGTTTCTTTCACAGGCAGGACGTCCGGTGGCATTCATTGATCCGCTTGATTCTGTGAGCGCTGAGGTGCGGAGGGCGCAGATCCGCAAACTTGATCGTCAGGAAGTATGCCTCGAACTCGCGCGCGCGCTGGTATCGGCTAAGATAATGAATCAGAGAACGCTGCTCGTTCGAAACCATAGATCGCTCCCCGCTCAAACTGCGGCTAAACTAGCACAGGAAGCTAAAAGCGCGGCTAACGCGGATTCGGTGGATGCGGTGCGAGGCCATGAGGGGCAAGCGGCGGCAATTTACTTCGAGCACTTTCCCGGGATGATTAAAGGTCCTTTATCTGATGAATTTAACATTAACGGCAGGAAGCGCAGGCCGCCGCCTGATCCGGTCAACGCGTGCCTGTCGCTCGCGTATTCTATGCTGACAAACGAGTGCGTCGCTGCTCTGCGCCTTGCGCGGCTTGAGCCGTCGATAGGGGGGTTCCACGTATCAAAACCCGGACGGCCCGCGCTCGCATTGGATCTCATGGAGCCGTTTCGGCCGTTGATAGCGGATTCCCTAGCAATCACATGCTTCAACCGAGGTGAGCTGACCGACGGACATTTCATCCGCACATCGGCCGGCTGCTCCCTTACGGACGCGGGGAGGCGAAGTTTCTTCAGCGCGCTCGGCAGGAGAATGGACGCCGAGATAACACACCCTGTCTTTAAATATTGTCTGAGCTACAGGCGTATGATAGTTTTGCACGCGCGTATGATAGCGGCCTGGTTTACGGAGGATGTCCCCACTCTTGCATTTTTGACCACACGCTGAGTTAGGAGGTATGTTTATGCGCCGGTGCTACCTGGTTTGCTATGACATAAGAGACCCTAAAAGATTACGACGCGTCAATAAAACGCTCAAGGGGTACGGCGAAGCATGGCAGTTCTCTATCTTCTTCTGCGTCCTGAAAGACATCGACCGTGTCCGATTACAGGCTGACTTAGAGGAACAGGTGAACCACAAGGAAGATCAGGCGATGATCCTTGACCTCGGCCCTGACGAGAAAGAGGCGCGTGAAGCCGCCACAGTGATCGGCCAGCCTCTTCCCAAACAGGACAGCGGGATAATTGTTATTTGACTTTATGACTGCCAAACGGTAATATTATCGCATGGCCTCTATAGGAGGCAAGATTGCCGCGGCATGTGTCCTCCCCCTCGCAGGGCTTGGCACCGCGGAGCTGATTAGTTTAGTATCAACGTAGATAAGGAAAATCTCAGGAGGCTTTCACGAGCGTGAAGGTGGCGACGGGGGTATCAGGGTATGCTCGAACCCGTTGCGGCTACTTGAAAAACAAGGGAGCTGAGGCGTATGGTATGCCTGTCACAATGCCTGATTTCTGAAACGTTTGCCCATGCTCGCATAGCGCTTCGAGAATGCTGCCCAGATAAGAGATCACAAGAACGGCGGGCTCCTACGTTGAAACTAGCCTGATCGGCTGACACTTGTGCGTAATCAACAAGAAAAACAACGGGTGTTGGCTCCTACGTTGAAACTAGCCTGATCGGCTGACACCATGGCACAAAAGCGGTAGGGATCGGCACGATAGTGGCTCCTACGTTGAAACTAGCCTGATCGGCTGACACTTGCTGTCATATCGATACCTCCTGAATCATGGCGGCTCCTACGTTGAAACTAGCCTGATCGGCTGACACAGAAGGTTAATCTTTTCTGTTTTTGTCCATCTCGGGCTCCTACGTTGAAACTAGCCTGATCGGCTGACACATGCGGTTGCAGATATAAAAGATCGGGGCATGATGGCTCCTACGTTGAAACTAGCCTGATCGGCTGACACTGATCTCTGCCATAAGAGTTTGCTCCTTTAGGCGGCTCCTACGTTGAAACTAGCCTGATCGGCTGACACTATGCGGCGGTTTTCAAGGCGTCAATGGCGGTGCGGCTCCTACGTTGAAACTAGCCTGATCGGCTGACACATCTGCGGATAGGCAAACTGGAGATAGGGTTCGGGCTCCTACGTTGAAACTAGCCTGATCGGCTGACACATCAGATATTCATCCGCAAACTGTGCCATTACCTTGGCTCCTACGTTGAAACTAGCCTGATCGGCTGACACGCTAACTTGTGCCTCAATGGTGAGTGATAATACCGGCTCCTACGTTGAAACTAGCCTGATCGGCTGACACCCTCAAAAGACTGACCTGTAAGCAGCATTTCAAGGCTCCTACGTTGAAACTAGCCTGATCGGCTGACACTCTTCTGTTCTGCTGTGGCGCTTGTATAACGGACGGCTCCTACGTTGAAACTAGCCTGATCGGCTGACACTTTATGACCCCTAGCACCGTAGTTACCCCCGGCACTGGCTCCTACGTTGAAACTAGCCTGATCGGCTGACACTACCCCCACTTCCTTTAATGGTTAGCATTGACCTGGCTCCTACGTTGAAACTAGCCTGATCGGCTGACACCCTCGCTCCCACCTCGAAACGGTTGCGCTGTTTGGCTCCTACGTTGAAACTAGCCTGATCGGCTGACACTAATAACAGCCTCTTCACGCTGACCGCGCTGAAAGGCTCCTACGTTGAAACTAGCCTGATCGGCTGACACTGATTAGTCCAGCTGTTTCATTCTATCTGCCAAAGGCTCCTACGTTGAAACTAGCCTGATCGGCTGACACCGTTGCTTTAGGTTGTCAAGCTCCTGCTTTGTAGGCTCCTACGTTGAAACTAGCCTGATCGGCTGACACTTTAGTTCTTGACTTCGCCGGAAATGTCCGGACGGCTCCTACGTTGAAACTAGCCTGATCGGCTGACACCTAGCATCATTCGTGCTGTGTATCCCGTGAGCGGGGCTCCTACGTTGAAACTAGCCTGATCGGCTGACACTCCATGCTGACATATACCCGTCATATACCCCTTTGGCTCCTACGTTGAAACTAGCCTGATCGGCTGACACTTGGCTTCTTCTGGTATCATTTTGCTTTTATCCTTCAGGCTCCTACGTTGAAACTAGCCTGATCGGCTGACACCTTTTACTATTTTTGCTTTTTCTAACAACTCTCGGCTCCTACGTTGAAACTAGCCTGATCGGCTGACACTTAAGTGCGCCTCGTCAACGATGCAGAGGTCAATGGCTCCTACGTTGAAACTAGCCTGATCGGCTGACACAAAACCAAGAAAACATGACGGGCAGTGTATCCTAGGCTCCTACGTTGAAACTAGCCTGATCGGCTGACACCTTAAGCGATCCTTCATTACAACCCCTATAATTCGGCTCCTACGTTGAAACTAGCCTGATCGGCTGACACCTTAAGCGATCCTTCATTACAACCCCTATAATTCGGCTCCTACGTTGAAACTAGCCTGATCGGCTGACACTATATTAGGATTACAATCTTTAACTTCCTCTGATGGCTCCTACGTTGAAACTAGCCTGATCGGCTGACACTTATATACGCGTTATATACGAACCTCTTTTGTGTATTTTATACTGCCGCTGCCGTCATTTCCCGCATATAATATAAGCACGTCGGAATTTCTGTTGTCCGGCGTCCGGCTGGTATGCCGGGACGTATTTTGCTTATGAAATGGGCTGCGCAAATGAAAAGGCTTGAAAATCATGTGGCTTTAGTAACAGGCGGCGGGCGCGGCATTGGCAAAGCCATAGCGGCGCGCCTGTTATCAGATGGAGCTAAGCTCGCAATATGCGGCACAACCGAGGACGTGCTGCTGCAAACCGCAAAAAACTTAGGCGGCGACGTGTTGCCTGTGGTTTGCGACGTATCGGGCGCAGATCGGGTCAAAGCCATGGTTCGCCAAGTACGGGAGTGTTTCGGCAAAATCGATATCCTGGTCAACAACGCGGCTGTGATGCTGCGGCACATAGGCGCTGAGCGGGCGACGAGGCCGTTTTACGAACTGGACGAGGCCGATTGGGATAAAGTCATGGATGTGAACGTAAAAGGCATGTGGCTCTGTTCCAAAGAGGTGTTCC
>Ga0302251_1001845_pt1 | contig 11600 bp, 13 predicted proteins | sample AAG_RA_Gln_MG_FD_193534 | JGI IMG/M metagenome (GOLD analysis project Ga0302251, IMG submission 193534) | Enriched activated sludge microbial communities from anaerobic digester in WTTP, New Holstein, Wisconsin, United States - AAG_RA_Gln | ecosystem: Engineered > Bioreactor > Anaerobic >...
TCCATCGCAGCCTGGAAGCATTCTTTCATCGTTTCATAGGCACACCGAGAAAGCTCGGGATACAGAGTGTGATCGAACCTGTAGTATATACGCAACATTTTCCTGACCGTTCTCTTCCTTCGCCTGCCCTGCCGCCATCTTCTTCAACTCGCCTGAAGTAACGACAGCCATCTGTGCCGTATTCACCGGACTGCTGCTGATCTGAGTAACCATTGTAATTCCCTCCTGTATGACAATTTTCAGTAATACCTAAACCTGATACCTGTATCCGAGTGAAGGGTATTCATCCATCACCATCTTGACACTGTTCTTCTCACTACTGTCGAGGAACTTCTTCCCCCACTCCTTCTCTGCATCACGGGCATTCCCGAGCCCCTGGAAGGCGCTTGCACCAAGATAGAAAGCCACCGGTGCCGCCACTGCAGCCGCTATGGCAACAAGAGCGGGACCCCCCAGAGACGAGGCGCCCAGGTATGACATTATTGAAGATAACGCGCCCCCGAAAAAGTTCAGTACCATTTTGTCATCAGAGTCCATTCCTTTAGATGATACGAAGGCGTGCAAGAATTCCTTCTGCTTTACCTTTCCCAGGAGCTTCATCTCCCGTTCTGTGAGAGGAAGCTCCTCCTTCTTCCCGCCGGAGATCTGAACAGTATCCACAGGCCCTGCCTGTCGGCCAGCCTGCTCAGCCGCCACCTTCACAAGCTCGCCGGACTTTACAACTCCGACCTGATTCATGATAATATTGTTATTAACCTGCGTTATCATTACAATTACCTCCTTTATTGATCATTGATGGCTGACATTCAGCTATACCTGGTACCGGTAGCCGATCTGAGGATATTCCTCCATGACTCTTCTCAGACTGTCCTTTTCGCTGCTGCTGATAAAAGTGCCGCCCCATTCCTTCTCTGCCTGATGGGCATTCCTGGCTCCCTGGACGGCGCTGCTCCCTGCATAGACAAGGCCGAATGTAACTGCTGCCGCACCAATTGTAACCAGAGGGGATGCACCCATACTTGAAACAACTATGCTTGAAATCATTGATGCAAGAGATCCGCAGCCCAATCCAACTGTCAATTTTCCATCAACTCCAATGCCCTTGGACGATGTGAAGGCCTGGAAGAACTCTTTCCGCCTTATCGCATTGAGAAGCTTCATCTCCCGCTCAGTGATTGGCAGCTCTTCCTTCGTAGACTGGGAGATCTGAACAGTATCCACAGGCTCCGGCTGGTTCTGGCCCTGCTGTCCTGCCGCCATCTTCTTCAACTCGCCTGAAGTAACGACGCCCATCTGAGCCTTATTCACCGTATTGCCACTTATCTGGGTAACCATAATCGTTGCCTCCTCGCTTCCTGTTCTGATAACATATTACCGGACATGTGTTAAAAATTGCTTAAAAAAAACTGCATGAAAATATAAAATAACAGGATTTTTGTAAATCTTTCGAACTGACGTCAAGCAGCCTGATATTTATTATTGACAGGCATAATCAAAGGCACCTGACCCGCTCCGGGGCTCAGGTGCAGTCATACTCGTCATCGTAACTCACACAATGAGAAAAAGACGGAAGATGAATCAAGACCGGCATTGCACTATGGGTGCTACATTATCTCGCTGCTCCGGATGAGTCCTGAAAACGCCCTATGTGTTTGTCTCCTTGTTATCCTTCAACTGCTGCAGCTTAGTCATAACTGCGCTCTTCTCCCCGGATGAAGCTGCTCAATAGGTTTAGGAGCCCGCCGGAGATGATGTCGAGACTTCTGCAGCCTGCAGGCGGAGAATCGCTGAGTGAGAGGGCATCCATCACCGAATCGATATACAGCCACTCGGAAGCGGCAGTTACATATATTATGAAGCCTGTCGGCACCTCATCCCTTCAAGATAGAGTCGAGATCGGTACAGACATTTACAGCCATGCGGAGGGCTCGTACTCGGAGGACAGTTAGAAGAACACTTTAAAAGACATGGAGTTCCTGAAAATGATATCCGGCAATTCCGGCGACTTCGTCAGGCTCGGAAGGGATTTCGCAGAGATGCTTGATGCGCACGGAAGCAAATACTGGTCACAGGACTGCCAGAGCTTCTGAGATTTATAAAACCGTTGTCGACGCCATGGCTCCCTGCGAGTCATTCGCTCAGGGAGCGAAGCGTTTCGCAATGCTCGAAAAATTCATGCACCGAAAAGGCGACGGATGGCTGGACGATCTCCTGTATCTTTATAACGGCCTTTCGGAAGAGCTCAAGTCGGGAGCTTTCGGTGACAGAACACCGGCAGAGATGACTGATGAGCTTCTCGAGATCCTCCTGGTGTCAGAAAAGCTCAGGGAAAAGCTCTTCCACCTGAGAGCCCGCTACAGGAAAGACGAGAACGGCGATGTAATAGAGAGCGAAGACCACGTATCCAAAGGTGTCATAATTATCTTCAACAACCTGATACAGTGACGAGAGGTAAGGCTCTCATCTGTGACAGCTCATGGGGAACAACATCCTCTCATATCCACACCTCGATAGAAGTAAAAGATTTTATCTGGTGATGGTAACAGAGAAATTTTACCAGATTATTGCAGAAATATAAGACGTACCTTACCCCCAACAACTCCTGATCCATAGCGAGTAAAGACTTCAAAATATCCATGGTCCGGAGAGACGCATAGCGTCCCGTGACTTGAGCCTGCTACCAGACTTTCTTGATATAGGCGTCTTTCCAGCCTTTCTGCCTTGACATGGTGCAGATCTTCTGCGCTTCGGCCTCTCTTCTGCATGCTCCGCTCACGACGACGAACAATCCGGGCTTGAGACTATTGTATGGAGTCGAAAAGAACACCTCGCATGTTTCGAAGCCTTTCTCTCTGAGCCTGTCTTTGGTTGAACATGCCTCCATGTTCTCCTTTGAGCTCGCCACAATGCTGAGCCATAGAGCCGGAGGCCTTTTTAGGACTTCATAGCTCAGATAGCACTCAGGGCTGTCGATGTACCAGATCCGGATGTTGCTGTAAAGATCCATAACAGTTGGGAAATAGCTGCCAGGCCATTTCTTCCCAGCCATCTTTGCCTTCATCGCTTCGAGCTCTTTTTTTTCTTCTTGCGAGAATGCTTGCTGAGAGCCGGGCCTCTCATTGAAGACCTTTGTTTTTCCCGAGCTGTCTGTCAAAGTCAGTGTAAAGGCATCCGGCCCTGACGAGAATGAAGTCACAACGCCTTCTATCTTCGAAAGCCTGAGCTCGCGCGAAGATGCTGCCTGGGTCAGCGCCGCCACAACGAATAGTGAGAGGGTCAGCAGTGCGGAAAATCTCATTTTCATGGTTTGATCGCTCCTTTTCAGAAATAATTGTTCAGCCGGCCTGCTTTTCAATTGACTGGAAGAGCCATTCAACATATAACGGTTTCGCATACCTGCCTGCGCGGATTGAGTGTCATCAGGCAGGTCTATGTATATAACAAATACAAGACATGATCATAATGCTCCTTTGATCCGGGCAGCAAATCTGCTTTTTTTAAGAGATGGTTGCCCAGTGTGAGAAATGATTGCGGAGCGAGAAAGCCTTCTGCATATCCGATGTGGCGCATCGGCGACTCATTAAGCTCTTCCACTGTCTGAGCGCAGTCTTCTGCCAGGAGTCCCGCTTCCTCTTCCTCAGCGGTGGCCTGCATGAGCCGGCTCATTTCTATCTGGTTCCACAGCTCGTACAGCTCTTCAGGGAGAAAGAATCTGATCGACATCCCGGCCCCTTTCATGGGGGCCGGTGTCATCTGCGAGGATGTCCATCAGGAAGGTCTCTGTAGCGTCTGCATCGTGAGGCATCGTACAGATATTCCTGGCTCTGTACAGCATTTCTACGTCGTACCGTGAGCCGCATGAGCAGGCGGTTTCACCGGAATGGAAGCGCTTAGAGGGCAGCTCTGTGGCGGAGCCGGCAGAAATGTCACGCGTGGGGATGTACCGCTCCGGTAATAGTCGATATATGAGCCTGCAGATATCACCGAATCCTGAGTCAGAGGCGGATGAGTGGTCACCGGTTTCACTGAGATCGGCGGCACAGTTCGCGCAGGATATTCAGATCGTGGAGAATGACGTCCAGGTAGAGCACGCTTTCCCAGGACAAGCCGGCGTTACCGTCATTGCAGGTGGCTCCTCTGATTTCTGACAGAGCTTCACGTACACGGGAAAGGGCTTCGGAAAATGTAACATCATCAAATTCTGATTGCGGATTCCCCTCCATTCCAGGGAACAGCTTTCGTGATTCCCTCATAAGCTCTCCGAGAGGCTCTCTGTCCCTGCGTGGGGGCGGAAGTGTCATATGTCTCAGCGAATAGAAGAGGGAGACAATATCCCTGTAAATATCCAGCATTATCTCCGTTCTCTCACAATGATGCTGTCTTGCCGGAGCAGGTGGCATGCGGTCCAGAAGATAATCCATTACAAGCTCCCTATAGCGCTTTGTGAGCTCCCTCAGTCTTGTCTTGAGAGCCAGGAATTCTTCCTCGTCTGCTGAAGTGCCTTCCAGACAGGCGCCACACACCTCGATGCATGTTCCTTGAAAGGCGGAGAGCTCAGTCTCAAGTATCTTCATCTTTCCCTGATAATCAGTTGGAAAGAGAAACCGGGTCACTGCTGCAGCAATGATACCCCCGAGAACCACACCCTCGACACGATTAAGAACGGCTGTCATTGAGTCCTGATGCATCAGCGCCAAGTTTATGCAGAGTACAAAACAAATACCGGAAGTAACGCCTGAATAACTCCATTCCTCATCACCAAAACCGATATAGGAAAACATGAAAAGCAGCAGAGGCAACATGATGAAAACAATCCAATGGAGGTACACCATGACAATCATAATGGCTAATCCCGCAGCGCCTCCCAGGACAGTTCCCAGGACACGGAAAAACATTTTTCTGTATGAAGGGCTCTGATGGCCGGATAGTGAAACGAGAAGAGCCGATATGCCTGCCTGCGGGCTATGAAAGGGCACTACCCACAGGAGCGCCGCTATTGTAACCGCGAGCGTGCTTTTCAATGCCTGAAGCGCGGAATCCGGATCCAGCCTCTTTCCAGGGAGCAGACACAAAGGTTTCTCTTTTCCAGCCTTTTCATCTCCCGGCCGGTCCATATCACCTCCAATCGCTGAAATCTCAGAAAGAAAATCGAGGATATGGAAGAGAATCTTCAGTCTGTAATTCATCTCACGCTCTTCAGGCTTTGTCGCAAGGATTACGGAAAAGCTGCTGGAAAGCAGATCGTGCAGCGATCCTATATATGCCCTGTTATCGGCGAGGAATGACAGCACATGCTCATCGGGAATGGCCTTCAATCTCATCATGAACTGACGGATCTCTGCCAGGAACTGTGATGCCCTTGAAAGATCATATTCCCTGCCGGAGCCCGTCTGTATCAGGATAGTGATGACATGATTGACATGAATGAAAAGAAAGCTGCCTACGGAGAGTATAGAGCAGTAACGCCTGATCCCTAAATATGGCGCCATTGAAGAATCGATGGCGGCACACAGGAATTCCTGTCTTTTCAAGGTTTTCCGCAGCTTACGCTCCATCACTGTTTCAATGGAACTTCCCTCTGCCACCGTGAGTGCGAAGGCAAGCACATCTTTGATAAGTCTCCCCGAGTTGAGTTTGATCTCCTTCATCTCGCTTACCGGCATGACGAAGATTGTCACAAGCCATGCTATGGTTGAACCCACTGCAATATCAGTGAAACGGCTCAAAGCCAGTGAAGCCGCTCCCGGCATATGTCCGGATCCCGTAAACGCTATGACCATGGGAGTGAGAGCGGCTAGAAGACAGGCATAGGGATATACTCCTCTAAGGCTGAAATAAAGCAGAACCATACACCAGACAGAAAGCACACCAAGAATCAATGAATGCCTTTCTGGGATGAGTGTCACCAGAATCAATCCCACAATGCATCCTGCAGCAGTTCCGACAATACGCATCAACGCCTTCTTCGTCGTGGTGCTGACTGTGAATTGCATCACGACGAAGATGGTTATGATAACCCAGTATCCCTGTGAAAGATGAAGCGCAAGGACTGCCATTTCACCGATAATACAGGCAATGGCAGTCTTCAATGCCAGTCTCAGTCTGAGGCTGTCAGAAAGCTCGCTGTGTATAATCTCTCGGAAGGAAAGCCTTCTGGTCATAGAGAGTTCATTCTTATAAACGCGGCTTTCTCCTTTTTTGGGTGGGCCTGGGATCAGAACAGTATGAAAAGTCTTGAAGGCCATCTCGCCGGTTTTTCAGGGAAGCGCGGGAGAGGGCTGGCAGGTTTCTGTCCCCGTTCTCACCCTCCTGTGAGATAATCATAAGGCATCAGTGTGAGGGCAGGAGTGTAAAAACACGGACTTTATCTTATACTTGACTGGGAAAGCAGGGACGCAGAGCGGGCAGATCAGATGTTTCAGTATGGTCTGGCGGAATGTCGGGAGATGCGGGATGTTTTAGAGCGAAAATGACAAGCAATCAGGCAGTGGGAGAGACGGAATGCTCTCCCTGGCCTGTGAACCTCTCGTCGAGGAAAAGGTACATTGCCTGGTCCTTCTTTTTCAGATGGGCTCTCGTGATGTTGTCAGGAGCGAAGTAGAGAGACTCGTCATTGGAGGGATCGTCAGGAATGTCGCGGTTGGTGAGGTAGGCAGCCGTCGATTGAGCCAGATACTCTGCGCCGTCATATGCGGCGTAGCCGTCGACAAAGCCGTGGCCCGTCTTCTTCCCGTCGGCTTCATTGAAGTTTTTGTCGATTTGCTGTCCCCAATCGGACGAACTCTCATCGTTTCTCATCGCGTCATCGACAGCATGGGAAAACTCGTGCAGAATGCTGGCGTCGTGGTAGTCGCTTGCGTCGCTAACCTCCCCCTCTTTATAGAAAAGGATGTTTGTTGCCGTGTCATAAGCTCCGTTCACCGTATTCCAGGAATAGCCTCCGGATGTAAGATCCTCGCGCTCACCTGGGTCTTCCGCTCCGTTGCCGTTCAGGTCAACCCACTTCCCCGCCTCGATCTTTCCGTTTTTATCGAGATCGCGCCCGAAGCCCAGATCTGTCGGCTTGATATCGCCTTCTCCGGGTTTGTCCCTGAGAATATGGACTGTCACTCCATGGGCTTTGACTTTCTGTATCATGTCGAGCGTGAAGGAACTCAGCTTCGCGGTGAGTCTGTCCAGATCCGCACCGCCTGTATGGTCTTCAATCAGCGACAGGAGAAGCTCCTTTTTTTTCAGGGACTGAGGGTCTATAGGAGCGGCGGCGGATACCGAATCTGTTTTCTCAGGCTTCAGGACTTCTTTTCGATCCCTGTTGAGCGTAACAGTATCTGAAGGAGGTGACTGTGGCATTTTTTCATCATCAAGAGTTCTCAGCACTTCGCCGGAAAGATCGCGAAGTCCGCCAAGGTTCAGCTGCGAAAGTGAAACAGGGGAGTTGTACAATGTCAGCCTCTCATGTCAATGTGTTTCAGCTTCATTCCTTCAACCTACAGTATATCATGACAGAGATGAAAAAGTGTTACATTTCCATGAACTTTTTTCTGCTTTATCAACAGCTCTGTATGCATGGCGAATGAATTACGGCTCCGGAGAAATACTCTGAGCCGATCTTTGCAGACTCCGGCGGTTACTTCCTCAAAGTGATGCTGTCCTGGTAAAGCTGCTTCATGGTCCGGAAGGAATCCGCGTGACTGGCAGCCACTGCATTATAAACTGCATCAAGAACCCCTCCATCCTTCTAGCTTCATGGCCTGCCGGAAAGAGAGGCTCTTCATCGCGCATGTCAGGTGCTGCAGGGCGGAGGCCCCTTCGGGCTTTACCGCCTCCGCCGCACCTGCCTCACTTTTCCGGGCAAAGGGTAAAAGCACAAAGGGTCATTTGGCCCTCACAAGGCGAAAGCCGGTGCCGCCTCCCCGGCCCACGGGACCGTCCCAGGTGCAGACCCCTGACTTGCAGTCAACGGCATTAGTATTGTCCCAGGCTCCGCCGCGGAGAACACGCCAAGTGCCTGTTTTAGAGCCTTTAGGATTATTTGTGTATGGTCCTGCAGCAACCCATTCATCATAAGGGAACGTTCCACTATACCAGTCGCTCACCCACTCCCGTACGTTCCCACTCATGTCATATATCCCAATGCCATTGGGATATAACAGCCCAGCATCCTGGTGATTGCCTTGATTATACCAGCAAAAAGAACCAATCAGTTCATCAGGTGTCCAATAATAGTTGCCAGTCGATACTCCGCCTGCGGCCGTATTTATCCTGCAGGCATACTCCCACTCGGCCTCGGTGGCAAGGCGGTAGCCAGAGTTTTCAGGGTGATAGTTTGCGCCATCTTCCCCCCACCTGTCGGCACCTGTAGCTGCGTATCCTCCGTAACAGGGATCGAGGCCGTGTTTTGATGAAAGCCAGTTGCAATATGCAACAGCGCCAAACCAGCTCACATATACTACCGGACGGGCACCATAATTATTCTTAACTGAATATACTACATTGCAAGATATGCCGTTGTAACCATCGATATTATTAACCCACCAGGTCTCATTAAAGTTCATGCTGGGAGATTCCATCAGATTCCCCTGATCATTCAGAAACTCACAGAAATCCTGGTTTGTCACCTCATACTGGCCGGCATAGAATCCATTGATAGTAATATTGGGTGTTCCATTCAGGGTAAGCGTTGTTGTCTCTGGCACCTCCACAAAGCCCACCACAAGGTTTTTGGAGCCATTCTTCCCGCCGTATCCGGCATTAACAGATATCGCTTCGATATACTTGACGCCTTGATCGGCAGTGAACTTCCCCTTCGTGCCTGCGGCATCAGACACACTGCCGGCCGTTGCAGCGTCGGCGCTACCCCATTTTGTCGCAGACCATGTGGCATCGGCGGTGACATCTTTCTGCGAGTTATCAGAATAAACGGCAGTTGCCGTGAACTGCTCCTCTTCCGGTCCACCGTTCGCTCCCAGATCGGCAGGCGCCTTCCGGTGACCCAGGTAATCCCTGGTAGATGTTACATCGACCCTGCTGAGGGTTATCCAATTTGCATAGAGTGTTACATTGGCACCGCCCAAATTGAATGTCGCGTTTGCGGCGTAACCTGTGCCGCTCCCGTCTGCCTTTGTGTTCCACCCGTTCATTATAAACCCGTTTTTTTCAAGATTTCCTGTGTTGTCAAGCACTGTGACTTCAGCACCCTGCTGATACTTATTGCTATCAGTCGGCGCAGTGCCTCCTGTGCTGCCATTTCCGTCATAAGTCACCGTATAAGTCGACGTATAGCCGCCACCGCCTCCGCCTCCGCCGCTGCTGGGCGAAGAGGTTGGAGTGGGAGAGGATGTGGGTGATGATGTAGGCGAAATACTGGGAGATGGCGTAGGTGATGATGTCGGTGTTGGAGTGGGCGAAGTGGCATAGATATTATAACTCTGTACAACGCCTCCCCCGCTCGGCGAGCTCACATTCAGGGTCGGGAATGTATATCCCGGCAGATTGAATGTGATGGTATACTGGACTCCAGGCGTGAGGCCGTAGAAGATGATCCTGCCGTTTGAGGAGGTCCCTGTGGCGTTCCAGTTGATGGTGGGAGGCGTACTGTCTGTGAAGTAGCCTATCCTTACTCCTGTTGATGGGGTGATGATTGCCGATACTCCAGAGACAGCAGGCCTGGCACCTTTGGAGGGAAGTGATGCATCGACAATGACATAATCCTTTGTGGCGTCATATGGCGCATCGGAGCCTGCGATCTGGCTCCACTGTGAGGTCTGCACAACTGTGCGGTCCACGTCTGCGGTGTCGCCTGTCACTGAGAGGTCGCTTACCTCCAGGGTAATATAATCGGTCTTAGTGAACTTCAGGGTGTAGGCCCCGGAAGCGATGCCGGTGAAGCAGTAGGTTCCGTCGGTACCAGTCGTGGTAGTGCCGACAGTGGTGGTCTCTTTTGGAGCCTTCATGAAATCGGCAAGGAAGCCCCCTGATTCCGTCTGAGTCAGGGTGCACGTGGCATCCTGGACAGGGGTGTTAGTGATGGAGTCCCGGAGCGTGCCTGAGACTGAATAAGTCTGGGCAGTTCCTCCTCCACTGTTATCGCCCCACCAGGAGGTAGTTCCTGAGTCACTTCCACCTCCACCGCATCCGGTGATTGTAAGTGAGCATGCGATGCAGATTACAATCATTACCGCTTTCCATGTCCACTTCATCCCTGTTGCTCCTTTCAAGAATAAAATGATTTAATAAAAACAAAAAGATGCCATGTTGTGTTGCGATATCAATTCTTTTATACCGCAGAGCCGCATATCCATGTATTTACAGCAGCTCAACATAGCATCAAGCCCTTATTCTCCCCCTTCAAAAAACTATCGAATGAAGGAGAATAAAGGAGAATTCTGCGCCAAGCCTCCTTTATTCCTTCCAGTTTTCCCTGATTCAACTGTCATTCGCCAGTAAAACATAATCATTATACTATAAATGTTTATCATATTCAATAGATTTTTTACCAAAATCCACCGCCCTATCGTACACGTCTTATAAGAAGCGTGGCTTCCCGTTTTCGCGGCTCTCACCTGACAGGTGACGCCTCATACATCACACACAGGTATTGAATCAACCCTTCAGAGAACTTTCCCTCGCTATGCGCATCGTTTACAGAAGACCTATGACAGACTCTCAATGATCCATATGAATCATAACCTCCTTTTCATGGAGAGGTGAGCAGCCAACGTGTGACATACTATCACCCCCTTATATGGAACTGAATGTTCGCCGACACGACGGCATCCGCCCCACCCGTTCCGCCCCCACCCACCACCCTATTGGTCGGGGTCCCCTGAAGGCCGTGATTCGGTGGGTCAGCAGGGTCGGCAGGCTGCGCCTTTCTCCATGCCGAAACAGGCTATCACGGCCTTCTCCCCATATCAAGGGTCAAGATGAACCGATGCCTTCGGAGCTTCGAAACATATTCGCTTCATACGAACCTTAAAGTAAAAGCATTTTCCTCCCTTCATTCGCCTTTCCACAGTGCCAATATTTTTACGCCTTATCTCTATGGGCAGCGGCGTTGAATCATGACCTCCCGTCAACCGGACTATCAGCTCTCTCGCGTGATGGACGACTATACGGCCCGGCAGATTGATAAGGGAAAAGCGAATCGCCTTCATCCTGGCATTCACCCAATTTTTCCCCAGCACAAGAGTCTTCATAGCCATATTCAGGTTGCATGCCAGGATCATGTACTGATGCACATTGAAATTTTTCAATGGTGCCATCAGTGATGCTCTCCTGAGTATAATCGCCCACCACGCCGCATTTACACCAAAGGAGTCGGAGGGCAGTTTTCCTCCGGCAAGATCCTCTTTCATTACGGCATGAACCTCTTCACTCTTCCCGCATCGCGCCCAGTACCAGAATATCACCTCATCTCCGGGGGGAGTCGTGCGATTGGTGACTATACCGTGGAGTTTGTATCGCCTGTTATACAGATAGGATTTTGGATTTCTGCCCCCCACCAATTTTGCAAAAAAGAACCCTCCTGGCAAGAATTTTATACCCCTTTTTCAACTTTCAGGGATTTTCTGTAGGTAAAAGGGGGTTTTACATAACAC
>Ga0302251_1001846_pt1 | contig 11594 bp, 12 predicted proteins | sample AAG_RA_Gln_MG_FD_193534 | JGI IMG/M metagenome (GOLD analysis project Ga0302251, IMG submission 193534) | Enriched activated sludge microbial communities from anaerobic digester in WTTP, New Holstein, Wisconsin, United States - AAG_RA_Gln | ecosystem: Engineered > Bioreactor > Anaerobic >...
GGGGCGTAGGCCGCCAGGTTCATCGCTCCGGCCGTTTCTCTATTTCTTGTTGTAATCAGCCGCAAAGCAGACGGCGGCGATGAGGAGGAAAACGATCGATAAGACAGCTACGTTTCTTTTCATTATGCACTCTCCTGTTGGTTGTCTTGTGGCGTACCACAGACGCCATAGACAACTATCGTCACTCAAGGGCCGATTCTTAACATAACTCCCCATCATTTTCTCAGGGGCCGCTCCTCGTGTAGGACGCCGCGCGGACCTCTCTTGTGCCGCCTCAGTTTGCCGAAAAGATCCCCCACACTTCCCTTAAGGGTATTGCGTCGATGTCGTTGTCGATGGGGTAGGCCTGAGTGCCGGGGTGGACTATCCAGAGATGGTGGAGGTTGAGGGATTCCATTGCGGCGCGCATGGATTTTGTGGCGCCGGGGGTTTCGCTAAACTTTGCTTCGAAGCCGTACCTTTTTCCCCGGTGAAGGAAGAAGAGATCGATCTCGGCGCCGCTGTGGGTGGCCCAGAAGTATGCCTCCGGCGGTCTGGCGGACATGAGTACCTGCTCGATGACGAAGCCTTCCCAGGAGGCGCCTACCCGGGGGTGGCCGAAAAGGTTTTGCTGATCGGTGATGCCGAGCAGCGAATGGAGCAAGCCCGTATCGCGGAGGTAGATCTTCGGCGCCTTGACCTGCCGCTTCCTGATGTTCTCGTACCATGGCTGGAGTTGCCTTGCCATGTAGGTGCCGCTGAGTATGTCGAGGTAGGATCGGACAGTTTTGTCGGTAAGCCCCATGGAGCGGGCGAGTTCCGACGCGTTCCATATCTGCCCGTGGTAGTGGGCAAGCATTGTCCAGAAACGGCGCATCGCGGCGGAAGGGATAGTTATGCCCAGCTGGGGGATGTCCCGTTCAAGGAAGGTGCGTATGAAACCCTCCCGCCAGGCAGCGCTGTCCGTATCCGAGTCGGCGAGGAAGGACCGGGGGAAGCCCCCTCTCAACCAGAGTTTATCCACGGTTTCGGGACCTGTCTCGTTGAGGTCGAAACCTGAAAGCTCCACGAATTCCACTCTGCCGGCCAGGGTCTCCGACACGTTGCGGATTATGTCCGGGGAGGCGCTCCCCAGTATCAGAAAACGTGAAGTGTTCTGAGGTCTGTCGACAAGCACCCTCAGCGTTTTGAAGAGATCGGGCATGACCTGTATCTCGTCGATGACAACGAGCCCCGCCATGGCGCCGAGGACAAGCTCCGGGTTTTCTAGGCGCTTGGCGTCCGGACCAGACTCGCAATCAAGGTACGTGGCTCCCCTTGTGCCTCCGAAGAGACGGGCCAGCGTTGTCTTTCCGCATTGTCTCGGACCGAGCAGGGCCGTCACGGGCGATCGCCCGGAGGCTGCGCCCAATGCTTCCATGTAAAACGGCCGTGGGATCATGTAAATATGATATCCTTGAACATTCGGAATGTCCATCCGAATTTTCAAGCAGTTATCCTTTCCATCCTGACAACGTCAAGAGGACAAGCGAGTAATCCATTTCCATGAAGTGCTCGACTTGAGTAACGAATAGTGTTATTTCAGATAAGTGATTCATAAGGGCCAACTATTTACTCACAAGATGATGGGCACCGGCCGTCCGGCAGGAGGTGAGGGATGAAGCTTCTTATCCGCGGGGGGAGTGTTGCCGCCGGTTACGGCGCGAGCAGGCGTTACGCTGACATCTTGGCGGAACGTCTTCTCCCGAGAGCGGTGGAGGTCATCGTGAGGTCGAGGCACAGGGAGACCACCTTTGACGGCGTCGCCACGTTTCCCGTGGATATCGACCCCTTCCGGCCCGACATCCTCCTCTTTAATTTCGGCGTCGACGATGCGTTTCAGGGCGTGTACCGGTCGGAGTTCCAGGAGAACCTGGTGCAGATGATACGGCTGGCGCGTTTGCGATTCGGCCCCGAGGTCGTCCTTGCGACATCGCATACCTTCGACGACCCCTACGACATGGACGCCGTCACCATCTTCTACCGCTCTCTCACCATAGTCGCCTCCGACCTTGACTGCCTTCTCATCCCGGTGCACCATCATTTCGCGGGCTACCTGGAAGAGAAGGGGCTTACGAGCAAAGACCTTACGGGCCCCGACCCGAGATACCCCAACGACAGGGGCCACGAGGTCATCGCGGAGGCCATCATTGAGGGTCTGAGCAAACTCCTCCCGAGATAGACGGTCCCCAGGGTTCCCCGACGGGTCCTTAATATTTCCATTGAATGTCCGATTATTCCTGTGTAAGGCGTTTATTCCATCTGGCGAGAACATTCATTCGGAGAGCGTGCGAAGTGTCATGTTGAAAGACGGGTTACGCCTGCGGCACAGCGACTTCCCGGGCAGACAGAGGTATCGGACAATGCGGTCCCGTTTAAATCTTCCCGGCATTCATCTTGTCCTTTGCGTGGCGTCCCTGTTCGCGGTCCTGTCTGTTTTCCCCATCGCCGATTCGTCCGCCGTCACCATGGAAGAAATAAAGAAGAACGGTGTTCTCAGGCATCTCGGAATACCCTACGCCAATTTCGTCACCGGCAGCGGGGACGGGATGGACGTCGAGCTCATGTCGCTCTTTGCGGAACGGCTCGGCGTGAGATATGAGTTCGTACGAACGGACTGGGACCGCATCTTCACCGACCTCACGGGAAAGACGTTCACACGCGATGACAGAAATGCTCTCATCACCGGGGACGCGCCGGTCAACGGCGATGTGGCGGCGAGCGGGATCACCGTCCTTCCCTGGAGAGAGGCGCTCGTCGATTTTTCCCTTCCCGTGTTTCCGACCCAGGTGTGGCTCATGGCCCGCGCCGACTCACCCGTGAAGCCCGTAAAGCCGACAGGAGACCTGAGGCGCGACATCGCCCTGACGAAAAAGCTTGTCAGGGGGTACTCAATAATGGGAAAGACAGGAACCTGTCTTGACCCTGCCCTGTACGGACTGGAAAGGATGACGGACCGGGTAAGGTCGTACGGCGGGTCATTGAATGAGATCGCCCCCGCGCTGATGGAGGGTGTCGCCGACCTCGTTCTCCTTGACGTTTCCGATGCCCTTGTGGCCCTGCAGAAATGGCCCGGTCGCATAAAGGTTCTCGGTCCCGTGAGCCCGATGCAGGACATGGCCGTGGCGTTCAGGAAGGACTCTCCGGAGCTGAGAGATGAGTTCAACAGGTTTCTCGCCGACTGCAGGAGGAACGGCACGTACACCAGGATCGTCAAGAAATACTATCCTTTCGTATTCGAGTATCACCCCGGGTTCTTCAGAAAGAGATGATGAGGACCACAATGGCAGGCCTTAAAGAACTACTCAGACGCCCGTCCGTGCGGATCATTGGAGTGGCGGTCGTGGGTGTGCCGCTCGTTCTTGCGATCCTCTGCCTTCTCTGCAGCCATTTTCAGACTGAGAGAGACCTGAAGGAGAACCTTCTCAGGGTTCGCCATCACACCGTCGAGCGGCGCGCGGCCGCGTTGAGCTATTTCTTTACCGACAGGATGGACGACCTTTTCTATCTGAAGCATTCCCGGGAAGTTGCCGTGTACTTCGAGAACAGGGCCCTGGGGATGAGCATGGAATACGGTTTGAAACAGAGCCTGATACCCATCCGGGAGCTGTTCATCGATCTCATGAAAAGGAAACAGATCGGGGACGACAGGGTCTATGCACGACTTGCTTACATTGCCGACGACGGGAGACTCCTTGTGGATACGGCATCGCGGGAGCCGGGCAGGGACATGGCCGACCTATTGAAAAAAGTGCGTTCTTCCGGCGGCGGCGCAGGAAGGATATCGATGTCGCGGGATGGCGAGCACTTCATGGTCATATCGGCACATGTATACAAGGGCGCGCGGCAGGGACACGTCGTGGGATGGATCAGGCCGTGGATAGTCTACAGGCATATACTCGCGGCGGACGAATCGGCGCAATCGTCATATCTCATCTGTGACGAGCGGGGCGACCCCTTGCTGATGAGCGATATCGCCGCCATTCACCCCGCGCACCTCGACATCCTGAGGTCGTTGCCTGCCGGGGGACACCGGGAGTTTTCCGTGAATGGGACGACGGGCAGCGAGATTAACGTGGTCGCCTACAGAATGCCTGTCCCCGACACAGCCTATTCGCTTGTTCACCTGTGTCCCGCGGAAAGTATCTACGGAACACTGGCGAGCCGGGACCGTATCGCCACCATATCCCTGCTCGTGGTGGCTCTTCTGGCAGGGGTTGCCTTCACCGTGAGGTCCATGATGCTCAAGACGAGCGTCGACGACCTCGAGAAGCGGGTCAAGGAACGGACCGCCGATCTCTACCACCTCAACGAGGACCTTCAGCAGGAGATATGCGAGCGGGAGCTGGCGATGCGGGCGCTCGAGAAGGCGGAAAGGAAGTACCGCTCCATCTTTGAGAACGCAGTGGAAGGGATGTTCCAGACGACGTCGGACGGACGGGTCATCAGCGTGAACCCCGCGCTGGCCTCAACGCACGGATACAGTTCACCGGAGGAGATGGTCCGGGAACTCTCCGGTATGGCAAGGCGGCTCAATGTTGATGAAGGGCGCCGGGCGGAATTCGTCCGCCTGATGGAAGAGAATGGAGCCGCCTTCCACTTCGAGGCACGGACATACCGGAAGGACGGGACCGTAAACTGGGTTTCCATCAACGCAAGGAATGTCAGGGATGAAAAAGGCGAAACCCTCTATTACGAGGGGTCCGTGGAAGACATCACCGAACGGAAGCATCTCGAATCGCAGCTTCTCCACTCGCAGAAAATGGAAGCCATCGGCACCCTCGCCGGGGGTATCGCGCACGACTTCAACAATATCCTGACGGCCATCGTCGGATACGGCAACCTTCTCCAGCTCAGGATGGAAAAAGGCGATCCCTCGAGGAGATACGTGGACAGGATCCTCTCCTCTTCGCAGAAGGCGATTAACCTCACCGGGAGCCTGCTGGCCTTCAGCAGAAAGCAGCCGGTGGAATTGAGACCCCACAGGGTCGGTTCCCTGATAGAGCAGACGGGAAAGCTCCTGAAAAGACTTCTCACGGAGGATATAGACCTCAGAATAGACCGGGTGGACGGTGACGCGGTGATCATGGCTGACCGGACACAGGTGGACCAGGTGTTGATGAACCTGGCGACGAATGCCCGCGATGCCATGCCGGAAGGGGGAACGTTTGCCATCGGAGTGAAGAGGGTGGTGATGGAAAACGATTTCGTGCGGACGCACGGATATGGTTCCCCGGGGAACTACGTGCTTGTCCGCGTTGCCGACACGGGGGCCGGCATGGACGAAAGAACGGTGAAGAAGGTGTTCGAACCGTTCTTCACCACGAAGGCGGAAGGCAAGGGAACGGGTTTGGGACTCTCCATCGTTTACGGCATAGTGAAACAGCACAACGGTTACATCAATGTGGAGAGTGAGCCCGGCAAGGGGACGACATTCAGCCTCTACTTTCCGGAGGTGCAGACCGGGGACGCCGTCGAGACCGAGACGGCGCATGTTCCCCTGAACATAAGGACGGGAAGCGAGACGATCCTTGTCGCCGAGGACAATGCTGAAGCGAGAAGTTTCCTGGCGGAGGTCCTCAGCGTCTCCGGATACACCGTCATCGAGGCCGTGGACGGAGATGAGGCCCTTCGGACGTTCACTGACAACAAGGATCGGATTGCCCTCGTCATCTCCGATGTTGTCATGCCGGGCAGGAACGGCAAAGAGTTGCGCGATGAGATACGGAAGATCAGGCCGGGTACGAAGATCCTCTTCACCAGCGGGTACACCCGGGACGTTCTCGTTTTCAAGGGAATACACGACAAAACAGCCGACTACATCTCAAAACCGCTGTCGCCCAACGACCTTTTAGGAAAGGTCAGGGAACTGCTGGACCAACACCCCGACCCCGTCCAGGCAGAAGAACCAACAGGGAGTTAGCACCCCCCTCTTTTCTTATTTTGAGTCTTTTCCTGGAACCTTTGAACCCTTGAACTCTGGAACGGTTTTCTAGGGTATCAGGATCGCCGCGGCGACCACCGTCGTCCAGACACCTTTCTTGCCGACGCTTGTCTGCGAGATGTTGCGCGTCTGCACTATCTCGTCGCTCAGTTTCCACACGTCGAGGCGCTTGTTGTAGCTTTCGTTGACGTCGAATTCGAGTCCCAGGATGGTTGCCAGCATCTGGGCGGCGATGTCTTCGGCATAGTCACCGGCGGTCTTCTCATCTTCTCCGTGGCTGTGGTACTCGGAAAGGTATCCAAAACGCTCGCGGTCCTTCGGAATGGCCACTCCGACAGAGGCCGCGACGAGGCGATGATGCTCATCGGTGGAGGCCTCGGCCAGGACGGCGTGCACTATCTGGCCGGGAGTCAGTCGTTTGAGCCCCTGTTTTGCCGGTACTATCTCGCAATGCGGGGGGAAGATGCTCGATACCTTCACTATGTTGAATGGGGCTATCTTGGCGTTACGAAGGGCCAGCTCGAAGCTCACGAGCTTTTCCTTGTTCTGGCCCACCCCCTTTGTAAGGAACATCTTGCTGGCGATGTACATCTCTCAATCTCCTTTCCGGAAAGACTTGAAGCGGTCGCAAAGCGTGAAGCACGAAACGTAAGGTCGGGAAAGCATTATAGATCCTGCGCATATCCCGGTGCCTGACGCTTCACACTTTATGCCCTGGGGCTTATGGATCAGGCTGTTCGGTGGTCAGCATACCACGATATCGCCGCCGGCACAAGGCAACTTTCACAATCTCCTGCAGACCGGTGACGGGCTATTTCTTGTCGAGGACCTCGTTCCACTTGTGCAGATCTTCCTTGTGGTCTTCCGCCAGTTGGGAATAGTCGCCCTCGATGACGATGGCGGTTATCCTGTCCCCCACGACTATGCTGTCCACAACCTCCTGGTCTTTCGGGCCCTTGACCTCGCCGAACACCGAGTGCCTGTCATTGAGGTGCGGTGTCGGGACGTGGGTGATGAAGAACTGGCTTCCGTTCGTGTTCGGTCCGGCGTTCGCCATCGAGAGGATCCCCGGTTTGTTGTGCCTGAGATCAGGCGAGAACTCGTCCTTGAAGCGATAGCCGGGGCCGCCCGTGCCCGTGCCCAGGGGGCAGCCACCCTGGATCATGAACCCGCGGATCACCCTGTGGAATGTCAGATTGTCGTAAAGGCCCCGTTTGGACAGGTTGACGAAGTTCAATACCGTGAGCGGCGCCTGCTCGGGAAAGAGCTTCACCTCTATGTCGCCCTTCGTCGTTTTTATTGTGGCACTCATGGGTGGATATGATGTTTTCACTTTCTTCTCCTTGCTTTCTTCCCCGGCAAATGAGGCAAGGCACGTCACTGCCAGAAAGGCTAGAATCGACACGATCAACGCCGCCCTCTTCATGATTGTTACCTCTTCATTGTTACGGTTTCTTTGGAGCGGGCTTCTTCGGAACGGGTTTCTTGTCCGTCTGAGCGGGAGATTTCTTCGCCGCGGGGGGAGGAGCCTTCTTCTTCGCCAGCTGGTCCTCCAGCGCCTGGTTCTTTGCCCTTGTACTGTCGAGCTCGGCCTTGACCTGGCTCAGTTCCGCCTTTGCCTTCTGGCTCTCCTTCATTGCGTCCTGGAGTTTGGCCTCCGTTGTCGCAAGCTGGGTCTTGGCCTTCTTCAGGATCCCCACCTCCTGTTCCAGGGTGTTTGCCTTGAGGAAGAAAACAACGGCGACAACAGCCAGAACGAGGGCGACTATCCCCAGAACAGCCGGAAGAATGGGAAACGGTTTCTTCACGGGTGGAGGCAATCCTTCCTCCGGGTCCTTCATCCTGGGCAATTCCTCTTCGGTGCTGACCTGATTTCCATTCTCATCGAACACGGGCATCTTTGCTGACTCCTTTTGCTTTAAGTATTTTGTCCATACTTACCACAGAACATAGCGAAAGAGAACAAAAAAAGCAGAAAACAGGTGATAGGTGATAGAAAACGAAGACGTTGGTGGCGTTCTTCCCTATTACCTATTACCTATGACCCATCACCCGCTTCTTCAGTTTTTCCTCTTTCATCCGACAATCTTTTTCAGGAGGATGTCGTGAAGGCTGAGAGACTGAGAGAGATCATAAAGGCGCTTATGAGCAGCCGGTTCTATTTCGACCTCGATATCCGGGAGAGGCATTGTCTGGTGGTTCATGTCCTGAGGATGATGGAAGCCAAAAGGGCTGCGTAAACATCTGAAATCTTGACATGCGAGGCTGAAACGGGTTATTTATCAAATGATTAAATGGACCGGACCCTCCTGCTTAACACGACCTTTGAGCCCATCAGCGTTCTATCCTGGAAGAAGGCCATCACCCTTGTCTATCTGGGGAAGGTCGAGGTCCTCAAGGAGTACGACCGGGAGATCCGGGGCGTCTCGATAGCCATCCGCCAGCCTGCAGTCATACGCCTGCTTACCCTTGTCCGGAGCAACCACGCGAAGGTGAAGTTCTCCAGAAGGAACGTCTTCCTCCGGGATGACCATACCTGCCAGTACTGCGGAAAGAAGCTCGACGCCAAGCACCTTACCTGTGACCACCTTGTCCCCAGGTCTCGGGGAGGCGTGACGGAATGGACCAATATCGTCACCTCCTGCATCAGCTGCAACCTGAAAAAAGGGGACAAGCTGCCTGAAGAAGTGAAGATGCATCCAAGGAAAAGACCTTCACGGCCCAACGGGTTCTACATGTTCATGCTGAACCTCGGGGTCAAGGTACCGCCCGAGTACTGGCGGGACTACATGTTCATAAGGAATTGATATGGATAGAGTCTGGGCTCCCTGGAGAATGGAATACATCACGGGCACGAAGCCGCCTGAAGAGAAGAGGTGCTTTCTCTGCATCGACGAGGGGAAGGACGACGGGTCCCTCGTGATTGACAGGCTCGGCAAAGCCTTCGTCATCATGAACCGCTTTCCTTACACGAACGGCCACGTCATGGTCGTGCCGGTCCGCCATACGGGCCTCATGGAAGACCTTAGCGACGAGGAATCCCTCGACATCATGCGCCTTGTCAGGAAGATGGTCAGGGTTTACAAGGAGGAGTTCCGCGTCGAGGGGATCAACATCGGCATCAATGTGGGCCGGGCGGCCGGGGCGGGGCTGGAAGAGCACATCCACGTGCACATGGTGCCGCGCTGGTTCGGGGACACGAACTTCATGGCCGTCACGGGGGAGACGAGGGTCATCTCGGAACACCTCATGACCTCATACGAGAGGCTGAAGAGACGATTCCGTGAGACGGTTCTTTGATCCTACCCGGGTTGTCCTCGACCCCCGGGCGATAGCGGGGGCACTCACAAGAAAAGAGCCGCATGAGCTCGCACTGCCCGAAAGGGCCATCATAACCTTCAACGAAGCAGACCTGAGGCGATTGACAGAAGACAGGGGGGCATCCGTCCTGGACGCTTGGGCGCCTTTCAGGATGATCCGCCTTCTGTCCGGGACCTCGACGGTGGTCGTAAGGTCTTCTTTCGGTGGCCCGAATATTGCTGTACTGATGGAGGAGCTGTCCGCGTTCGGCGTCGGAGAGTTCCTCCTCTGGGGCTATTGCGGAGGCATGGGGCCGGACAGGGCGGTGGGGGACGTTTGCCTCGCGGGAAGCGCGCTTCGCGAGGAGGGGATCTCCTGGCATTACCTGGAAGACGAAAGCGACATGGTATCGTCGCGCTGGGCGGATGACTGGACCGACACGGCAGCAGGGGCGGGATTTCCCGTCGTTGATATCTGGACGACGGATGCCCTCTACCGGGAGACCGAGAACAAGATCGAGGCCTGCATCGAGCGGGGCATATCGGCCGTGGAGATGGAGGTGGCATCATTCTATGCCGTCGCCACGGCAAAGGGCCTGAAGGCCGTTGCCTTTCTCGTTGTTTCCGACCTCTTTAATAATAATGGTACGTGGACAAGCGGTTTCCACACCAGGGCCTTCAGGGAAGGCGTAAAAAAACTTGCCCGCTTCATGAAAGAGAAAGCGGTCCTCTGACCATCACGCGCCAGGGACCACCTTTTCCCTGAAAAATTTTCCCAAAAGGAAATTTTTTCCCAGCAAAAGAAGAAACCGTCCCAGGTTCCAGGTCTCAGGGTAGAAACCTTAAAAGACGTGAAAACACTCCATTCCAGCCGCGGGCGGATCCCCGGATGCCTTACGCGACCCCAAGTCCTGTCATTCCGGCGAAGGCCGGAATCCAGGAAGTACCTGCGGTCGGAGACGAGCCTGCGGAATTAGGGCGAGGAACCGGTCAAGGCAATCGCGTCTTCCTTTCAGCGAGTGTACTTGCTGTAACAACGTCTGCTCTCCTGGATTCCGGCCTTTGCCGGAATGACGGCAGAATACGAACTGGATCCGCCAACCGGCCATATCAACGGGCTGTCAGGCGATTAAGACCGTCTCTTCGTTCCCTGCCGCCTTTCCGTTCAAACAGTTTAAACGGTTCAAACGGTCTTTTCTGGCACACGTATTGCACTATCCCCGGCATGAGCTTTTTTGTGACAGTCGCCGGCAAGTACGTGAATGAGAAGAGGCTGGACATGATCGCGAACAATCTGGCCAACGCTCAAACCGCGGGATTCAAGGCTTCGCGGCCCGTTTTCGAGGTGATCTCGTCAACGCAGGATGAGTCGGGTCAGCCGGGTCTCCTGAAGAATGCCTATGTCAACCTTTCCGACACCTATATCGATTTTTCTGACGCTTCCATAGTTGAGAGTGGCGCAAAACTGGACATGGCCATCCTCGGCCCCGGGTTCTTCTCCGTGATGACGCCGGAAGGTGTCCAGTATACGCGCAACGGGCAGTTCATGCTCGACAAGTCGAGCCGGCTTGTGACCATGAGCGGAGAGCCCGTCATGGGCAAGGGCGGAGAGATCACCATCAATGTCAGCGACGGCAAGGAGATACTCATCGAGGGCGATGGCTCCATATACCTGGGAAAGGACCTTGTGGACACCATCAAGGTCGTCGAGTTCAAGGACATGAAGGGCCTGAAGCCCGTGAGCAAGAGCAACTTCAGCTACACCGGGAACGAGGCGGGGGAGACGCCGAAAGTGTACTCCATCCGGCAGGGTTCCTACGAGACCTCGAACGTCAATGTTGTCCTTGAAATGGTGGATCTCATCGCCACCATGAGGGCCTTCGAGTGCTACACGAAGATAGACCAGATGTTTTCTGACATCAACAGCAAGCTGACAGAGCTGGCGAAATTCTAGGAGGAACACTATGATACGGGCGTTATGGACAGCGGGAACGGGCATGAACGTGCAGCAGACGAATCTCGACGTCATCGCCAACAATATCGCCAACGTCAACACGAACGGCTTTAAAAAGAGCCGCGCCGATTTCCAGGACCTCATGTATCAGACGTTGAGACTGCAGGGCGCCAGAACCGAAGGCGGCGGAATGGTCCCCACGGGCATCCAGATAGGTCTCGGGGCCATGCTCTCATCGGTGCAGAAGGTCTTCCAGCAGGGCGATTACCAGAGAACCGACAACGAGCTCGATATAGCCATAGAAGGCAACGGTTTCCTTCAGGTGAACCTTCCCTCCGGCGACAAGGCCTACACCAGGGCGGGTGCCTTGAAGACCGAC